>Ga0209598_10001540_pt1 | contig 18814 bp, 16 predicted proteins | sample M_140807_EF_Meta_FD_187317 | JGI IMG/M metagenome (GOLD analysis project Ga0209598, IMG submission 187317) | Freshwater microbial communities from Lake Montjoie, Canada to study carbon cycling - M_140807_EF_MetaG (SPAdes) (version 2) | ecosystem: Environmental > Aquatic > Freshwater > Lake...
CAATCGCAATCGGCATTCTGTCGAGCACATTTGGCATCGCCAGTATCGCAATGAGCACTACTTCAGCCTCGGCATCGCCAGTCATTACAGCAGCACCTGCCGCGTTGCCAAAATTTGGAGACAATGGTCCAGAAGTTGTTCGCCTTCAAGAGGCAATCATGGCTCGAGGATTCAGCATCAAAGGTGGCGTGACCGGTTCGTACTCTGAGGCAACTCGCTCTGCTTTGAAGTCGTTGCAAAAAGTTGCTGGGTTTAAGGCAAGTGGCACGCTCGACGAAAAAACAGCGAAGTTCTTGGGTCTTGTAGACGTTGTGGCCCTGAGTTCATCATCGTTGCCAGCAGTTGGAGCGTCTGGTGATGCAGTGTGGTCGGTACAACAAGCTTTGATCAACAGCGGTTTCGCTGTCAAAGGTGGCGCTGATGGCAAGTTCGGTATTGCAACAACAATCGCTCTTGGAAAGTTTCAGGCAGCAAAGGGCTTGACAGTGACAAAAGTTGTCGACGAGGCAACTGCAATTGCTCTTGGCATGTTGAGCGCACCAAAGCCTGTAGTCGTCGCTTCAGCAAAAACAGTCATCGCTGCAGCCGTTCCTGCAGCAGTTGCTACGTCAAACTTTCCAAAGCTTGGCGATCGCAGCGAAACAGTAAAAGCGATTCAAACTGTTTTGATGAATGACTCGATCGGACTTGTTGGTGGAGCCGACGGTCGCTTTGGTGCTGGTACATCTGCAGCAATTGCTGAGTACCAGAAGCGTCGTGGGCTGAACATCACTGGCTCAATGGATGATGCAACCAATGCAGTCATGTTTGTGGCTCCAGTCGCAGCACCTGCCGCACCAGTTGCGCAAGCAACAACAATGACATTCGAAACACTTCCAACCCGTGGTCAAACTGGCGAATTGGTTCGTGCTTTGCAAAATGCGTTGATCGCCAATGGAACAGAAGTCAAGGGTGGCGCTGATGGTGTGTTCGGTGTTGCAACGACAGTTGCGATTACCAACTTTCAAGCAGCACGTGCACTCAACCAGACCAAGGTGCTTGACGTCAACACAGCAGTTGCACTCGCCCTCATTCCAACCCTCGAGTCACTCGGCTTGCCAACCTTGCAAGTGTTCCCAATGCAAGGTCGTTGTGGCTTCACTGACACTTGGGGCCAGGCCCGTTCAGAAGGTCGCTCACATGAAGGTACTGACGTGATCGGTGCTCGTGGATTGGCGCTGTATGCGACGAACGATGGTGTCATTAGCCGTATGTCAACCGGTGGTCGATTGGGCGGTAACGCGATCTACGTCAAGATTCCAAACGGCACATACTTCTATTACGCCCACCTTGACAGCTTTGCTCCTGGTATGGCAGCAGGCGTTCCAGTCAAGGCTGGACAGATCATCGGTTATGTCGGATCAACTGGTACAACCACTCCACACTTGCACTTCGAAGTTCATCCTTTTGGTGGTGCAGCAGTCAACCCGTACGCAATTCTCAAGGCAGCAGATGCTTGCAATGTTATGGACGTGCTCCCACAACCATAATTTGCAATGCACGCAGTCTTTGACGGGTGAGGCGGTGACGATGTGAGAACCATCATCGTCTCACCCAATTAAGTGTGAGTACTTCGTTATCTCGTTCGATCAACCAGCGGTAGATGTTCTAGATCACTGAGATTTTCGAGACTAAATGTGTAACCGTCACCGAGTTTGATCGCCTTAATCGTGGTCATGGATGCATGACCAATGACAAAACGCTCCCACTCCCAAGGAGTTGGATCGAGGCCTAGCAGGTGACAAATGATCACGCTGTTGGTGCCAGCGTGTGCAACAAAAACAAAACTCGTTGCAGGATCATCGATGTCCCAAACAGGCAGCGTTGTGTCTTGGCGACGTACCCCATGGCGGGCCAAAAAATCGGTGCAACCGGCCCGAATTCGAGCAACGAAATCACTTACGGCCTCCCCACCAGAAAGACCAGACCAGCGATCACCCGCATTCGCTTGCGCATCATCGTTATATGCCTTAATGGTCACTTCGGCAGGTTGACCATGCCAAGCAGGTTCGCGAATTTCCTCAAGCCATGGCTCGATCACTTGGGGGCGCGCATGATGTTTCAGAAATGGTGCGGCCGTCTGACACGCTCTCAGGAGTGGACTGACAAACACATGATCAAATCGATCGTCCTTCAGTCGCTCACCAAGGACATCGGCTTGGCGAAAGCCCAATGTTGAAAGTGGCGGATTAACAATGCTGAGACCGTCTTTAACCCATTCGGGCTGTGCGTGCCTAATGAGTACAAATTCCATGAGCCACAATCTAGTTGGGTTTACCCACCAGTTGTTGCAGGCGCAACACTATTTACCTTGCATTCATCGAAAGCTTTTACAACCAGTGCGTCGAATTGCACATCTGATAGCGCACCATTCTCCAACGAATCATTTGTCAACAATGTGCCAACGCACAGCGCTTGCTCAGGAGTTAAGGCCTGTTCAAAACGTTCTGCGACAAAATATGCATACGACTGCAGAGCACTCTCTTCGTTGTCAAACCCTGTGTTCAGATCTGGTTGTGGATCAACATCAACAGACGGAGCTGGCAAATCAACTGCGTCTCCCGGAGTTTGATTAACTCCGTTTTGCAATTCAATTTGACACGAATCTGCGACAAAAGAACGAACTTCACTGAGGGCTGCAACATTGTCATTGCGTGAAAGATCCTCTATTGAAGCCAAAACCGCAGTATCACTGACACCAATCGAGCCTTCCCAGTACACGTTTTGTAGCGCTATAGAAACTGAGTGGTATGCGCGCTCAACTTGTGAAAACTTATCGACTAAGTCAACAGGTGCAACATCGCCAATTGCGTCAAGCGAGGACAACAGAACGGCGAACATACTTTGCAATTGTCGTGCGGAAACATCAGACATAGATGCAATAGCAACATCAACAGCAACCAACGAGCTTTCAAGCTCTGGGGCCCGACTACAGACGGCAGAAGTTTCACCTGTTTGTGAACACGAAGATAAAGCGACACAAGCCATACCGATCAATGCAATTAAAGTTCTACGAATCGGCTTCATTGCTAAATCGTACTTTGTGTACTCGACACCCATGTTTGATATTGGGTTGCATAACGACCATTCTTGGCAATCAATTGATCATGTGATCCATCTTCAACAATTCGACCGTTTTCCAGAAGGACGACTCGTTCGGCACGAGCCGCGGTCGACAGTCGGTGTGCAATAGAGACAGTTGTTCGACCTAGTGCAAGTTTTCTGAGTGCCCTCGAGATACGAACTTCTGTTGAGGCATCGACCGATGAAGTTGCCTCGTCCAATATCAAGACATCGGGTCGCACTACTGCTGCCCTCACGAGCGCCACCAACTGTCGTTCGCCTGCCGAAAGTGAACCACCACGTTGACCAACGTGAGTTTGTATGCCATTCGGCAGTGTTTCCAGCCAATCTTCTAATTCGAGATCGGAGAATGCATTTCGCAGCACGGCATCCGTTGCATCCGGTGACGCGAAACGAAGGTTGTAGGCGATCGTGTCCGCGAACAAAAATGGCTCTTGTGGCACAACAATCAATCTTCGTCTCAAATCTGCATTTTCTACACGTGTCAAGCCAACACCACCCAATAACACATTGCCAAGGGTTGGATCGGCCAATCTCGCGATCAGCCGTGCAAGTGTCGTTTTTCCCGACCCAGAAGGACCCACCAACGCGATGTGTTGTCCACCAGGCACATGCAGGTTGATCGAGTTGAGAACTGGCGTGTCGTCGTCCACATCGTCTAGTCGCGATCCGTATGCAAAACTCACGTCTACAAAATCGATCGACAATGTGCCCTTTGGAAGCAGAGTCGGAGATGACGGTTGAGCCGGCCCAATAGGTGTGTCAAGTACACCGAGCACTCGGCGCAAACTTGCAACCGCACTCTGAACCTGGTCGATGACTTCAGTAAATTCGGCAATTGGCTCAAGAAAGCGATAGGTCAAAAAGACAAAACCCACAAGTGCTCCAGCGGTCAATCCTCCTACTGGTCCTATCAAGAGACCTGCACCGACAACAGCCATCACCGTAAACACCGCAAATACTTCGCCCGATGGAAACAAAAATGCACCTATGACACCTGCACGAATATTGCTGTCTCCTCGCCTGCGCACATCTTTCGCAACCGAATCAACAACATGATCAACGGCGCCATAAGCCCGCAGGGTTTCGGCTCCAGAAACCATTTCGCTAAATACACCAAGCAACTGCGCATTTCGTTCGCGTGAAATATTGTGAGCCGAAACCAATTTCGCCTGCACCAATCGCAAAACGAGAACCAACGGCGCCGAAACAGCAAAGGCCACAAGAGCCAATCGCCAGTCATACGCCAACATCACGCTTGCTACAGCAATCATTTGTGAACCATCTAGCAACAGCGACAGTCCTCCCCACGAAAAAAACATAGTCAGAGTTTCGATGTCGCTTGTTACGCGAGAGACGAGTGCTCCCCGCTTTTCCTCGTTGTGATCGGCGAGGCTCAAACGATGAATATGGTCAAACAGTTTGATTCGAAGTGAAAACAAACCTTCTTCGGCCCGTGTGCCAAGACGTTTCGTTGCGACTCGCAATGAAACCGATGAGACCACAACGCAACATGCACCAATAACACCGAGCATCGCAATAAACGAAACCCTCACCTGATTTGGCTGCAGACCATGGTCGATACTCTGCTGAATCAAGATAGGGATAACAAGTCGTGCACCGGTACCCAAAAAAGCAAACCCAAAGGTCAGACCAAGGCCATGAGAGAGTGCTGGTGCCACGCGCATCCCTCTCCCGATTGTTCGAGCCGATCCAAAACGCGTCACGGGCTCGTTCATAGATTTCCCTCGTTGCGATCGTGTTCAAACGACTGCATCAAATTCCGATAATTTTCATTGCTCAACATCAACGCACTGTGTGGACCATGATCGGTGAGTTTTCCGCCTTCGATAAAAAGCACATCATCGGCCAAGGCAATCGTTGAAGGTCGAGACGCAACAACTACCGTTGTGACTTTTCGGGATGCTCCGCGCAAGCGATCTATCACGACAGATTCAGTCACTGTGTCCAACGCTGAAGTGGTGTCATCCAAAAGCAAAACGTCTGCGCCTTGTGCAATCGCTCGAGCAAGTGAGATCCGTTGACGTTGACCGCCACTCAGGCTTATTCCACGCTCTCCAATGATTGTCTTTGTTCCATTCGGAAGATCTGAAACAAAACCGTCCGAAGCCGACAAATACAAAGCCTCTGCAATCGTCTCTTTCGACAATTGTTTGCCAAGACATATGTTGTACTCAATTGATCCCGAGAACAAGAATGGCTCTTGAAACACGATCGACGCGTGTTTTCCAGCCAAAGCAACTCGACCTTGTGACGGTTGAAGCAAACCTGCCATCACGGCGAGCAGAGTTGACTTTCCAGAACCAGTGGAACCAACAATGACCACAGTTTTTCCTGCTGCGATGCGAAAGGACACAGAATCTAAAACAACTGTTGAATCTTTCTCGAATGAAAACGAAACAGCTTCGAGGGCTACACCCACACCTTCAGGTGCATCAGCAATTAATAAAGATGGATCGAAAACAACAGGTTCATCCAGTATCTCACGCACTCGTTTGTATCCACTCGCAGAGTGCGGCACCGAACTCAGCACATAACCGATGATTCGTAGTGGAAAGATGAGCAACGTAAACAGATAGATAAAGCTCGTGAGTTCTCCAACGGTCATACTTCTTGACTCAACGCGCATCGCACCCACAACCAAGAGCAGAATGTTGACTAGTGACGGCACTCCATCAAGTAACGCCTCAAATGTTGAGCGCGCCGAAACTGCCCGCACTCGCGCATCTTTCAACCTGGTCGAAATCAACGACAAGCGACGAGTCTCGCGATCTTCAGCACCGAACGCCTTGACGACCATCACGCCATCAAAACTCTCGTGCACTGCAGACGACAATGCACCCAATTCGTTTTGCGCAGTGTCGTAGTGCTTGTCGATTCGTCGTTGATACCCAACGTTCAACAGCAGCAAAATTGGAATTACCGAAATCGCGATCAAGCCAAGAGGAATGTCGACAATGATCAGCCAACCACCAGTGAGAAACACAAGCAGGACAACCGACGTACTGAACGGCAAAGGTCCAAGCACTTCCGCTGCTGCGTCGGAATCAACGCCGACTCGCGCGACCAAGTCTCCAGTCATCCGTCTTTTGTGCCAAATCGATGGTTGGGTCATGATCTGTCGTACCAACAACATTGTGAGGGACTCAACAGTCCGCCAATTACTGATGCCTGCAAAACTTCGACGCACCACAACGCCAAAAGCTCTCAGCAAGCCGATACCTACAACAATTGCTGCTCCGGTTAAATAGACGCCGGTGTCGATCCGTCCTGCTTCAAAACGCGGCAAAATGACGCTGTCAACCAAGAATGCAACTCCGAAACTCGATGCAACAGTGCACACTGCGTACAGAGATGCGCCAGCTACAGCAATCGCAAAGAGGCGCGGGTGAAACTTGAGCAAATCACGAACGAGACGTATGCCAGTCCGTAGCCGACTTTGCACTTCAGTTTCCTCAACCACAAGAGGTTCCGCCACATTCACACCAATAATCTAGCAATTTGACAATTGTGACTCATCGCACAAATTGTCGAGTAAACCAAAATCACCAAGAGCAAGCACATACGATCAGATCACTAGGACCACTCGGAGAACCATCATGAAACGACTTGCATTGATATCGACACTTGTGGTGCTCCTCACCCTGACCGGTGCAATGTGGGTATATGCATTGTTTTTTGCGTCGAAGGAAGTAGTCAATGAGATTGCCGATCGCGCGTGGACTGAGCGTGCGGAAATTATCTGCAAAGAGGCTGCAACCGAAAGAATCGCTCTCGCCGACTTTCGACCACTCGAGGATGCTGGTACGGATGCATTACTTGAACGAGCAAAAATTGTCGATCTTGCCACCGACACGCTTGATCGCATGCTGATCAAACTAGAAGCAACGAAACCTACGGACCCCAAGGGTCAAGCAATCATCCCACTCTGGATCGGCGATTACCGCAAATACATCGGTGATCGTCGCGCATATGCAGATCAACTTCGACTCGGCACAAATGTTCCCTTTGGCGAGTCAATCGTGATGGGCATACCTTTGAGTGAAAAGCTCTCTACGTTCGCCGCAGACAACTTTATGAAGTCATGCAAACCTCCAATGGATTTATCTATCTAGTTTCCCAATATCCCTCTGGCGAATATTGTTTGATCACACGTGCCGGAGAGCCCACCGCAACGCAAAAGTCTGGCAAGTGACCAGTTACCACCGAGTTTGCACCAACTACAACGTGTTTACCGATCTGTGATCCTGGCAACACAACAACTCCAGCACCCAACCACGAGCCGTCGCCAATTGAAACAGGACGTTCAACCTGTGTCTGTTGCGAAATAGGAATATTCACATTTTCATAACCGTGATTCTGATCAGTGATGTACACATGATGACCAGTCCAAACATCGTTGCCGATGTCGATTGAAAGATGTCCAACAATGCCACTACCGCGTCCAATCAGACAACGATCGCCGATACGAACTACTGGATCTGTCAGACACACTTGACCTGGAACCATTCCTGCCGACAACGCCACATTCGGACCGATCATCGTTTCATCGCCGATGTGGATGTATCGCTCATTGAAAATAGTTGTCTGCGGAAAACAGATGATGCTTCCTCTTCCAAACTTTCCAAACTTCTTGCCTTTGTTCGTATCGGGCCCAATGGCACCGTACAAACCCATCACATCCCACACTCGTGTTGTGCCACTCTCTAGAAAGTGCCTAAGTAGTCGACCAAGCATGCTCCCAAAATCTAATCGGTATCCTGATGAGATGACACTGGTCAATACTCCGTGTGGTGAGATTCGCGGAACCAATTCAAGTGCTGGGGTCCGCGTGTTCAAGGGCATCCGCTTTGCAACAGCGAAGAGATTTACACCACCAACCGTTGTAACAAGTTGGTCAGGGATATATGAGGCAAATGAGATTGGGCCTGAGTGCCCACAAATTGATAGCCAATTGAGGACTCTTCTCGCTGCTGACAACTCTGGACAAAGTGAAGATTGCCTTCTTCTCAATATCACCGCCCCAAGCGATTCCACATCAGAGCGTCCCGTCTATGTCTGGATTCACGGTGGGGCATTTACCAACGTCACTCCTCCACTTTCGTGGAATGAATCGCAACAGCTCACAATCGACGGCAACGCTGTAGTAGTCACGATCAGTTATCGATTGGGTGCTTTTGGTTTTCTTGGAGATCTCAATTTAGGTATTCTCGATCAAATCGCTGCATTGCAATGGGTTCAAAACAACATTGAATCTTTCGGTGGCAATCCCAACAACGTCACTATCTTCGGTCAATCTGCTGGCGGTTGCAGCGTTGTTGCATTGATGGCTTCGCCGCTTGCGACAAATCTCTTTGCTCACGCATGGGCGATGAGTCCATCACTTGGCCAAATACGCACAAAAGAATCTGCTGCACAAGGACTGGAGATTTTCCTTAAAGCGGCAAACGCCGAGACACTCTCACAACTCGAAACATTTACAACCCAAGAAATTCTTCAGGCGCAAGACAAGATGATGCTCGACATTGCCAACTGGAATCAGGGGTTTTCGCCTACTGCCGACGGCACTATTTTGCCACTTGACGTTGTGAGCGCTGCTGCTTCCAACCCTGTCGACCTCGTGATCGGCACTACTCGTGACGAATCACGAATATTCAATATGCTCAATCCAGCATTGAACAACCTTGATCACGATCAAGCTCTGGATGTACTGCGCACAAATCATCCGCAACGTGCGGAAGCAATTTGGTCGCTATACAACACGTGTTACCCCGAATACACCCCAACACAGATAGTTGCGGCAGTTGATACGGACACTCATTTCCGACTGCACATGTGGAACATGCTCAAATCCAGACCAACAGAACTCACTAACACATGGTCATACATGTTTACGTGGGCTTCACCACTTTACGATGGAGCGCTGGGTGCAAGTCACGGAATTGACATTCCCTTTATCTTCAACAACACCTCACTCCCGCGGGTCCACATCTACACCAGCGACGATCCAACAAACGGTGTGTTGGGTGCAGAAATGTCAAGAGATCTCTTGAATCTGGGTTTGAAGGGTGACCCCAATTGGCAGCCGTACGATCAGACCAAACGCGCCACTAAAATCTTCAACATGCCTAGCAGTATTGCTCTGTCGTACGAGCAGTCCACCGACAATCTCGTCTACGATTTTTGGATGAACGCATGATCCGACAACGCGTGACAGTGCCATCGATCCTGGAGCGCAAGTCGACTCACACCACGCAAGCGGCCGCGCAGCGCATCACGATGATTACTGCTTACGATGCAACATTCGCCTCCATTGTTGATGAATCGGGAGTCGACATCATTTTGGTTGGCGATTCTGTTGGTTCGGTTGTGCAAGGCGTAGCCAACACAATTCCAGTCACACTCGAAGAAATGGAATACCACGTGCGGCTCGTGGCACGGGCAAACCCACGGGCACTACTTGTTGGCGATTTGCCTTTTGGTTCGTACCAGGTCAATTCAGAGCAAGGTGTTCGAAGCGCTATCCGTTTAATCAAGGCTGGCGCATCGGCCGTCAAACTTGAAGGTGGCACCAACATGTTTGACACCATCTCGGCAATCAGTCGCGTTGATATTCCAGTCATGGGGCATATCGGCCTTACACCACAGAGTTACCACCGCATGGGTGGTCACCGCGTGCAAGGACGTGCCGACAATCGCGAAGCCGGTGGTCGTGAGCGACTCTTTGAAGATGCACATTCCGTTGAGCAAGCCGGTGCATTTGCAGTTGTGCTTGAAGGAATACCACGACAACTCGCTCAAGAAATCACACAAAAGGTATCAATTCCGACTATCGGAATTGGTGCTGGTCCAGATTGTGATGGACAAGTATTGGTGCTGCACGACATTCTCGGTCTGACCACACACGAATTAAAATTCACTAAGCAATTCGCAGACATACGCACCGCCAGTATTGATGCTTGCACAAGTTTTGTACAAGAAGTCCGCAACGGACAGTGGCCTGATGACGCTCATTCATTCCACTAGCGAATTCAATGCTTGGCGAAAGAGCATTGTCAATCAGACAGTTGCATTTGTCCCCACGATGGGGGCACTACATAGCGGTCACCATTCACTGATTGCTTATGCTGCACAACAATGCGACCTCGTAGTTGTATCCATTTTTGTTAACGCACTCCAGTTCGGTGATCCGAACGACTACGACAAATATCCTCGTACTGAGCAATCCGACTACCTGGCCAGTGTTGCGTCTGGAGCAAACATAGTTTTTGCACCTCAACAACAAGACATGTTTCCTAGCGACTTTGATCAATACCTCACACCGTCTCCCCTCGCCAACAACTATGAGGGCAAACACAGGCCCGGTCACTTTGCGGGCGTTGTGACGGTTGTTAATCGTCTCTTCGACATAGTCCAACCTACTGTTGCAATTTTTGGGGCAAAGGATTTCCAACAGGTTGCAGTTATCCGCGCAATGTCCAATGAGCTACATCCAACAGTTCGCATCGTGTCGCTTGAAACAGTCCGTGATGCCGATGGGTTGGCACTCTCTAGTCGCAATGCGCGATTGAGCACTGCATCAAGACTTCAAGCGCAAGTAATACCACGCGCTCTTCAGGCAATTGCAAACTTGCATGAACAAGGCGAGACGCGCTCACACGTGCTCAAGAGTGAGGGTCTCAAGATTCTCGAATCAGAGCAAAGCCTGCTTGTTGAATATCTAGAAATTGTGCAAAAAGACACGCTGAACACTGTCGATGAAGCCCGAGATGCAGTGGTGCTCTTTGCGGGCGTGCTCGATGACGTGCGACTTATCGACAACCTGCTCTTGCTATAGCCTGCTCCGGTAAGCGCTCTTGACTAACGATGCAAATCGGCGTCATGTTGCAGTGCGCGATAACGCACACTGAATACCGAGTCTCCCGACAAAATTCCACCGCGACTTAATGTTCGACCGTTCTGCCAGTTAGATAAACCCAATTCCGGTTTGTTGAGGGCAAACTGTCCATCCACCCAGCGCGTCATTCCGTTGCTCACAAACGGTGCGTTGGTCTCGCACCAAACCTTCTCTAGTTCGGCTTCGCTGTCTGAAATGATTGAAACGATAAAGCTTGGTGCATATTGATTGAATAAAGCGATTGCTTCGTCAACATCATTCACAATGACCAAGGAGCACTCAGGGGCATTCTCCCACTCCCATTCAGTACCGAGTCCATCAACCGAAAGGTTATGCACCTCAACTGATTCGATCTGATCTGCCATCAACTCTTGTGATACCGAATCGGCATGAAGAACTGCGACTGCGCCTCGCAACAAAGCCGCTTGCTTCATGGCCTCAACAAATAGCGGCACCAGCTCAAATGCTCGAGAGCGCACAATGCAACAGACATTGAGCGTGTTACATACTTTGCGATCTAGCGAGTTGACGGCCACTTTGCTCAACCATTGAGCATTCGCGTGCTCTCCAGCAATCATCCATGCCCCACCCGTGCCATGCAGACTGACCGCGATGCCAAACTGCCGAGCAACGGCACCCAACTGCGATACGGCCTCACCGCTTCCACGAGCTATCGCTAGCGAAACACGCTTGTCCGAAAACAGAGCCCAGCCACTTGCGTGAGATTTTGACTCGATAAGACTTACAGCGCCACTGGGAAGCCCACACAATTCAAGCGCTGGCAACACTGCAAGATTCATTATTGCCTGCGCGGTGCCAAGAGCATCACTACCGATGCGAAACACACATGTGTTGCCCGACCTCAATACGCCCGTAGCATCCGCAAACACATTTGGTCGTCCTTCAAACACAAAGGCAACTACGCCCAACGATGACTTAGCGGCCGTGACCGACCAACCCTGATGATTCACTGAATCCAAAGGCGCACCGTCGACATGAGTTGTATCTCCCCACGTATGAAGTGCCGAAATCATGTCTCCACGCATAGCATCGGTAAGCATTAAGCGCGTGGTTGATCGACTGCGCTGAAGCGCAGAAGCAACATCATCTTCATTGCACTTTTTGATCTTGGCAAAGATTGCATCGTCTTCAAGTTTTTGGGCAAATGTATGAAAAAATAAAGATATTTGATCGCTCGAGACGCTCTTTAAGAGGTCAAAAGCCTCGACACTCTTCGAAACAGCTTCCTTTGCGACTAGTAGATCAGCCCGCGGAACATGCAAGAGATGTCCACCACTAATGCCAATAATCAGATCCCCTTCTCGATATCGATCAGCAATCTCTGTGCCAACTTGATGCGGTGCGCCATCAATGAGAACGATGTCTGTTGCCTTCAATTTGTGGTTCAAGCCAAAACCTCCGAGATCAGAACAAGTCGACCTTGATCAATTGACAAATGAGCGGCCTGTCCAATTGCAACTGAGATCAAGCCCTCATTCAGTCCAATATCGGCTTTTTGTCCATTGCGTATGGCTGCTTGCATCTGGCGATGCTCCACGAAAGAGGCTCCGTGATGAAATCCTTGCACCACATCCTTGTCTAATTCGATTGGGAAATCTTGAAATGTTCCATAACCGTTTTTTCTTTTGCCAATTCTGACGATCGATTCGGAGATCAATGCTTCAATCTTGCCTTTGTCGCCAACAACACAGATCTCTTGCTCATTTTTTGAGGCTTCAGCAAACATACAAAGATCCAACATGCCACGGATCCCATTTTCGAAATTAACAATCACATAGGCGTTATCCAAAATGTCCGGAGTACGGCCACCGTAGTTTTCCGCAAGATGATTGACGTCTTGAGATCCACTGGCCATCACCGACACTGGTGCACTCTTGGCTAAGACGCACATCAAGTCGAAAAAGTGACAGCACTTCTCGACCAACGTGCCACCGGTGTTTGCATTGAAGCGATTCCAATCATCCACTTTTTCTAAAAATGGGTAGCGGTGTTCCCTAATGGAAATCATCCGCACGTTTCCGACTGTGCCTTTATCTATCTCTTGATGTACGCGCGCCGTAGGCGCCATATATCGATATTCGAGGCCCACCCACACCACCCTTTGCGCAACCGATGTAGCCGCCTCAATCTGTTGCAATTCCAGGCACTCCGAAACGGTGATGCACAAAGGCTTTTCAATCAACATGTGTTGCCCGCTATTTAGAACATCTCTCGCAATATTGAAATGCGTGTGATTTGGCGTGGCGATCACCACCACATCAGCCTGACAGTGCACCAACATCTCGAGATGGTTTGTAAAATATCGAACACCTTCCATTCGATTCAGTACACGACGTGCTTTTTCGAGGCTTGGAGTATGCGGATCACATACCCCAACTATTCGTATATCTGGCATTTCGACCAAGTTGCGGATGTGCTCTAATCCCATCATTCCGCTGCCGATGATTGCGTACCTCAGCAAAGGAGCGCCGCCATTCGAAAGATCTGCGATCGGCATATTTGAAATCGGCACGATGTAATAGTAGAACGCTAATCTTGCAAATATGTCCACGACCCAAAAAACCGAGCCTGATTCCAATCAGATTTACTTTAAGCAACTGCTCTCAGGCCGAGATTTCGCCGCAGACGACCAACTCGCACAACAAATGGTCAATTTCGTGTATCTCATCGGCGACAAGTCAACCCGTGAATGCATGATCGTCGATCCCGCTTATGCAGTTGAGGAGTTGCTGAGTGTTGCGGATCAAGACGGTATGAAAATCGTTGGAGCATTGGCCACTCATTACCACCCCGATCATGTGGGTGGTTCGATGATGGGTGCAAACATCGACGGTATTGCAACACTTCTGAGCAAGGTGGATATTCCTATACATGTGCAGGAGCTCGAGGCGCAATGGGTAATGCGCACTACCGGCGTGTCCGCAAATCACTTGCACCAGCATCAGCCAGGAGACATAGTCAAAGTTGGAGATATTGAGATTTGTTTGGTGCATACACCAGGTCATACACCTGGCAGTCAGTGCTTCTTAGTAGATAACCGACTCATTGCAGGAGACACACTGTTTCTTGAGGGTTGCGGACGAACAGATCTACCTGGTTCAAACCCTGACCAGATGTATGACAGTCTGCAAACTCTGTCTGCCCTGCCAGATCAAACAGTTGTCTATCCAGGACACCGCTATTCGGATCCTTCATCCCGAGCACTCGCGGAAGTTCGACAAACCAACTATGTGTTCAAACCAAAAACCAAAGACGATTGGTTGCAGTGGTTTAGCTAGCCAACAAATGCCGAAACAAGACTGCTGACGCCACCAAGTGTCAAGAGCACTAGCACCATTCTTTTAAAACGAACAGCGTCAATGTATACACGCACACGTGTTCCGATAAATACTCCGATCAACATTAAAGGAGTCGTGATAAGCGCAACACGTAATTCATCGAGATGAATTTTTCCAGCAACACCAAAAATAATGATGCTCGAAACACCTGTCACTGAAAAGATGAGATTCAATGTTGCACGTTGCACCTCTGGCGAGAGCCTTCGTGCCTGCAAAGTAAACACAATTGGAGGCCCATTCGTCGATGTTGCCATCAGCAAAACCCCACTCAGCCAACCCATTGTCCAATCCAGCGCACTATTGGCATGCTGCAGATCGCGACCCCGAGCAAGCATCCATACACCAAAGAGCACCGCGCAACCCAACAGAGCCTTCATTACGTTTTGATCTCCATATTTAAAGAGAGCGAACCCAAACGGCGCACCAAGAAACGATGCAATGATAAAAATCTTGGAGATCTCTCTGTGGTGATGATGTCGCAATTGCCATGCTTGTCCAAAGTTGCTGACAGTCCCCAGCAACGTTGCAATGATGACAGCTTGATGAAGGTCAATGAATAAAACCATCAATGGCACAGCAAGTAACGAAAACCCAAATCCAGCCGTGGCCTGGATCACCGATGTCAACAAAATGATCACCGAAATGATCAATAAATGTTCATTCGTCATGCAGCGCAGTATCCAATCAGCAACTAGGCAGTGATGATTGCGTCAAGGGCTAACGCAAAGACCTCTGTGTGCTTGTCAACATCTGCCGCACTATGAAATGGCGACATCAGAGCCATGTTGTGAAAAGGGGCGAGCAATACACCACGATTGAGGCAAAAAAGATGCAAGAACGACTCGAGCACCGGATCAACTGCTGCAGCAGCCTGAGCGCCATCAACCGGAGGTGTGCAAAACCAGTACTCCGCGCGACATCCCAACTGCTGCACATGCCAATCAAGATTTCTCTTGGCGCATGCGTGTTCGACTCCTTGAGTCCACCTTGTTGCCAAAGGAATCGTTTGATCAAAATCTTCTTGAGTAAGCGCATTTGACAAAGTTGCCCTCATCGCACTCATCGCAAGAGCACTTCCGCTCAATGTTCCGCCAACACCCGACACATCCACATCGTGACCTGTCATAGCAGCCTCTAACCGCAATGCAATCTCACTAGTCATGCCATAAGCACCGACCGGTATTCCTCCACCGATCGTCTTTCCGATGACAACAAAATCGGGATCAATGTTCCACAATTTTGTGCAGCCGCCTGGTCCTGCGCAAATTGTGTGCGTTTCATCAACAACAAGAAGCACATCATATTTTCGAGTGATATCACGTACACCTTGTATATAACCGTCCTGCGGAAGCACTATTCCGATATTGGTGAGTGCTGGTTCAATCAATACACATGCGACGTCACCGATAGCCAACACTCGTTCCAGTTCTGCAAGGTCATTAAATGGAACAACTCGAGTAGTGAGTGCAGGATCGACTTGTGGCCCAATTGCGCCAGGACGACTAACCGTATTGCCTTTCGCATCTCGAATAACGAGCGTCTCATCGACTGAACCGTGATAGCACCAGTCATGCACAACAATTTTGGGACGTCCTGTCAACATGCGAGCAAATCGCAGCACAAATCTATTTGCATCGGTAGCACTGATGGCAAATTGCCATTTTGATACACCAAACCTTTGTGCAAGATTTTGCGCGACCCACTGTGCATCGCTTGTTGGCAACATCGTTGTCAAACCAAGTTGTGCTTGCTGCGACACTGCCTGTGCTACAGCGTCTAATGCGTGGCCCGTCATCGCGCCAGTATCACCCAGACAAAAATCTACATATTCAATATCGTCCACATCTACAAATCGCGCACCATGTGCTCGTTGCACATGCAAAGGAAAACTTCCAGGCCAACGAGTCATCCATGGCATTGGCACGCCAGATAACAATGCAGTCTTGGCAGATTGGGCTAGATCCAGAGATTTTGGATGAATGTCACAGAAGAGTTGCTCTTCGGACTTCAGCGCGGATTCAAGCTTTTGACGATCAATCACATTTGGCATTCTTACACGCGGCAAACGTGAAACAGATTCTTATGCCGATATCTCTACACTGAGAGATGTGAGTGCGACCAAGCCAAAAGTATCCAATTTTGATGCCCTGCGTATCGACTCCGACCGATTGATGGACCGTCTCATGAGCCTTGCCGAGATTTCGCCTATTGATGGTGGTGGCAATTGTCGGCTTGCGCTCACCGACGATGACCGCGACGGTCGAGATTTGGTGGTTTCGTGGATGCGAGACCTCAACATGGACGTCTCAATTGACGCAGTAGGCAACGTCATCGCATGCTGGAACGTCGGTACGGGAGCACCAGTAATGACGGGCAGCCACATTGATACCGTGCGCACAGGCGGCAAGTTTGATGGTAACTATGGAGTACTTGCAGGGCTTGAAGTTGTCGAGACATGTCAACGCAATGGATACATTCCTTCTCGCCCACTGGCCGTTGGAATCTTCACCGACGAAGAAGGTGCGCGCTTTGCACCCGACATGCTCGGTTCACTTGTGTATGTAGGTGGCATGACCACCGAAGAAGCGCTCGATATCAATGCAATAGATGGCCCACGCTTTGGCGATGAACTCGTTCGTATTGGTTACGCAGGTAATGCTCCGTGCCCAGGTCCCGTTCCACATAGTTTCGTCGAGCTGCATATTGAGCAGGGCCCTTTGCTCGAGGCAAACAATGTTCGCATCGGTGCAGTAACCGGTGTTCAGGGAATCTCGTGGCAAGAAGTCACTGTTGTTGGCCAGTCCAATCATGCAGGCACAACACCAATGTCTTTGCGACATGACCCAACGTATGTTGCAGCAGAAATTGCTGTCTTTTTGCGGCAGTTGAGTGCTCGTTTTGGCAAGCACCAAGTGTGCACCGTTGGCAAAGTTGATGTATTTCCAAACCTCATCAACGTCGTTGCTGCACGCGTCATTCTCACTCTTGATGTACGCAACACTGACGAGAAATTGCTGCAACAGGCCGAACAAGAGATATCTGATTTTTTGAAACAAATCGCACTTGCCGAGGGTGTCACGATCTCGACAAAACAACTCGCCCGTTTTGAACCGGTTGAGTTTGATCCACGTGTGATTGACATCATTGAGTCAATCGCCAAGCAACAAAGCAACACAGTCCAACGCATGCCTTCAGGCGCTGGTCACGACGCCCAGATGCTTGCACGCGTTTGTCCTTCAGCAATGATCTTTGTGCCGAGCGTCAATGGCATCAGTCATAATCCGGCCGAACACACGGACACCGATGATTTAGTTGCAGGTGCAAACATTCTTTTGCACACAATGCTGACTCTTTGCGCAACAGAGATTGTATAGATGAATGGCTTAAATATGAAAGTATTGAGCGCATGACGAGACTTCTTCATGTAGGCGCAGCGCAACTTGGGCCAATCCAACAGTCAGACGATAGGGCTTCAGTCGTCGTTCGTTTGATCGAACTCTTGCGTCAAGCCAAGGCAGCCAAGTGCGAACTCGTTGTGTTTCCTGAACTTGCACTCACTACGTTTTTCCCACGTTGGTTTGTTGAGGATATTTCTACAGCAGATCACTGGTATGAAACCGAGATGCCTTCAGCGGTGACGCTGCCTCTTTTTGAAGAGGCGAAACGTCTTGAAATTGGTTTCTGTCTCGGATACGCCGAACTTACGCCGCAGGGTGAACGATTTAATACTCAGATCCTCGTTGAACGCGATGGTTCGGTTGTTGCCAAATATCGCAAGGTACATATTCCGGGTCATGAAACGCACGAGCCCGATCGGCCATTCCAACATGCTGAGCGCTACTACTTCACACCAAGCGTTGAAGGTTTTGGCGTCTGGAAAGCATTTGGTGGACGTATGGGCATGATGATCTGCAATGACCGTCGCTGGCCAGAGTCGTACCGAGTGATGGGATTACAAGGCGTCGAAATGATTCTCTGTGGCTACAACACTCCAATGCACTATGTGCCAGATCCGACACAAGACGTGTTGCAAGGGTTTCACAACGCTCTCGTAATGCAAAGTGGTGCTTACCAAAATGGAACATTTGTAGTTGGCGTAGCCAAGGGTGGCGTCGAAGAAGGGGTCGTAGGCCTCTGCGATTCGAGCATCATTGCTCCTTCGGGAGAGATCCTCGCCAAGACAGTTACTTCTGGCGATGAGCTAATTTCAGCAGTTTGCGACCTGGATTGGTGCAAGCAGTACAAAGAGACCCTGTTTGATTTCGACAAATATCGTCGTCCCGAGGTGTATGCCCGAATCACCAACCAACGTGGTGCTGTTCTCGATTGACCCACATCATTCCCCATTGCTTAACATTTTGTAAAGCAATTGCTGTAGCGTAAAACCCGTGACTGCTATGGATTTGTGCTCCCA
>Ga0209598_10001541_pt1 | contig 18809 bp, 20 predicted proteins | sample M_140807_EF_Meta_FD_187317 | JGI IMG/M metagenome (GOLD analysis project Ga0209598, IMG submission 187317) | Freshwater microbial communities from Lake Montjoie, Canada to study carbon cycling - M_140807_EF_MetaG (SPAdes) (version 2) | ecosystem: Environmental > Aquatic > Freshwater > Lake...
TGATCAGAATATTAGCTTGCTTGGATTTACTCATGGAAGTGACCCCTCCAGCTTCTGCACAAGTTCGGTCCAATTCAATCCCGGAAGGGCCAAAGTTTCCTGGGTGAGTCGAGTGGCAGTAGGGAAGCTTCCCTTTGTCGATGCAAAACACTCCTGTTCGTGCATAGCTCGAGGGTAGTAAACCTCGGTTTGAATACCTTGGGCAGCGAGCTTCTCCTTGAGGGCATCGCGCTGTCCGGACCCCACAACACGGATCACAAATTGGTTCCAAGTATGCTCCCCCACTCCTGAATGGCAGGAGAAGGGCAGAAAGACCGCACCTGACTTCCCATTCTTGGCCTCTCCCTGTCCTTGGCACACACAAGCGTCCAACGACATAACCGCACTCCACCTTTCTCGAAGAATTTCAATGAGCCTGTTTGCATTCTCTTGCCGCTTTTTTAATGCGGCATCCAGATACTTAAGCTTCACCCTGAGAAAAGCGGCCTGAAGTTCGTGCAGGCGAAAATTACCACCGACCAGCTCATGAAAATATTTCTGCTTCGCCCCATGGACTCGGAGCTTCCTGATCCTCTCCGCCAAGGAAGCATCCTTGGTCGTGATCAAGCCCCCCTCTCCTAGCGTCCCCAGATTCTTAGTTGGAAAAAAGGAAAACGTTCCGAGAGTTCCCATAGTTCCAGCCTGCCGCCCTTTGTCTTTAGCACCCAAAGCCTGCGCCGCATCCTCGATCACCGGAATACCGCGTTTTTGCGCCGCCTTCAGGATCGGATCCATGTCGGCACACTGCCCAAAGAGATGAACGACAATGATGGCCTTGGTTTTCGGCCCGATCTTGGCGACGACCTGATCCGCCCGCAGGTTGTAACAACACTCTGCACTATCCACAAAAACCGGCTTCCCACCCAAACGGGCCACGGCTCCCGCGGTGGCAAAAAAAGTATACGTGGGACAGATCACCTCATCCCCCGGACCCACCCCCACCGCCTGCAACGCAAGGAGGAGGGCATCGGAACCGTTGGAAACTCCGATAGCATGGGGCACCCCAATCCAAGCCGCGATCTCCCGCTCAAAAGCTTCTACCTCAGATCCCAACACAAAACGCCCACTATCCAGAACACGCTCAAAGGCGGCCAGCAACTCCCCACGATAGGGAGCATGCTCAGCCACCAAATCGAGCATGGGAATCTTCATAAGTTCCTTATTGTAGGCAAGAAACCCCAAGACTGAATCCAAAAACAAGCCTTCCGAAGGATTGCCCTTATTGAGTGATCTGGGCAGTTTCTGGGTATGGCCTCATCCAACGGAGCAAAGTTTATGGTTCATGGAGGGAATCCGATCCATGGCGAAATCGAGCCCCAAGGCAACAAGAACGAAGCCATGCCCCTGATGGCGGCCTCTTGCCTAACGGACCAGCCAATCATCCTGCAGAACATCCCGCAAATCGATGATGTGCGGCTGATGGAAGAAATTCTCCATGCCTTGGGACTCTCCTCCAACGAATCGGAGGCCACACAAGTTCGCCGGACTTTAACCCTACAGGCCGAAAAAAATCCAAAATCCACCATCCCTCCCGAACTGGGTTCCCGTCTCCGAGGTTCCGTGACACTGGCCGGTCCGCTTCTCGCTCGCACAGGTGAAGTCACCCTCCCCCGTCCTGGTGGAGACCGAATTGGTCGCCGCCGCCTTGATACCCACCTGCAGATCTTCTCCGCCCTGGGGGCCCAGATCACTGACATCCGGGATGGAATCCAGATCAAAGCCAAAAAACTCAAAGGGGCCGATATCCTGATGGATGAAGCCTCTGTTACCGCGACGGAAAACGGCCTCTGCGCCGCTGTTTTGGCTGGAGGAGTCACTGTCCTTCACAATGCAGCGAGCGAACCCCATGTTCAGGCTTTGGGAAACCTGCTCAATGCCATGGGCGCTAAGATCTCCGGCATTGGCACCAACACCCTCACCATCGAGGGGGTAAAATCCCTCAAGGGTGCCACCCACCGAATTAGCGCCGACTATCTGGAAGCGGGATCCTTTCTCGCCTTGGCCGCCGTCACGGGCGGTGAGTTAAAGATCAAAAACACAGCACCGCAAAACATGCGGATGATCTTGCAGACCTTTGGCCGCTTGGGCATCAGCACGCAAATCAAAGGTCAGGACATCCTCGTTCCCAAGGGCCAATCCCTGGAGGTCGAAAAAGAATTTGGCGGAGCGGTTCCCCATATTGCCGACGCCCCTTGGCCCGGGTTCCCTGCCGATATGACTTCTGTCGCTCTCGTTACTGCCACCCAGTGCAAGGGCACGGTCTTGATCCACGAGAAGCTTTTTGAATCCCGCCTATTCTTTGTCGACGGCCTCATGGAAATGGGAGCACGGATTATATTATGCGATCCACACCGTGCCGTAGTTCTGGGTTCCGACAAACTCCGTGGAGCCAAATTGGCCAGCCCCGATATCCGGGCCGGCATGGCCCTGCTGATTGCCGCCCTTTGTGCCGATGGTGAATCGGAAATCCGGAACATCACTCAGATCGACCGTGGCTTCAGTCGTATCGAGGAGCGCCTCAAATCCCTCGGCGCTCAAATTGAGCGGAAGTAAGAACCTTTTAGCTCACTTCACACGCCCCCCTTCACCCACCTTCGCCTCCAGAAGGACAAAGGATCTTCCCACCAAGGTGTCTGGGGTGGGTTTCAAAACCCGGCGCGCTTCAAGCAGGGCTGCCTTGGCGGCTTGCATCTGTCCCTCGGCGAGAGCCGCCTCCACAAAAGGAACGACCAAGCCGTAAAATAAATGCCCTCCCGCCTGCCCCTTGTATTCCCGCAGGGCTTGGCGGAAGGAAACTTGAGCCCCATCCCAGTTTCCCTCCTGCATCTTTTCCATTACTTGACCCGCTGCGGCCCCAATACCGAGATCAAAACGCTTGGACCGATTCTGCACCAGAATTTGACGCTCCAGATTGGTAATCTGCTTAGTGTTCCCACCTGCTTTAGCTAATTCCAAAAGTTTTTCCTGCCCTACAACCTTAAGATCTGGATACGACGCGAATCTCTTACTGAAAGATTCCCAAAACTGTTTTTGAGTGGCTGGGTCGGCGTTTCTTTTAACCATAAGATCGGCCCTCAAGCTCCAGGCCGGAAGGTACTCGGGTTGAACACCTAATGCCGCCTCGATCCACTCCTCCGCTTCCGCTTGCCCCAAAGAGGCCGCGTAGTCAGTCCAGAGCCGAGCCTGCTTAAAGGCTTGAGATCGTTCCCGGTTTTTAGCCAAAAAAACTAGTTCCGTATCACTGATGAGTTTCCAGGTCTGAGGGTCCCTGGCTTGACCCACCGGATAATTCTCCTGCGCATACCGCCCACAATCCGTTTCCCACTTTCCGGGTGTTTCAAGATACCCAAACCAGGCATGCCCTCCGCTATCCCCCTGCCCCGTAAAAAAAAGGGTGGGCAACCCCTTGGCCTTCCCTGACATCGCGGCAAAATAAGCCTGATCCACGCAGATTCCGCCTCGTTGACGGATTTCCGACAAGGTGTAGTTGGGATAGGGCCAAGACAAAATGTTCCTCTCATACCTTGGAATGTCATAGCGAATACTCGGAAATACTTTGTCGAAGCCGCTGCGACTCGCGGTGACGTTTTTTCTGGCCCACTCCATTTCGGATTCAGACAAGGGGTAATCGACCATGTACTTCAGCTCATCCACCATCAAATCCCGTAAATCCAAAAGATACCGGCGATCTTTTTGTAATATCGCCATGGAATGCAACCGCAGAACAGGATCCGGTGTTTCGATCGGTAACGCACTCCGTGCCACCTGTCCATGGGGCCAATCGCGGGGGAAAGGCTGGTCAAAGACCAAGGCGAGCGCCACCGCTAAGCGGGGCAGGACCGCCACATCCTCGGGATATTTTTTCTGCATAGCACCCAGAATCTCGACGGCCTGCTTGGGGTGATCCTCGGGATTGAGATTCTCAAAAAATGCCGTCAAAACATCTGCGTTGGATCCAAGAGCGATGAGCGATGGCTTGGCATCATCGTTAGCGGTCGACTCCATCAGTGCCAACCATTGCCATAACCTAAAGCTTTTTTCCCAATCCCCACCTGGCTTAAGCACATCTCTTTGGGTCGGAGTTACCTTGCTTCTGATGGTTTCGGCCAATTCCAAATGTAATTCAGACCAACTGGAAAAAGCGGGGTGGCGCTGCCACCACTCCGACAAGAAATCCGCAGAATGCGCAACTTGCAGGGACCCCAGAAGGGCAAGGAAGAAAAAGAATCTCTTCACCCAAGGGGAATCGGAATCTGCTTACGCTGCCGAAAGGCAGTCAAACTTCTGTACCCAATCTCTTTCACTAGATCGAGCGCCTGAGAAAACTCATACCCCACCTCCCCCGGAGCATGGGAGTCTGAAGAGATCAGCACGGGGATGCTTCGGCGAAAAGCCTCTTCCAGAAATACCTTGGAGGGATAGATTTCCATTACCTCTTTACGCAATCCAGCCGTGCTGACTTCCATGGCGATTCCCGCAGCTTCAATCGCATCAAGAGTCTCTTGGTAGTAAGTGCGGAGATCTCCTTTGGGGCGGTGACCGAATTTTTTCACCAAATCGGGGTGGGCCATGAAATCAAAAAGGCCACTTTGCGCCGCTTGAGTCATCGCTTTGAAGTACTTCGTCCAGACCTCTTCGACGGGTTGATCCTTCCAGCGGGCCAGTTTCATGGGATTGTCCACATCCCAGTCAGGCGTGATGTAGTGCACCGCGCCAATGAAGTAATCAAAATCCGCCTTTTCCGAAAGTTCCCGGATCCAGTTTTCCCTTCCAGGAATATAGTCACACTCCAGTCCCAGTCGGATCGGTAGCTGCGGAAACTCTCCGCGAGCTTCATTCACCAACTTCAGGTATTCCGGCAAATCAGCCAGATTCATCCTCCAATCATCAAACTTTTCCGGCATCGGGTTATGCTCCGAAAAACCAATCTCTTGGAGCCCCTTTCGCAGAGCCTCGGCCGCATACTCCCTAGGGTGACCTGTGGCGTGGCCACAAAGGGGGGTATGCATGTGGTAATCGAACCGCATCGCTCTTTTTTTAGCTTCCTTTGGGCGAAAACCAAGGACGCAAGGCAACGTTGCCCAATCCACCCCGTTTCGGCATGATCAAGGCATGGGAAGTTCAACCCAAGTTCACCTCACCCCCGCCCGACTCCAATCCACCCTCCGACGATTCCGCCAGCTCCGAATCCTGGTCGTAGGCGATCTGATGCTCGATGAATTTATCTATGGGCGGGTATCCCGGATCTCTCCAGAAGCCCCGGTCCCTGTCGTCCACGTGGAAAAAGAGGTCTCCTACCCAGGTGGCTCGGCCAATGTGGGTCGGAATTTGGCATCCCTAGGAATCCACACTGAACTCAGTGGAACCATTGGGCAGGATAGTGCAGGCAGTCGTCTTCTCAGCCTCCTCCGCCACGAAAAAATTGGCACCTCTGGGATCTGTCGCTCCCATTCATTCCCCACCATTCGCAAAACCCGAATTTTAGCCCGCCACCAGCAGGTCGTCCGCGTGGATCGAGAATCCCCGGACCACATCTCGGCCAAAGAACGGGCTGCGGTCCTGAAAAAGACCCTGCAAATCCTCCCCCACTGCGATGCCCTGATCCTTGAGGACTACGGGAAAGGTCTTTTTGACCAAGATTTTGTCGATGCCCTTTTAACCGCCGCATCCGCAAAAGAAATTCCATCCCTGGTGGACCCAAACATCCACAACCCACTTCACTGGAGTGAAGCCACCCTGGTGAAACCCAATCGTCTAGAGGCCTTTGGTTCACTCGGTCGGCCTGACTCTGGCCGAAAGGAGGATTGGTTGTCTGCCGGGGAAGAGCTCCTGGTCCGCTGGTCGTGCCAGCACCTTTTGCTCACCTTGGGAGAACATGGGATGATCCTCTTCCAACCGGGTCGCAAACCTTACCCCATCGCTAGCCGTGCCCGAGAGGTTTATGACGTCTCCGGGGCAGGAGACACCGTCATCTCAGTCCTCGCCGCCGGACTGGCCTCAAAACTATCAGGCCCCATTGCTTCCGAACTGGCCAATCTGGCCGCGGGCATTGTCGTAGGAAAACTTGGCACGGCTACGGTTTCCCCCACAGAGATCCTGGAGGCGGCCCGCCACCATGGGTAAAGCCGCCGTCTTCCTTGACCGCGACGACACGCTGATCGAAAACGTCCCCTACTTGGGCGATCCCGAGAAAGTCAAACTCCTGTCCGGAGCCAAGGAGGCCATTCAAAAGCTGCACCAACAAAAGCTCCCCTTGATCATTGTCTCCAACCAGTCGGGCGTAGGTCGTGGCTTGATCACCAAAGAGCAGGTTCGGGCCGTCGATGCCCGAATGGAACATCTGCTGGGCATTCCTTCTCCTTTTTTGAGTTACCGTCACTGTTTCGCCGCACCGGGTGACCCATATGACGAAAGGCGCAAGCCCTCGCCCCTGATGTTGCAGGAGGCCGCCGCCGACCACGGGCTCGACCTCACGCGTTCCATCATGGTCGGCAACCGTCTTTCCGACATTCAAGCCGGTCACACGGCGGGATGTCAGACCCTTTTACTTAAACTCCGTGTCCACACCGATGACGAAAATGAAGCGACGGCCCTGGCCACTTATGCGGCGGAAAGTTGGCTGGAAGCCGTGGATTGGATTCTTTCGCGGCCCCAAATCAAAACATGAAATCCAAGCCGATCATCGCCGTGATTCCTGCCCGATATGCCTCCACTCGTTTCCCGGGCAAACCTTTGGCACCGGTTCATGGCAAACCCCTTCTTCAGTGGGTCTGGGAAGGAGCCAAGCAAGCGCGCAGGATCGACCGGGTTTTGGTGGCCACCGACGACAGTCGGATAGCTCAAGTGGCCGAACAATTCGGGGCCGAGGTTAAGCGAACCAAATCCGATCACCCATCAGGGACCGATCGTATCGCGGAAGCCATCCACGGTGTCGAGGCGAGTTGGGTGCTTAATATTCAGGGTGATGAACCCCTGATTGAAGGCTCTTTCCTGGACCAATGGATCGAGGGTTTTCATCCGTCCTTCGAAATGACCACGTTAGCCACCCCCCTACCCGAGGCCTCGGATCTACAGAATGCCGATGTCGTTAAGGTATCCTTCGATCCCCAAGGTCGGGCATTAGGTTTCCAGCGAAGGGTTCCAGCCGAAAATGCCAAAGACTGGTCCTATCAGCACGTGGGCCTGTACGGCTACACCCCGACCACCCTTCGGAGGTTTGTCTCCCTGCCCCCCAGTCCGGGGGAACAGAGGGAGCGGTTGGAGCAGCTCCGGGCACTTGAGAACGGGATTGCGATTCAAGTCCTACCGCTTACCTTCCTATCCGTCGGTGTGGACACGCCGGGGGACGTGCCACGCGCGGAACGTGCCCTGGCCAACCGCGCCACAAGTGTCTCCAAATGAAATACATCTTCATAACCGGCGGGGTGATCAGCTCCTTGGGTAAAGGGCTAACGGCCGCCGCCCTCGGCACCCTGCTTGAACGCCGCGGACTCAGGGTTGGCTTGATGAAGTTCGACCCCTACCTCAACGTCGATCCAGGCACCATGAGCCCCTACCAACATGGTGAAGTTTATGTGCTCGAAGACGGGGCTGAAACCGACCTCGACTTAGGCCACTACGAACGCTTCACCTCCTGCCGATTAACCCGCCGAAACAACCTCACCGCCGGTCAAGTCTATGAGGAGGTCCTTCGAAAGGAGCGCCGGGGCGACTACCTCGGTAAAACCGTTCAGGTCATCCCGCATATTACGGACGAAATCAAGAATCGCCTCCGGCACATGGGCCAACACGAGGAATGTGACATCCTCATCACCGAAATTGGTGGCACTACCGGAGATATCGAGGGCCTGCCCTTTTTGGAAGCCCTCCGACAGTTTTCCCTGGAAACCGGTCCGGGTCAGTGCCTCTTCATTCACGTCACCCTCGTCCCTTTTATCAAGGCGGCGGGCGAACTGAAATCCAAGCCAACCCAACAAAGCGTGGCCAAGCTCAGGGAAATCGGCATTCAACCCCAGATTCTAATTTGTCGCAGCGAACATCCGGTCGACCAAGAAACCCGGCAAAAGATCTCCAGCTTCTGCAACGTGCCGGTGGAAGCGGTCATCGAAGAACAAGATGTAAAGCACACCATTTACGAGGTTCCCCTCATGCTTCACCGCGAGAGGCTCGATGAATTGGTCGTCCATGCTCTGGGCATCAAAGCCCCGCAAGCCGACCTAAAAGAGTGGGAGAAACTAGTCGGTCGCATGATCTCGCCCAAGTACCGCGCGAAAATCGCCATGGTAGGCAAATACCTCGGGGTGCCCGATGCCTATAAAAGCGTGACCGAAGCTCTTTTCCATGCGGCCTCAGGCGAAGATACGGGAGTGGACCTCGTCAAAGTCGATGCTGAAGAAATTGAAAAACAAGGCGCCGAAGCCTTACTCAAAGGAGTGGATGGTGTGCTGGTCCCCGGCGGCTTCGGGGAGCGCGGCATCGAAGGCAAAATCGCGGCGGCGCGCTACGCGCGGGAGAAGAAAATCCCCTACCTCGGGTTATGTCTCGGCATGCAAGTGGCGGTGATTGAATTTGCCCGTGGTGTGGCTGGACTAAAAAAAGCCCATAGTTCTGAGTTTGATACCAAGACACAGGATCCGGTCATCACCCTTCTACCCGGGCAGGAAGTCAACGGCGCCAAAGGCGCCACCATGCGATTGGGAAGCTATGCCTGTCATTTGGCCGCAGGTTCGGTGGCCGAAAAAGCCTATGCCCAGTCAGAAATACGCGAGAGACATCGTCATCGCTACGAATTCAACAACGCCCACCGGGCTATACTGGAAAAAGCAGGCCTGCGAATCAGCGGGACTCATCCCCCGGGCGACCTGGTTGAACTGGTGGAGATTCCCAACCATCCCTGGTTTGTCGCTTGTCAATTTCACCCTGAATTTCGCTCCAAACCCGATGTCCCCCATCCTCTGTTCCGCGGCTTTGCCCAAGCCGCCAGAATCCATGCCCAAACCTGAATCCAGAAAGTTTCTGCTCATCGGAGGACCCTGTGTATTGGAGTCCCGCCAAACTTCCCTACTCATCGGCAGGACTCTCAGGGATCTTTGCCGGGATCTTGGCTGGGATTATGTTTTCAAGGCCAGCTACGATAAAGCCAATCGCACTTCGATTTCATCTCCCCGGGGTCCGGGTTTCCATAAAGGGCTTAAGGAATTGGCGTTTATCCGGCGAAGTCTCAAGGTTCCTGTCTTAACGGATGTTCATTCTCCGGAGGAAGCCAAAGCGGCAGGTCGGCAGATCGATATTCTCCAAATTCCAGCTTTCCTTTGCCGACAAACCGATCTCTTGCTCGCTGCAGCCAAAACCCATCGCCCCATCAACGTCAAAAAAGGGCAGTTTCTGGCTCCCGAAGGGGTGGATGCGATCATGGAAAAGTTAAGGCGTGGCGGTTGCCGCCAAGCATGGATCACGGAGCGTGGTACAACCTTTGGACAGGGAGATCTGGTGGTGGACATGCGGGGACTCGTCACCATGAGGAACCGCGGTCACCGGATTATTTTTGATGCCACTCATTCGGTTCAGCGTCCATCCGGTGGAAAGGTGACCCACGGTGATGCTCGTTTTATTCCCGCCTTGGCTCGCGCCGCCGTAGCCGCCGGTGTGGACGGACTCTTTCTGGAAACCCACCCTAACCCCAAGAAAGCCCTTTCCGACAAGGAAAGCATGCTTCCATTATCCCAGACTGAAAAACTCCTCCGTCAGCTCAACCGGATACTTTATGCCATTTCGTAGTATTTTCCTGGCTCTGTTGTTCATCGCTGTTCTGACCTTCACTTCCCGCGCAGAAAACGGCCCCGACTTCCCTATTGGCTCGGTGATCCAAAACTTTGCCCTACCGCAAACCGACGCTTCTGGAAAAAAGACTGCCTTGGTTAAGGGAAAACGGGCCACGGTAGTCAGCCCCAACCAGCTCAAGATTGAGGAACTTGATGTGGACCTCTTTAATGCCGAAGGAAAAACCGAGACCACCATCACGGCCACCCGATGTGACTTCTGGCGGAAGGAGAATCGCCTAACGACGGACACCGGAATTCTGGTCAAGAAACCCACTTTAATGGTCTCCGCGAACGGGATTGACTGGAATGTGGCTGATTCATGCGGAACGCTTTATACTCGAGTCCGGGTCGTTCTTTCCTCTTCCAATCCATGAATTTTCTTGTCCTTCTTTTGCTTGCAACCCTTTGTCTGCCTCTCCAAGCAGCCGACACCCCTACCCCGGCGCCAGCAGGTACCAATGGTCCCACCACCATCACCAGCGACTCCTTGGATCTTAACCTCGGAAAAAAGATGGGGAATAAACAAGGCCTGTTCCGGGGGAATGTCTCCGTGGATGAACCTCGGTTTATCATGACCGCCAAGGAGATGACCGTTTACTTTGCAGACAACGACGCCGTTCAGTCGCTTGAAGCCCGGGATGAGGTGACCATCAAGCGCAAGGATGGCTCTTCTGAGACTTGGAGCGAAAAAGCCCAGTACGACATGACGGAGAAAAAACTGACCCTACTCAAGGTCGCCCGGCAACCGAAAGTCATTTCCAAGGATAAAACGGTTTTTGCGGATAAAATCATCCTCTACCCGGAAGAGGATAAAATGCTGACGGAGGGCGCCAGCCGGGTGATGCTGCAAAAACCCTGAGCGAGGAACAAAACGCCCCACGAAAGCCCCCGACGGGCGACCCCATTCTTTCCTGTAATGGTTTGGTGAAAAGGTATGGGGATCGCAATGTCGTCAATGGCGTCGACCTGGGCGTCCGCCCCGGGGAAGTTGTGGGACTTTTGGGACCGAACGGGGCCGGGAAAACCACCAGTTTCTACATGCTGGTCGGACTCGTAAAGCCCACGGCGGGGACCATCCAGTTTTCCGGTGAAGATGTCACGGGAATGCCCATGTACCGTCGGGCCCGTAGGGGGATCGGCTACCTGCCCCAGGAAGAATCCATCTTTCGACGACTCACCGTCGAGGAAAACCTGATGGCCATTCTGGAGACGCTTCCCATTACAGATCAGGAAAGACAACAAAGATGTCACGAACTCCTCGTTGAATTAGGTCTGGATAATCTAATCAAAAGTCGCGCCATCCAGCTTTCCGGCGGAGAAAAACGTCGTCTGGCTATTGCCAGGTGTCTCACCACCCGACCCCGGGTTCTTTTGTTGGACGAGCCCTTTAGCGGAGTAGACCCCTTAGCCGTCTACGACATCCAGCAGATCATCCTTTCCATGCGCCGTAAAGGGATCGCCGTGCTCATCACCGATCACAACGTCCGCGAAACTCTCTCCATTGTCGACCGCGCCTACTTAATCTGCGAAGGGAAGGTAGAGAGCGAGGGCAACGCCGACTTTCTCATCAACGATCCGGTGGCCCGGGGACTCTACCTAGGCCCCCGCTTCTCCATGTGATCAGGCCTGAAATTCGGGAACGGAAAGAATTTGATCCAACGCTTTCTCCGGACTGGCCGCTTTTAGGATCGGCCTCCCGATGACCACCCGACTGGCTCCGTCACGAATAGCCTCCTCTGGTGTCTTGGATCGTGCTTGGTCATCAGCCGACACCCCGAACGGACGAACCCCCGGAGTGATAATTTCCGCTTCACCACCCCATTTCAAGCGCTCCGACTTCGCCTCGTGGGGACTGCAGACCACCCCCGCCAATCCGGACTTCCGAGCTAAACCCGAAAGACCCTCAACCGTCTTACCCACCCCCGCGCTCCATCCTACCTCAAAAATAGCACGCTCATCCAAGCTGGTTAAAACCGTGACCCCCAAAACCTTGGTCTCAGGAGCCGCCGCCCGCACGGCGGCCACCATCATCTGCATGCCCCCTGAGGTGTGGACCGTGAGGAAGCGCGGCTTCCAGCAGGCTGTGGCCGCGACGGCATGAGCCACAGTATTGGGAATGTCATGGAATTTAAGATCCAGAAAGACCGGAACTCCAAGTTTCTGCATTCCCTCCATGACCGCATGGCCTGCCCTCAAGTAAAGCTGAAGTCCGACCTTGAAGGTACCTACCCGGGAACGCAGACGTCGCGCCCAAGAAATTGCCTCCTCGGCATCATCGACATCAAGCGCGAGGATGATCTGGTCAGGATTCACTCCCACCCATCTAATAGGTAATCTTCTGTGGTGACAATCCGCGCTTACGCCAAAATCAATCTCGATCTGCGCCTCGAAAAACGACGCGCCGATGGGTATCACCCCATCGATACCCTGATGATTCGGGTCGATGTTTTCGATCTTCTGGAAGGAACCTTAACGCAAGATGGTAAAGTTAGTTTGGAAATTTCCGGGGATGAAAAGCTTTCGACGGGGCCGGACAACCTGATCGTGCGGGCAGCTGAGGCTCTCCGAAAACTGGCCCCAAGAGGAGCCGGAGCACACCTCCGACTCACGAAGAGGATTCCTCAGGGAGCCGGTATGGGGGGTGGCAGCAGCAATGCCGCCGCCACCCTTCTTCTCCTTGCTGACCTGTGGAAGGTTCAAGTTCATCGTGAGGACTTGGATCGGATCGGAGCTTCGCTGGGTAGCGACATCCCCTTCTTTCTTCAAACCCACGCCGCTAGGTGCACCGGCCGTGGGGAAATTCTAGACCCTGTTCCCCTTAAGAATCTGCCCTGGGCTTTACTCCTTCACCCGGGATTTGGTTCACCAACGGGCTCGGCCTACTCTGCGTATGCCAAGAATCCACACCCCGGCCCCAAAGGGCCCACCCTCAGACTAGAGCGCGCGGATGGATCGATCCTTGAGCTCGTACCCCAAAACGACCTCGAGCCCGCAGTTGAGGAAAGGTTTCTTTGGATCGCTACAGCACGGGATTGGATGGGTGTCCAGCCAGGGGTTTTGGCGGCAAGGATGAGCGGCAGCGGTTCTACCGTCTTCGGACTGTTTCAAAATGAACTCGCGGCCCAGGATGCCGCAAAGAAAGCCCAAACCTATTTTGGTCTTCAGACCTGGATTCAGGTGGCCCGGCTACTGAGCGGGCAGCGTAGAGACTAGCGAAGGAGATGAGCAATCCGGGACTTGATGCGAGCCGAGCGATTCCGATGAATCGCTTTACCTTTGGCTGCCCGATCCAACCGACGCTGCAGTTCGGGAAAGAGTTTGGAGGCTTCAGCTTTTTTACCGGAACTGATCATAGCCAAGAGCTGTTTTTGCGCACGCCGAGCCGTGTCCAAAAGACGACGATTCACCTCCCGACGACGCAGGGCGGCGCGGGCTTGTTTGGCGGCGGATGCAGTGTTGGCCATAAAGTAAAACAATGCCCCAAGGGGGGGGTGGACGTCAATCCATGAACCTAGTTCGCCTGATTCTGGCCTTGGCTGTCTGGCCTGGGATCTACGCCACCATCCTGGCGTATGCAAAGATTTTACAAAGTGCGGTTTCCTCCCCTTCCTTTCCATGGATTGGAATGGGCGTCTTTGGAGCAGGTTTTGGCGTTGCCTTAGGGGCTTTTTTCTTTTTTCCCCGCCCTCATGGTTTTTATGTCTTAGGTCATGAGTTAACTCATGCCATCGCGGTGTGGATGAGCGGCGGTAAAGTGCACTCCCTCCATGTAGCGGATAAAGGAGGTAAGGTTATTGCTGATCGAGTCTCCCCTTGGATCAGTCTGGCTCCCTACATCCTTCCCTTTTACCCCTTAGTTATTGGAATCCTATGGCTCGCTGGAAATCACATCTGGCCAGAATTGACCCGGTACGGTCTGCCATTTCTAGGGATCTGGGGTGCCGTCTGGGGATATCATTATGCCTTCACGCTCTCTCTGATTCCGACCCGCCAACCCGACTTCCTCGTGTATGGAAGAATTTTTTCCCTCACTTTGATTCTTTTCGGAAACCTGATTCTTATTGGAATCCTCGCTTGGGCAGCCCTTCGCCCCCTTCCGGCCTCGCAAGCTTTGATGATGGTAGGTTCCGAATGGGCTTGGAACTACACCCAACTCGTCCACTGGCTCTCCGGGCTCCTCTTGCGCTACCTGCCTCAACCCGCCTAAAACTATCCTCCGTGCTTGTCTCTGACCTCATCACCGAAGCGAACCTGATCCCCGATCTTATCGCCTCGGATCGGCTATCAGCTTACAGATATATGGTGCAACATCTTGCAGATAAGGGCTTTATCAAAAATGAACTTATCGACCCAATCCTGCAGGCCCTGCAGTTAAGAGAGGATAAGATGACCACCGCCATGGGTGGAGGTTTTGCCCTGCCTCACGCAACAATCCCAAAATTACCAAAACTCTGCACCCTACTTGCCCGTAGCCCAAAGGGTATAGCCTGTGATGCCGTTGACGGTAAATTGGTGACCCTATTTTTTCTTATTCTGGTCCCGCCGGACCAAAACCAGACTCACCTACAAACCCTCGCCACCGTGGCCAAGTTCTTCAATCGGCGGGGGGTAAAAGCAAAAATTCTTCAAGCTTCTGGAACTCCCGAGATCCTTACCCTGCTTCACACCCCCTAATGTCCCTCCGCAGCCAATTGGAGGCTCGGGTGGATGCCTGGGCTTTAAGCCATTTTCCCCATCTCGGACCAGGTCCTTGGATTCGACCCTGTGCCGATCCCCGGCATGGACATTTTCAAACCCACCTTCCCATGGTCGCCGCCAAACAAACGGGCGGCAATGCCAGAGAAATTGCCACCCGCCTGGTGCAGGAATGTCCACCCCCCCCATCTTGGGAAACCCCTGAGGTTGCCGGTGGGGGATTTGTAAATTATCGAGCGAAACCTGAAGCCGTCGCCGAAGCCTTACAAATCTTGCGACAAGACCCATCCTTTGGGGTTCCCAAGGAGAGTCATCCCGAAACCATCGTGATTGACTTCAGCTCCCCCAATATCGCCAAGTCGATGCATGTGGGACACATTCGATCCACCTTGCTGGGTGACACCTTGGCCAGGGTCTTAAGCCGCCTGGGCCATCGGGTGATTCGGATCAACCACTTGGGTGACTGGGGAACACAGTTCGGCAAACTTTTGCTCGCCTATCGGGCGGCTGGACGCCCCCCGATCGACCCCCACCGAGCTATCGAGCAGCTGGAAGAGTTCTACAAGAAAGGCCATCAAGAGGCGGAATCCGACCCTGCCAAGATGGAGCAGGCTCGAGCCGAACTCGCGGCCCTCCAGTCCGGTGACTCCGAAAGAATGAAGGATTGGGAGCTTTTCTGCCAACGATCAGCAGATCACTTCCGGGAAATCTATCGGCAACTGGGTGTAACCTTTGATCTGGAAAAAGGCGAGAGTGCCTATCATGAGGAGTTGCCGGGCATCGTCGAAGAGCTTCTGCATTCCGGCATTGCGGAAATAAGCCAAGGCGCGGTGGTAATCTCCAATCCCGCCATTTCTGAAGAACCTTTTCTGATTCGCAAATCGGATGGGGCCTTCCTGTACGGCACCACCGACCTCGCCGCCCTTCGCTCCCGTATCCGCGACCTGCATGCCGATCGAATCATTTATGTTACCGATGGGAGACAACAGTTGCACTTCCGTTGGCTGTTCGACACGGCGCAAAAATGGAATAAGAAGGTATCTCTCGAACACGTTTGGTTCGGCACCATTCTGGGCCCTGACCGCAAGCCCCTCAAAAGCCGAGACGGCACCCCCATCAAATTATCCGAACTTCTTCGTGAAGCCAAAGAGAGAGCGGGCAAGATTCTGGAGGAAAAACGCCCAGACCTACCTAAGGATCAGTGGCTCCAAAAGGCGGAACTCCTTGGCATGGCCAGTCTTAAATATGCCGATCAACTCCCTGGAAGAAATTTGGACTATGTTTTCACCTGGGAAAAGTTACTCGCCTTCGACGGCAACACTGCCCCTTACATTCTTAATGCTTATGTTCGCACCCGCTCCATCCTTCGAAAGGCTGGTATGACCACCATCCCTCAGGATCCTCTCCAGCTGGTGGAACCAGCCGAGGAGGAGCTCGCCCGCCAACTTTTACTTTACGGTGACGCCGTGGTCTTGGCGGCTGCCGACAGGAAACCCCATCACCTTTGCGGTTACCTTTATTCCGTGGCAGGAATGTACCATCGCTTTTTTGAAGCTTGCCCTGTTCTGCAGGCTGCTTCCCCTGAGTTAAGAAAATCCAGACTCACTTTGGTCGGATTAACTGGCGACATCTTAAGAGATGGGCTCAACCTATTGGGCATTCAAACTCTGGAGGAGATGTAAGCCACGACGGATTTCAAGACTTAACTCTGGGAGCATCCCCCCAAAGATCTTCCAGTCGGTAAAAGTTCCTTCTGCCAGTGTTCATCACATGCACCAGCACATCACCATAGTCTAGGATGATCCACTGACTGACGGAGTTGCCTGAAACACGGAAAGGCCTTCGTTGCAAAGACTCCTTAACGCCTTTTTCAATTTCTCCCGCAATGGCCTTAAGGTGAGGTTCGCTATCACCCGAAACAACCAAAAAGAAGTCTGAAGGCCCACCAACACCCCGCAAATCCAGGATGACAGGGTCCTGCGCTTTCTTGTTCTGCGCATATTCAAGACACATTTTTGCCAATTGAATCCCGTCGTCCATTATCGGTAGCTCCGTGTTTTTCGAATGATCTTTTCCACCTCGGGAAATACCATGCCCTTGATCGCTAGCCCCCTCTTCAGGCGTCCACGAATCTCGCTGGCCGATAAGTCTATCCTGAGCGAAATCGCCTTCATCCTGAGACCGGTGACGGGTCGGGGAACATCGGGCCTCGGGAAAACAAGAAAACGCACCATGTTTCCAAGTTCCCGATAATCCCTCCATTCCCTGATCTGAGCCCACTGGTCTGACCCCAGAATCCAGTCGATCTCCATCTTGGGATAAAGGTGTTTCCAGCGCCGAACCGTGTTCACGGAGTAGGATGCCCCTTTTTGCCGGATTTCCCAATCCGACACCTCGGCCCATCGGAATCCACGCAGACCCGACCTCAGGCATTGGAGTCGGACAGCATCAGATACCACTGGAGAAGATCTTTTAAGTGGGGAATGTGCACATGGCAGGAAGACGATCCGATTCGGCTTAAAATCTTCTGAGACTTTCTGAGCGACTAGAAAATGACCGATGTGAAAGGGGTCGAAGCTACCCCCGAACAACGCGATTCTCCGACTCAAAAGATACTCCGGTCTACATGAATCTTGTCGTTAGGGGTTAATTTGATATCCCGCCCTTGATCCGCCTGAATATCCTTGGCATTAAATTCTCTCGTGACACCTGCTTGGGTCAACCTCACCTTCCGGCGGTTGGCAAAGTCCGTGAATCCGCCGCAGGCCGCCACAGCACCCATGGCCGTCAAGTCCTTGGTATACGGAACCCGTTGCGGCATTCGAACCTCCCCCGTGACGTCGACAAAACGTTGCTCCTTGAGATCCACCGTCACATTGGGGTTGGTAAAGATTTCCTCCTTAATAAAGGTGGATTCAATGAGCTTCTTGAGCTGAACCGTGGTGGCATTCGCCGCCGAAAGACTTCCGATATAAGGCATGGAGATCTTGCCACTTTCATCAATTTTCACCTCAAAGATGCCTTGATCCGCCGTGGGGACACCCGTGAGCCGTATGATGATCGTGTCCCCAATCCGGAGAAGATCGCTGATATCCAATGCAGCCGCCCCACCTTCCGGAGCCACCACTGGGGCGGCAGAGACCCCCGACATCGGGTCAGGCAGGTGGGGGCTTGGCGTCGTTGCCGTCTGATTTGTTTCAAAGGCAGAAGCATTACCGGAGCCCAGGTTCAGGGACTGGGCTGCCGCGGCAAAAGATAGACCAGCCCAGAGAAGGATAGTGGTTGTGGGACTCTTCAAAGTGAACCTAAAAACGATCCTCATCCTGGGGAGGCTTGATGTAGGTAACCTTGGGCGCATGGGACAAGGGGGAATCAGGATCGTATTCAGGCTGCCCAACTTCCGCCGCTGTCTCCGGCTGGCTGGAGGATGCCGTTTTTCCCGTATCCTTGATCTCCCCAGAAGCTACTTTTTTCCCGCCCTTGGGCATACGACGCTTGTAACCATATTGAGTGGAATATCCGGCATAGTAATAATAATTATCGTCCGTCTTGATGTTCACGTTATTGAGGATGACCCCAAAGAGCTTCCCTCCCACCTCATCGATGACACGCTTGGCCCTTATCGAGACATTCCTCGGGTACCTTCTATGCTGAATCAGCAAGAGGGTCACATCCACTTCCTGACAAACCACGGAGGCATCACTGATCCCCAAAACGGGGGGTGAATCCACCACAATGACATCGTAGTTGGAGCGGCAGATTTCCAACAAAGACCCAAAGCGAGAGCGGCTAAATCCTCCCAACTCGTCAGGCCCCAGACTTCCCGCCGTGAGCATTTCCAGGTTCGGGGTGGTGGTCGTTTGGATCAGTTCATCCAAAGAAGCTTGTCCCGCCAACCATTCTCCGAGTCCCAAGGTATTCTCAATCCCCACCGCTGAGTGCATGTTGGGACGCCGAATGTCCGCATCAATGACCAGAACCTTCATGCCGCTCTGCGCACATACCCAAGCCAAATTAAACGAAGTGGTGGATTTACCCTCCCCTGGCCCCCCGCTCAGCACCGTAATCGATCGAGCCGTTTCCCTCGACCCTGTCAAATTCAACTTCGCGCTAAGAATTCGGTAACCCTCGGCGAAACGGGAACTGGGATCATCCATGGAAAGAAATTTTGCCCCCTTGGGGATGACCGCCAAAACACTAATACCCAAATGTCTTTCGACATCATCCATGGTTTTTATGCTGGTATCCAGATAC
>Ga0209598_10001542_pt1 | contig 18804 bp, 11 predicted proteins | sample M_140807_EF_Meta_FD_187317 | JGI IMG/M metagenome (GOLD analysis project Ga0209598, IMG submission 187317) | Freshwater microbial communities from Lake Montjoie, Canada to study carbon cycling - M_140807_EF_MetaG (SPAdes) (version 2) | ecosystem: Environmental > Aquatic > Freshwater > Lake...
CACGCTGAACGTTCGGCAAGTGACATTATTGGCATTCGTTTGAATCTTGCAATAAACTCATCACGATTCAAAGCGACAATGACATGGCCATCTTCTCCTGCGACTTCGCGGCATTGCCGAAGGAATGCGACGTGTCCTGAATGAAGAAGATCGAAAGTGCCGCCTGCATAAACCACGCGCACAGGCATCCTCCGATTAGGTACCGATTTGATTGGTCATCATACCCGCGGTAGGGTTGGACCGCGGCGGTAGGGTAAACATGCTTGGGCTGTCCGGGTTTTTTTTCGGATCTGCTTGCTTTAGGCTTTTTATTCCCGCTACCACGCCTAGTTTTCTCTCCACGGTACACTGGCAATCTCCATAGCCGTTGACGGGGAAGGGAATCTGCGTGGCGGTCGCACTGCTGGGCCTGCTTCTCGGCGCCGTGCCGGTCATCGTGCTTCCGGGGGTGCTGAGCACCTTCGAACCGGTCAAGACGCTCCTTGTGGACGCCATTGCCGTTCTGGCGTGCCTCGGCGCGCCGGTCCTGCGCCTGATCCCCGGCGTCTCGCAAACGGATGGTGGCCCCGGCTTGTTCGACCGCATCCTTGCAATGGACCGGGTGCGCCAGGTGACCATCGCCGGGGTCACCGCGTCGGCGGTCATCGCGCTGCTCGCCACGCTCTTCTCCGTCTCACCGGACACCAGTTGGTTCGGCACCCTGGGGCGCGGGCAGGGCACCATCTTCATGATCGCCCTCGGCGCCATCCTCATCCTCACCACCGGCGATCTCCGGTGGCCCGGAACGTCGGCACTGCTGGTGCGCATCCTGGCCATCGGTGCGCTGCCGGTTGCCATCTCTACCGTCCTGCAACGGTTCGGCATCGATCCGGTCAGTTTGACCCTGTGTGGCGTTGAGCGTGTCCCCACCACCATTGGCAATGCGCTGCCGGGTGCCACCTACCTGAGCGTTGCCACGCTTGTGGCGCTGGAACTGGCCCGGCAGGCATGGCTGCGTCGCGACGACGTGGAGGCCGAACCCCCCCCATTGACGGTGCCAGCGGCTGGTCTCCGGCGGGATACCGCCCGGCGTGGCCGTCGCACCGGAGGCGCTTTCGGGGGCACCGATACGCCAGTGGTTCGCCCCGGGTGGCAACGGCCGGTTGCGGAGGCCTCCGGGGCACTGGTGCTCCTGTACGGTGGCATGTGGGCGGTGCGCGACGACCTCTCCACCACGTGGCTGCCGATCCCGCTGGCGCTGGTGTGGGGAGCATCGGTGGTGCGCGCGGTTGGCCTGCGCCCGGTGGTGCGGTGGAATGTGGCGTTTGCCGGGTGGCTTGCGTTGGCGGCGGTGCTGCTCATCGGCAACGGCATCACGCTGAGCCGGGGGCCGGCGGCTGGCTTGGTGCTGGGCCTGGGCATCTGGATCATCGCGCTCTTCACCGGGGCGAAGCCGGGGACGCGCCTGTCCTCGGTGGCCATCCCGGTTGCCTTGGCGACGGCCGGCACGCTGGTGATGGTGGGCGCGTGGTTCACCCCATCCACGGTCTGCCTGGCGACGCCGGGAAGCCGGACGGCGGGCGCGAGTGCTCCGGCCCCGCTCCCCGCTGCATCCGGGGGAGGCGTCGCAACATCGGCCGCTGAGGCGAAGCAACCGGCTTCGGCAACCGCCCCGGTGGCGCCTCCGGCCCCGGTCGCCCCGTCGATCCCGGATCAGACCCTCTCGGTGGTAAGTTCCCGCGTGAACATCTTCACCGACCCGCGCGTGTGGTCGAGCGTCAGCTGGCGCACGAACATCTGGGAGCAGAGCCTGGTGGTCTACCTGGACCGTCCGGCGCCGTCGGCCCCCCGGGCGCGGTCGATGGCTGCCGCCCTCGCCGGGGCGCAGTTCGGCGATGTCTCGCGGCTCAACGGCCTGCCCGACCATCGTCCGGCGGGATCGTGGTGGTACCGGCTCTTTGGGTACGGGCCGGAGTCGCAGGTCTTCGTGCTGGCCTCGAACGACAGTCCGCTGGTGGCGAAGGTCCAGGGCGACATCACCTACGACCGTGCGCACAACAGTGTCCTGGACGTGCTGCTGACGACGGGTGCGGTTGGGTTGGTGGCGTGGGTGGTCACGATCATTGGCGCGATGGCGGTGGCGTGGCGGCTGCGTCGCACGGTGACGGCGGGATTTGCCGGCCCGGCGCTTGCCCCGGCGCTGGTGTGCCTGGCGATCTCCGGCCTGACGGGCGTGGATGCCACGGCGATCACCTTCCTGGCGTGGACGATCACGACGGTTGCGCTGGTCACGGACCCGTCGGACCGGGTATCCCGCGCAGCTGGGCCGGTGGAGCGTCGTCCGGCGCAGGCGGTCCCGGTGGGCGCATTGGCGTTCGACGGTGCGCAGTCGGGGTGGCGACCGGCGATGATCGTGGGTGGCCTTGGGGTGCTGGTGATTGCGACGGCCATCTGGGGACCGGGTGCGGGCGAGCTGGTGACGTGGGTGATTGGCGCGTTGGCGGGCATGGCGATGGTGGGCGTGGTGGTGGCGTATGGCGTTGCCGACCGGCCGGTGCCCGACTGGCGGGTGCTGGGTGTGCTGACGGTGGCGGGTGTGCTGACGGTGATCGTGATGGTTCCGGCGTGGAATGCGTTGGTGGCGGGGTATTACGTGCGGGTGACGCAGAACCCTGGCCTTGCCCGCGATGTCGCCACGACGATGCTGAAGAAGGCCACCACCCTTGACCCGGGCCAGGCCACCTACCGCGTCTTGTCCGGCAACGGGTGATTTCGCCGTCCTGGGATTGTTTTTTTGGTCCACGCTGATCTGTGGTCGGTGGGAGTGGGCTGATGTGGGTCCGTGGGATCGCCCTCGCCGGCATGGGGCAGTGGTGTGGTTGGCGGGCCAGCGCCGATCTGTGGTCCGCGGGCATCCCTGCCGGCATGGGTGGGGTGGTGGGGAGTCGGGACGTGGGCGGGGATTTTATGGGAGAGGCCCCCCACCCCCTACGCGTGCCTCCCACTGCGACGGGATATGGGAGTGCTTCCGCGCCCACCCGACGTCGTTCATTCCACGCGATGACGATGGGCCGGCGAGGGCGCCGGCGCTCCCGGGGTGGTGTGCCGCCTTTCCCCGTCAATCCACTGATTGGCGGGCCAGCGCCGATTTGTGGTCCGCGGGCATCCCAGCCCGCATGGGGGGCGGCGAGGGCGCCGGCGCTCCCAGGGTGGTATGCCGCCTTTCCCCGTCAATCCACTGTTTGGTGGGCAGGTGCCGATTTGTGGTCCGCGGGCGTCCCTCCCCGCATGGGTGGGGTAGTGAGGATTTGTGACATGGACGGGGCTTTTGTGGGAGAGAACCCCCACCCCCTGCGCGTGGCTCCCATTGCGACAGGAGAGGGGAGTGATGCCGTGCCCACCCGACGTTCTTCATTCCACGTGATGACGATGGGCCGGCGAGGGCGCCGGCGCTCCCAGGATGATGCGCCGCCTATCCCCATCAACCCACTGATTGGTGGGCAGGTACCGATTTGCGGTCCGCGGGCATCCCTGCCCGCATGGGCGGGTTAGTGGGCCCGGGAAATCTGACGTGGATGGGAGATGATCCCCGCACGCCTCGGCGCCTGCCGGACCCCATCGGTGACATCGCCACGATCCCGCGCGTCTGTCACTCCTTGTGGTCGGGAGTTGCCGGGGCGGCGCGCCAGATCCATCCGAAGCTGACGGCGACGTTCCATGCGAAACCGGCACCGGTGCCCAGAATCTTGGCGACGTACGGTCCCCACCAGTCGTCGAACACGGATGCCCATGGGCCGCTGACCAGACCCACGGCGATGCCGTTGGTGATGAACTGGGGCACCAAGGCGGCGATCTGGAAGGTGAGGAACCGCTGCCAGGCGTGCTGTTGGCGCAGGCCGTGTTCGCGGGTGAAGACCCACCGGTCGTTCAGGAAGAAGTGCCCGATGAGCGATATCTCGTAGGCGACGGGAATCGCGAGCCACGCGTCGACGCCGAGGACTTCCAGGAGGATTGCCTGGGCGACGAGATCACCGACCAGCGATCCGCCGCCCGCCAGGACGAACCGCACGATCGTGAAGAGGCGCGTCATCAAGGCACCCCCGGCCCGGCGGGATGGCGGGGCCGGGGGTATTGCGGTGGGCTTGGCGCCGTTCCCGGGTGCCGCGATCACGCGTGCGGGACGTCCGTGTCGACGCTGACCCAGGTGTGCGAGGCTGCGGCTGCGATGGTTGCGTCGATCGCGGCCTGTGAACGGTAGCCGTCGTGGAAGTCGCCATCATGGTCCGGATCTGCGTGACCCCGGCGGACGGCATCGATGAAGTTGCCCAGCATGCGGTAGATGCCGTGGGGCTTGCCATCACGCGCACCTTCGGGCAGGTCCAGGTCTTCCCACTGCCCGCCGGGCTTCTGCAAGCGCAGGATCTCGTTGTCGCCGCGGGTGAAGTTGGTGAAGAGTGCGCCTTCGGTACCGGTCACCACCAGTCCGCCCATGCCGGTCGGGTTGGCCGAGGCACTCGCACGGCTGGTGATCATCTGGCCCTGCAGGCCTCCGGTGGTCCGCACGAGGGCCGAGGCGAGGTCGAGCGTCTCCACGGCGATCGGGTGGCCGTCCGGGCCGGTCACGGTGCGCGGGACGGTGTAGGTGACCGCGGAGACTTCCTTGATGAACCCGGCAGCCGGTCCGACGGTGAAGTTGATCGAGTCGTAGAGGTGCGATCCCATCTCGCCGAGCTGTCCGGCCCCGTGGACGCCCGCGTAGGTGCGCCAGGTGGCATCGGTCCCCCGGTGCCAACCCTGCCCCTGGCTATCAATGGAGACGTAGTGGGGTGTGCCGATGGCGCCTGATGCGACCAGCCGGCGGACCTCCTGCATGCAGTAGGTGTACCGGAAGATGAAGGCGATGATGCCGACGAGACCCCGGGCATTGGCTTCGCGGGTCATCTCGGCGGCGAGGCCGGCGTTCAGTGCCATTGGCTTCTCGCAGAAGACATGCTTGCCGGCGCGCAGGGCCGCCATGGTGTAGGTGTAGTGGTTGTCGTTGGAGGACGGCACGGTGACGGCGTGGATGTCCGTGCGGGCCAGGAGCGCGTCGAGGTCATCGGTGACGTCCGGCACGCCGGTGCGGTCGGCCATGGCGCGGGCCCGCGCGAGGTCGCGGCTGTAGAGGGCCACCACTTCGCCGTTGGGGTGTGCATTCACGCCGGGGATGTGTGCGACTTCGGAGAAGGCGGCGGCCCCAAGCACGGCCACGCGTACGGTGTCTGCCATCGTGATCTCTCATCCCGCGGGCACCTGTCCGGTTCCACACCCGCTTCCCGCATGATAGCGCGTGCCATGCCCAGTGACGGTTGGTGCACGGTTCCCCAGGAGCGCCGGCTCCTAGCCAATGGTGCACGGTTCCCTGGGAGCGCCGGCGCCCCCGCCGGCCCCAAAGTCCGTACCAGATCCTATTCACCCGGTTGAAAAGAAGTATCAAGAACCCGGTAGAGCGAGTCACTGTCGTCGATGTCGACCGTGGGGATCCCCATTGGCTGGGAAATCCACTCGAGCCGTCCCGCTTCGGGGGTCACCTGCGCGCGTCTGGAGAGGGCGATCGCAAGCAATCCGGAGACGAGCCTGCCGAGCGGCCTCCGTCGAGTGTGCAAAAATCGCCTCGGTCCGGTGAAGTCTTGATCAGCACCCTCGATAGGTATCCGTGCCATGCTCCACGATACCGTGCAGGGGAATGACAATCCTCACGCCATCTTGGTCGGGTACCGCCCCGCATGCCCGCCACAATGGTGGACGCACGCAACCGTACACGCGCTACACTGTTTCCGACGCACTGAAACGGGGAGGGGCTGTACCGTGGCTCGACGTGATTCACCAAAGGTGGCGCCGGTATCCATTGCTGACGACGGGATGATCGACGATGCCGTCCTTGGGGTGGATGGTGCCGCGATCACCCTCGCCCCGGGCGAAGATCCGGATCGTCTCATGTCGGTGGCGCAGGTGGCGCGTCGGCTTGACTGCAGTGTCAGCCTTGTCCAGAAGTGGCGCCGGTTCGGATGGTTGCCCGCCCAGCAACTCGGCCCGCCGGATGTGCCGATCTACGGCTACCGGCTTGGTGACGTCGAACGGTTCGCAGCCGAGAAGTGGAACCGCAAGCGTGGCCGGCCGGCCGGTTCGACCACCAAGACCGGGGACGGATCGGCACCGCGACGGCCCGTCCGGGCGGCGCGCCCCGTGCCCGATGGCTTGGACCAGCCTGACGCCACCGTTGGCCCAGTCAGTCGCGGGCAGGACGATGGTTCCCAGCCTCCCCGCCCCCCGCGTGCCCGCAAGCCCAAGCCGGTCCCGCCTGTGCAACTCGGCCCGACCACCATCTGGGCTGGCGACCCGCGTCAGCGGGGTGCGCTGATGCTGGTGCGCCTGCCGGCCGGCCCCCTGGCCGATGTGCTGCAACGGGTTGAGCAGTACGCGCAGCGCTACGATGACGTCGCCCTCAGCGCGGCCCAGTCGGCTGGCCCGACGGCATCGCAGGCACCGGTTCTGGCGCGATGGATCCGAGGCGTCCGCGTCGAGGAGTAGTCGCCCGTCATCGCGTGGCTTGTGGCCCGTGTCGCAGTTGACATCAGGCTCGCGCCATTGGTGGTGGTTCCGCCGTTCGTTTTGGAGAAACTGCGTGCCTCAAAGGGGGCGGTGATGTGCTGTCCGGCCGTCACCCCGTCACCCCCGCGGGCACGATGCCTCGATTGGAATGAACATGAGCGCGAACCTCACCGGGAAGCCAGCCACCACCGAGACCCTCTACCTGATTGACGGGTACGCCCAGATCTTCCGCGCATTCTTCGCGATGCGCACGCCCATGACCAGTCAGGTGACCGGCGAACCGACCCAGGTGGTGTACGGGGTTCTTGCCACCCTCTTCAAGCTGATCTTCCAATCGAAGCCCCACTACCTGGCAATGATCGTCGACATGCCCGGGGATACCTTCCGGGACACCGTCTATCCGGCATACAAGGCCACACGGTCGCCGACCCCGCCCGACCTCAAGGTGCAGATCCCGCGCGTCCTTGAGTCGGTCGCCGCCCTTGGCATCCCGGTCATCGGCAAGCCCGGTCTGGAGGCGGACGACGTCATCGCCACCATCGTGCAGCGCGTCCTGGACGACCCGTCGCTCTCGCACGTGAGCGTCTGCATCGTGTCGCGGGACAAGGACCTCGAGCAGCTGCTCGGCGACCGTGTGCGGATGTTCGATCCCCAGAACGACACGTTCCAGACCCCGGAGACCCTGCTGGACGCGAAGGGGGTCCGGCCCGAACAGGTGATCGACCTGCTGACGCTGACCGGTGACACCTCGGACAACATCCCGGGTGCGAACGGGATCGGGCCGAAGACCGCCGCGCAACTCCTTCAGGAATACGGCACGCTTGAAGGCATCTACGCAAACATCGAGAAGATCAAGGGGAAGCGCCGGGAGAACCTGGAAGCCTTCGCGGCCCCGATGGAACTCGGCGAGTTCACGACCCAGCGCGACCTTTCGAAGTTCCTTGTCACGCTCAAGCGGGATGGGGAATTCGATTTCACCATGGACGCCGCGGCGGTCAGCCCGCCCGACCTTGAACGGGTGATTCCGCTCTTCCAGGAACTCGGGTTCAACCGGTTCCAGCAGGATGTGCACCGCCTCGCGAAGTCGTTCGGGATCGCACCTCCAGCCGAAGGCGGTGCTTGGCCAGCCTCCGCTGTCCCTGTGGGGGAGCGGCAGGGGGTGGGGACCGTGCACCCGGATGCGCAGGGGGACGGGGATCCGGAGGTTCCGGCAGGGGAACCCACGACCATCGAAACTGCGGGTGCGACCTACGAGTGCGTGACCACCGCCGCCGGACTCGAGGAGGCAATCGCGTCCATGCGGGCCGCCCCCCTGCTGGCCGTCGATACCGAGACGACCGGACTCCTGCGTACAGACCAGCTCGTGGGCATCTGCATCGCCTGGCGGGAGGGACACGCCATCTACGTTCCGGTGCGGTCTCCCGAACCCTCGGCGCATCTTGATGAGGCGACCGCCCTTGCGTTGCTCAAGCCGGTCCTTGAGGACCCGTCGGTGCCGAAATGCGGACACAACATCAAGTTCGATGCAGCCGTCCTGCTGCGGTGTGGCGTGCGCCTTGCGGGGGTCGCCATTGACACGATGCTTGCCGGGCAGTTCCTGGATGCCGGGACGCGCGGGTCGTACAAGATGGACAGCATGGCCCTGCGGTGGCTCAACTACCGGCCAGTGCCTCTCTCCGACTTGATCGATACCGAGGCTGCGAAGCCCCGGAAGGTGCGTCAGGCAACCCTCGACATCTCCGAACTGGCTCCGGTGCCCAGCGTGATCGCGTCGCGACCGACTTCGATGGATCAGGTGGCGCTTGCGAAGGTCACGGGCTACGCCGCCGAGGATGCCGACATCACCCTGCGACTGGCGAACGTGCTCCGGCCGAAAATTGAGAAGGCGGGCATGGCCGACGTCATGCGCGATGTCGAGGGCCCGCTGACCGCCGTCCTTGCCTCGATGGAAGAGGCCGGGATCCTGTGCGATGCCGATGAATTGTCCGGACAGGCTGCGGAACTGGTTGCGCGGGTCAACGTCATCCGGGATGCCATCTTCACCGCGGTAGGTGCGCCATTCGGGCTGGACAGTCCGAAACAGCTCGGCGACGTCCTGTTTGACACGTTGCGGCTATCCGTGGGTGGACGTGGTGCCCGCAAGACCAGCACGGGAAGCCGCAGTACCGATAGCGAAGTGCTTGACAAGCTGGTCGAGCAGGAAGACCCGGCGGAGCCCCACACGATGGTCCCGGGGATGGTCCTTGAGTACCGCAAGTTGCAGAAGCTGATCTCGACCTATCTGGACGCCCTGCGTGATGCCATCGACCCGGCCGACGGACGCATCCACACGACGTACCGGCAGTCCGGGGCCGCCACCGGCCGCCTCGCGTCGGATTCGCCGAACTTGCAGAACATCCCGGTGCGGAGCGAGGAGGGTCGCCAGGTCCGCAAGGCATTCCACGCGCCCCCGGGCCATGTCCTGTTGTGTGCCGACTATTCGCAGATCGAGTTGCGCGTCCTTGCCCATCTGTCGGAGGATGCCGGCCTTCTCGACGCATTCCACCGGGGATTGGACATCCACGCCGCTGTCGCTGCCCAGGTCTTCGGCGGGCGCGCCGAGGATGTTTCCCGGGATCAGCGCAACCAGGCCAAGACCATCAATTTCGGGATCATCTACGGCATCTCGGCGTGGGGACTGGCGCGCCGGGTCGGTGACCTGAACTACGACGGCGCCCTTGCCCTGATCTCCGACTACAAGCGACGCTTTCCCGGCATCGACCGCTTCCTCCAGGCGTGCATCCGGCAGGCTACCGACCATGGGTATGTGACCACGATCCTTGGTCGCCGGCGCAACATCCCGGAGATCCATAGCACCAACGGGAACACCCGGGGCCTTGGGGAACGACTGGCGATCAACTCGGTAATCCAGGGAAGCGCTGCCGACCTGATCAAGCTGGCGATGGTGAACCTCAACCGCCGGATCGTGGCCGGGAACCTCCCCATGCGCCTCCTGCTTCAGATCCATGACGAACTGGTCCTCGAGGTGCCCGACGGAGATGCACCCGCGATGGCCGGTGTCGTCCGCGAGGAGATGGAACGCGCGATGACGCTCGGGGTGCCCCTGGTTGCCGATGTCGGGATCGGGCGAGACTGGATGACCGCCAAGTAGGCCGGTCATCCCTTGGTGTTGGGAGTCGGTGTGGCGCCCCGGGAGAAGGCGCCGCTGCATCAGCTCGACCATCGGATCGGTGGCGGGCACAGGTTTTGGCATCCAAGTTGCGCCGTGCTCGCAGAGAGGGGTGGCCGTGAAGGGGCCCCGGGAGCGCCGGCGCCCTCGCCGGCATGGACTTGGCTTCCTCGCGGTACTCCTGTCATGACGCGAACCATGTGGAGCCCCGTGGTGCTCAAGCGAAGTCTGTGGTCAACGAGTATCCCTGCCCTGATATGGGGATTGGAGGGGGTGGCGACGCGTATCCGGACTAGGTGGGGTGGAGAGATAGTGGCCGGAGGCCTCCGTATACTGGTTTCCCGTGCCACCACCGTCGTCGCGTCGCAAGCCGCCACCCCGAAATAACCAGTCCGGGGGAAGCCGGGGCGTGCTTTCCATTGCGCAGAAGATGCGTGACCCGCGGTGGTTCTCCGGCCCGCCGGCCATCGAGGCGGAGTTCAACCGCGCCACCGAGTTGCGGGCTGCCCGCGACTTCGCCGGAGCCGAAGCGATCTACCGGCGTCTGGTTGCATTGACATCAATTCCAGACGGTGCCCGTGCGCGCTACTTCTGCGACCTTGCCCAGTTGCTCGATGACACCAAACGGTCCGAAGAGGCCGAGGAAATCATCACCAAGGCGATCAGGCTTGATCCCGGGCACGGTGGCGCACTGGCCTTCCTGGGGATGCTGCAGGCGAAGACCAACCGCATCGATCTCGCGCTTCCCAACCTCGAGAAGGCCGACAAACTCGCGCCCAACGTGCCGTGGATCATGGATCTCCTGGCGGCGGTCCTTGCGATGTTCGGACGCCTGCGCGAGATGATCGACCTGTGCGAGCGGATCCTCAAGATCGATCCGAACTTCGCCGGCACCCTCGGGCGTCTGTCTTCCGGCTATTACCTGGAAGGCTATCCCGTGCGAGCCTATGAGGTGGGTAAGCATCTGGTGGACCTGACGCCCGATGACGCCGAGGGGTACGGCAAGATCGCGGCGGCGCTCGTGATGCAGGGGCGCATCGACATGGCCCTGGAGGCGTTCGGTGCGTCCGTTGCGCGGGATGCGGTCGGGAACCAGAGCACCCGCTGCAACTACGTCTTCACGATGCACTACAGCGACCAGATGTCGCCGGAAACGATCTTCCAGGCCCACAAGTCGTTCGGGCAGGACTTCGCGATGGCAAAGGTGGGTGACCTGTCCCGCTTCGGGCCATATCTCAACGACCCTGACCCGAATCGCAAATTGCGGATTGGCTACCTTTCACCGGACTTCCGGGTCCACTCGGTTTCGGCGTTCATCGAACCGATCCTGACCTACCACAACCGCAATCACGTCGAGGTGTTTACCTACCACGTGAGCACGCGGGTGGACGGGATGACCACCCGGTTCCAGACCCTTGCGGACACGATGCGCCTGTGCGGGGCGAAATCCGATGAGGAGATTGCCGAGCTGATCCGGGCGGACCGCATTGACGTCCTGGTTGACCTTGCCGGGCACACCGGCGAGAACCGCCTGCTGGTGATGGCGCGCAAGCCCGCACCGATCCAGGTGACCTATCTTGGCTACCCGGGAACCACCGGCCTCCCGACGGTGGATTACCGCTTCACCGACAACTGGTGCGATCCCGAAGGGCAGACCGACCAGTGGCATACCGAGGAGCTGATCCGGTTGCCCACCGGGTTTTTGGCGTTCCAGCCGAGCAGTGCGCCCGCGCTGACCCCTCCCCCGTGCGTTGCGAACGGGTATGTGACCTTCGGGTGCTTCAACAACTTGCCAAAGGTGACCCCCACGACGATGCGCCTGTGGGCAGCCGTCCTGAAGGCGGTCCCGACGGCGCGCCTCGTTGTCAAGAACCGCTCATTTCTTGAAGAGGCGACCCGCAACGCGGTGCGCGCCACGCTCATCGAGACCGGTGTTGACCCCGATCGGCTCGACTTGCTCGAGTGGATCGACGGTCGGCGCGACCATCTTGTGGCGTACCACCAGATCGACATTGCGCTTGACACCTATCCATACACGGGCACGACAACAACGTGTGAGGCGATGTGGATGGGCGTCCCGGTGGTGACCCTAGCGGGTGAGTGGCACACAAGCCGGGTCGGTGTCAGCCTGCTTTCGCAGGTGGGAACGCCCGAGTACATTGCGTCCGATGCGGATGAGTACGTGCGAATTGCCGCTGACCTGGCGTCCGACGTGGACCGTCTGGCGCACCTCCGGACGGCATTGCGCGTGATGATGCTCGGGTCACCACTCTTCGATTACGCCGGACTGGCCAGGAACTTCGAAGCGGCGTACCGGGCGATGTGGCACCACTGGCTCGGCGTCGAGGATCCCGGCGGCGACCCATCGCCAGATGTTTGATCGCTCCCGAACCACCCCACCGCATCGCAGCTTTATCTAGATGCTCGTTCCTCGCAAAGCCGGCGCCGTTGCTAGACTCCACCCGCCCCTCACCCCACCCGATTTGTACGCTTGGCTTGGGGTTCGGGATGAGATCCGGCCGTCCGATGGGCGGTAGACACGTGTGCCGCGCGATGGTTGCGGCGGAATGGCAGGTTGCGGGTGGGTGATACCGGGGTCATGAACTGCTACGAGGTCCTTGGACTGATGCGTGGCGCGTCGGTTGAGGACATCAAGGCGGCCTTCCGTCTCCGGTCCCACATGTTCCACCCCGACAAGTACGAGAACTATGCCGAGCCGTTGCGCACGCAACTGATGGCGGAGGCGGGCAAGGAGTTCAAGAAACTCACCGCCGCCTACGAGATCCTGCGCGACCCGGCACGCCGGACAGCGCACGACCGGGAACTCTCGGCACGAGACCGGCAGGCCGGCGTTGCGTCGGTCCGCGCGGCTCCGGCACGTGCATCGACCCGGCGGGCGGCGAGCCCCGCGACCACAGCGGACGGCGAGGAAGCCCCCCGCCGTACCCGGCGTGCCTCGGCACCTGAGCCACCTCCGGCACCACCCGAACGCGATCCGCAGATCCTTGTGCGTCCCGACCGCCTGGATTTCGGCATCCTGACCGCTGGTTCCACCGGGCGTCTGGCCCTGAAAGTCCAGAATGTTGGCGGACGCACCCTCTTCGGCGAGGTCTCCTCGAACCGCGCGTGGGTCACCGTGAACCAACGGTCGTTCATCAGCAGTTCGGTGGTGGTGTTCGTGACTGCGGACACCTCGGGCCTGCGCGCGGGCCAGGCGTATTCGGCACAGATCGTCGTCAAGACCCTGAATGGCGGTGACGAGGTCGTGCCCGTGACGCTTCGGGTCGCCGCGACGGCCGAGCCGCAACTTGCGGGTGCGCCGTCAATCATCGACTTCGGCGAGACCGAAACTGGCACCCGCAAGGTGCGCACGGTCTCCCTGACCAACAGTGGATCCGGCACGCTGATCGGCACCGTTGCGACGCGGACCCCGTGGCTCGCGCTCTCCGAGCAGCAGTTCCGGGCGAACACGTTCTCGTTCGAGGTGATCGCCACAACAGCCAACCTGGCCCCCGGTGAGCATTCCGGCCAGTTCCAGGTCTTTTCCAACGGTGGCCCGGCGACGGTGACCGTGGTCATCCAGGTGCCCGCGCGGGACCCCGGGACCGGCCTGGCGTCACGGACGGCGGTCGGCCCGGCGCCCCCGCCGCCGGAAGACCCGGAACCGGCCTCTCCGTCGCTTGAGACGCCTGGCCCGGCCCTGCAACGGGAATTGCTTGCCCGGATTTTGCGGATCGAACCGGAGAGCGACTGGGAACGGGACCTGCTCATGGCACTGACGCGCATGATCCAGGCCGGGCGTCCCCTTGCTCCCGGTGAACTCGCCAAGATCTACGAACTGGAAGCACGCGGGGCGGATGCCTGATCCGTCCCCGCGCGCAGGTGATCAGTAGGGCATTGTCCGCTTGGAGTGGGTCCGGCCGAGCGTCGCAGTCTCCTCGCGTCCTCCGGCAATGACCAGGATGCCTTCATCGATGCGTTCGGCGATGTTCGTCACCGAGGCCGCCTCAAGATAGGCAATGCCACGCTTCTTGCACGCATTGAAGATCCGGTCGCGAGCCGCCTGCATCTCCGGTGGGAACGGATCGCGAGGCATCTGGAGGTAGCCGAGTGAGAGGGACAGGTCGCCAGGTCCCATTTCGGCAAACCCGATACCGGGAACGTCCAGGATTTCCTCGCAATTGGCGACGCCTTCCGGGCTTTCGAGCTTGACGCCGAGGAGGAGTTCTCCCTTCGGGTTGAGCGGCCAGACGTCACAGCGTGAGAGGTATTCGTCTCCGTTCACGCCCCAGATGGGTGTTGCCGACGGTTCGGATCCCTTGCCCCGGAGACCGACCCGCAGGTATGGCTGGCCCTTTGCGTCTGGGCGCTCCACGTAGATCGACGGCGCGCCGTTGAGGCGGGCGAGCGGGGTTGGCAGCATCGGGTCGACGCCCTCCAGATGGTGCGGGTAGCGACACGCCTCCACGAAGGCGCGTACGGCACCGGCGGTCTCGGCCTGGCACAGCAGGATGCCGTGCACGCCGCGCGCGAGGATCTGGCGGAACTGCCAGGACGAGAAGCGCACGTTCGCCTCATCGGTCCCGTTCACCACGGCCTCGACGATGACCGTCGGGGTCCGGTGTCCCGACTTGGTGGGACCTCCGTCGACGAGGCCTTGCATGTAGGCGGCAAGGCCCGTCATGTCGAAGGCGCCGTGCTCCATGCCCACGTTGATGTAGTCGGCCCAGGTGTGGGCATCGTGCTTGCCCTGTTCGTAGGTCAGGATATGCCCGGTGTGGCCACCGGTGTAGTAGATCGGTTGCCCGGCCTCGAGGAGCTCGATTGCCCGGTTGATGCGTGTTGCCACGGTTACCCCTTCCGACGCCAACCGGCTGGCTTGGCGTCGGGTTCAGCGTACGACGCAACAGGGCCTCCGTGCCGTCCGAATGGCGCGGTTCGTCAGGACGCGCGTTCTGTCGACTGACGCTCGGTGCGCTTGTAGACTTTCGCGTACCAGAGGAACCGTGACAGATGGAAATGCGTGACGTCCCATCCCTTCGTGATCGTCTGGCTGATGCCCTTTCCGGGCACACGGCCGACTACCTTGAAATCCGTGTTGAAGAGACCGATGCAACGACCCTGACCTACCGTGGCCGGAGCCTTGAGGAGGCCGGGCGTACCTCGAACCTTGGCGGGTGCGTCCGTGCGTGCGTCAAGGGCGGGTGGGGCTTCGTCTCGTTCAACTCCCTGGAAGGCTTGCGCGCCAAGGTTGACCTCGCGGTCCGCCAGGCCCGACTGGTCGGCCGTGAGACCACCACCCTCGCCCCGGTCGAGCCCCATGTCGACTTCATCATCCCGACGCTGGTCCGTGACCCCCTGACGGTGTCGCTGGAAGACAAGAAGCGCCTCATGGACGAGTACGTCGAGGCGGCCTGGGCGCAGTCGTCCCGCATCCAGACCACCAATGCCGGGTATGGCGATGCGCGTCGCAAGGTGACCTTCATCAACAGCGAGGGGGCCTACCTGGAGCAGTCGCGTTGCCGGGTCTCGGCGCGCGTGGTGGTGCTCGCCCGCGATGGTGGCAATGTGCAGCAGTCGCGTGCGGTCTTCAGCAGTACCTCCGACTACGACGCGATTGTCGGACGGCACGCCGAAGTCGGCGCCGCGGCGTCACGCGCCGTCGCCTTGCTCGATGCCGCGCCTGCACCCGGTGGCGAGTTCACGGTGATCTGCGACCCGGCCCTCGCCGGGGTCTTCGCGCATGAGGCCTTCGGGCATCTCTCCGAGGGCGACAACGTCTACGAGAACGAACGCCTGCGCGACATCATGGTGCTCGGCAAGCGCTTCGGCCGTCCGCTCCTCAACATTGCCGACGGCGGCGTGGTCGGTGGGCAACCCGGCACGTTCCGTTATGACGACGAAGGCACACCGACCCAGCGCACGGACCTGATCCGCGAGGGTGTCCTGGTCGGTCGCCTCCATTCCCGCGAGACGGCCGGCAAGATGGGCGAGGCCGCGACCGGGAATGCCCGCGCGCAGTCCTACCGCCACGCGCCATTGGTCCGGATGACCAACACCTTCATCGGGGCGGGCGACAGCTCGTTTGACGAGATGGTCGCCGCGACGCCGCTCGGCATCTTCTGCCGGGACTGGTACGGAGGCCAGACCACGCACGAGCAATTCTCGTTCGGGTGTGCCGAGGCCTGGATGATCCGCGACGGCAAGCTGGCCGAACCCCTCCGTGGCACGACCCTCTCCGGCAACCTGTTCACGACCCTTGAGAACATTGACATGATCGGCAGCGACCTTGTGTGGGCCGAGGGAGGCGGGACCTGTGGCAAGGGCGGGCAGTCGGCACCGGTCGGCCAGGGCAGTCCGTACATCCGCATCCAGAACGCCCTGTTGGGAGGGAAATGATGGCGAACACCACGACGCACCTCGCCGACCTCTCGCTGCATGACCTCGCCATACAATTGCTTGATCGTGCAAGCGGACGTGTGGAATTGGCGGAGGTCTACGCCTACGACACAACCAGCACCCCGGTGGACTTCGAGTCCAACCGGTTGAAGTCGCTCGAGACCAAGGACACCCGGGGAATCGCCTTGCGGGTCGTCAAGGACGGACGCGTTGGCTTGGCGACAACGACCCGATTGCGTGCGGGATCCGACCTTGACCAGGTCGTTGCCGATGCGGTCGCCCTTTCCGTCTTTGGAGCCGAAGCGAAGTTCGACCTGCCGGGTCACATCGTGCCTACCCCGGTGACGATCTATGACCAGGCCACGTCCGACTTGACTGTCGAGACGATGGTCGGGCTCGGTCAGGAGATGATTGACCACGTCCGTGCCTATGATGCCGACATCCTCTGTGAGGCCGGTGTACGCCGTGCGATCGAGAGTGTCGTTCTCGTGAACTCGCGGGGCGGCGAGGGTGCGTATCGCAAGAGCAGTTACGCACTGGTCATTGGCGGGCAACTGATCCGTGACACGGACTTCCTTTCCATCTGGGAGTACGACACGCAGTGCGGGGTCACGATCGATGCGAGGGCCCTCGCCGAGGCGGCGGTGCGCAAGTTCGAGATGGCCAAGCCGATTGCCCAGGTACGCACGGCCCGGATGCCGGTGATCTTCACGCCCCGCGGCGTGGCAAGCGTCCTGCTATCCCGTTTCGGGGTCAGCCTCTCCGGGAAATCGGTCCTGCAGGGCAGTTCGGCCCTTTCCGAAAAGCGGGGCGAGACGGTCTTCGACGCCCGGCTTTCCCTTGCGGACGATGCAACCATTTCGGGGGTATCGGGTGCGGCGCCGTTCGACGACGAAGGCACGACGACCCGACGTCTGGAACTGATCCGGCACGGGGTCGTGGACGCTTTCTATTACGACCGGCAGACCGCCGGGCTTGCCGGGACCGAGACCACCGGGCACGGCTACCGGGGTGCGGAGACCCTTCCGTCCCCCTCCACCAGTGTCGTGTGCATTGCGCCGGGAGAGACCCCGCTTTCGGACATGATCGGTGGCATCGAGGAAGGTCTCCTGATCGAGAGCATGACGGGCACCTTTGCCGGGAACATCTTTTCGGGTGATTTCTCGGGGAACGTCCACATCGGGTTCAAGATCGAACACGGCAGGATCATCGGGCGGGTCAAGGACACGATGGTTGCCGGCAATATCTTTGCCGACATGAAGGACCTTGGTGGCCTGTCGGACACGGCCGAGTGGGTTGGTGGAAGCGTGCGGTCACCACACATCCTGTTCCGCGAACTGGGCGTCTCCGCGAAGGTTTGATGCCTGTCAGGGAGGCGAGGCCGGGCCCGGTCGCGCCTCCCGTGCGTGGTTCCCGTTGCGCGACTCTTCGTCCGTGATCCCGTTAGGAAAATGGCGCGATGCGTCGCGTTGGGTGCGGGTGTGCGCGATGCATGCCCGTCAATGGATCGGACATGACGCACACGGACGAGGTGCCGGCATTGGTCGGACTGTTTGGGACCGATGGCCGGTAGAACCGAGACGCCTGCACCGATGCCCCGCCCACGTAGCGAGCGCAGCGGGTCGCGTCCTGCATTTCCCGAACCATTCGGTCGTACGCCCGAGGCGGCCAGCCGGCGCCATATCGGGAATGATCCGTCGTACCTCCGTCCATCTCGCCTGCCTCCACGGCCGACCCGCACCCGCCGTCTCGAGTTCATCCTCACCGGTGGAGGCCTCTTCCTCCTGCTGACGGTGGTGTGGTCCTGGTGGGCACAGGGTGGGTCATCCCGGTTGGCCCCGGCGACACCTGTTCCGACGCCACCCCCTGCGGTAACGGTCGCGGCGATGGGTCCTCCCGCTGTTCCGACGGCGACGCCGAAGCCTCCTATCGAGTTCTCATTCACCAGGTTCGAGTCCGACCCGGCCATCGTGGCCGGCGCACCGTCCGCTGGCGTGCCAAACATCTCCGGAGAGGCCGGGATCATCGTGGACGTCACGCAACGTGAGGTCCTGTACGCGAAGCAACCGCACAAGCAGATGCTCATTGCCAGTACCACCAAGATCATGACCGCGATGGTCGCGCTTGACCATGCCCCGATGGATCGCGTCTTCGTGGTGCCACCCGAAGCCACTCGGATCGACCCCGATAACACCGTGATGGGCCTCGCTACCGGCGAACAACTGTCCCTGGAGGAACTGCTCTACGGCCTGATGCTCAACTCCGGAAACGATGCTGCCGAGGCGATTGCGTATGGCGTTGGTGGGGGCGGTGCCGCGGGCCGGGCGCGGTTCATCGGTTGGATGAACGAGAAGGCCGCGACCCTTCAGTTGCGGAACACCCGGTTCGCCAATCCATCCGGGCTTGATGATCCCGCACACTATTCCTCGCCATATGACCTCGCCGTGATGGGCACCGCGATGCTGGGTTACCCGGACTTGCGCACCATTGTCCGCACCCCCCGCAAGATCATCGAGTCAAGCAAGGTGCCCGGACGTGTCCACGGTTGGTTCGGGCCGGTGAACCTGAACAGCCTTCTCACAAGCTACCGGGGAGCCATCGGCCTCAAACCCGGATATACCGAGGATGCGGGCTACACCCTCGTGGCTGCCGCGGAACGTGACGGA
>Ga0209598_10001545_pt1 | contig 18795 bp, 20 predicted proteins | sample M_140807_EF_Meta_FD_187317 | JGI IMG/M metagenome (GOLD analysis project Ga0209598, IMG submission 187317) | Freshwater microbial communities from Lake Montjoie, Canada to study carbon cycling - M_140807_EF_MetaG (SPAdes) (version 2) | ecosystem: Environmental > Aquatic > Freshwater > Lake...
TGGACCCACTGCACGAATACAAACATTTTCTATCTCTGCGCGTAAGGCTGTTTGGGGGGTGGGTTTGTTGGCTTCGGCTTTGGTGCTGTTCGGGTTTTTATGTCATTGGGTGGGCTTGCGGGTGGCCATTCAAATAGATCCCTCATTGGCTCAAACCATGGGTGGAGTGACATCAGCCACGGAGCAGTTGCGAATCGAAGCGGGTTACCGTGAAAAGCTAGAAACCTTGAATGCGCAGATCAAAAACCTGTTGATCAGTGTCCAGAACCTTGAAACTGATAAAAATGAAATTGCCGATCTGAACAAAATTGAGAACCTTAAAAATCAAAGTAATGGGGAGGGGGACGCTGTCATGGGCGGTCGGGGCGGGCCATTTATACCGGTTTCTTTTGCCCCCTTCAAGCCAGCCACTTTGGACTCCGGTATGGATGCTGCACTGCAAGACGCAGATGATTTGAATCAGACCTTGGGCAGTCTTCATCAACGGTGGCGGCAAGAGATTGACTGGTTGAAAACCTTGCCTACAGGCTTGCCCATCCCTACACAGGCGCGCGTCAGCAGCACTTTTGGCGTTCGTTTTGACCCTTTCACCCAGCGACCCAGCCTCCATGAGGGGTTGGACTTCGTCGGCCCAATTGGCACACCTGTGGTGGCCTCTGGACCCGGCGTGGTGACGCGTTCCGAATGGTCAGGCGCCTATGGGAACTTGGTCGAGGTGGCCCATGCACAGGGTTTTAATTCCCGCTATGCGCATTTAAATTTGCGAAAAGTGGCGAAAGGTGACAAAATCATTCGTGGATCGGAAATCGGCACCTTGGGCAACACCGGCCGAACCACAGGGCCGCACTTGCATTACGAAATCACGTTCAAAGATGCGCTCATCAACCCGACCCAAGTTTTGACAGTGTTGCGAAAGTAGTTTATTTTTTAAAAACAGGAGTTGTTCATGTTCAGCAAATTTGCTAATAATAAAAGTACCACGTTCAAGTCGTTGCCTGAAAAGTTCGAAACCATCATCGGTAAGAACACGGTCATTACCGGCAATTTGATGCTGCTTGAAAGTATCCGTATCGATGGCAAAGTGGTCGGCAATGTCACGTCCGCAAAAGAGGAGTTGGTCACTGTAGTGATCGGTGAGTCAGGCGATGTTCAGGGTGATATCTTGGCGCACCGTGTGGTGATTGCAGGTAAAGTTGCGGGCAATTTACACGCGCATGACCGCATTGAGTTGCATACCGACAGCGTGGTGCAAGGGGACATCAAGTACGGCTCCATTGCAATTGAGCATGGCGCTAAAGTGATGGGCCTGTTGTTGCATGTGAGCGAATCTTCAAAGCCGAATTTGGGCGACTCCGATGCGCAAAACGCCATCCGCAAAGCTCAGTATGTCGCAGGCGGCAGCAACTGAATCAGACCCAAAGGTTTTTGATTTCTTCGAAACCAACGCGACTGGGCACATCGGGGGCGATCCAAATTTGACGCGTGTGGGTGTTCATCACAATGCCCGCTACACTTTCTACCCGGCCTTGCGGTGCAAGTGCCGGGTCTGGACTGCGGCAAATGGAAAAAAACCCATCCGACTCATCACGCAAAAAAGACTGTAATTTCTCAAACCCCAGGCCTTGCTGTGCCGCATGTTTTTCGGCGGTAACCAGACGGGGTTGACTGGACAGGGCCAGTCCCATTGGGGATTGCTCTGCCCGTAATGTGTCGCAAAGGAAGTGGTTCGTGTGCAACACCACCCCGTTGGTGGGCTGGAGTTCTGCCCAGCCGGCGGGTGCCAATTCGAAGCATGCCACTTCACCCAAGGCGTCGGCGCAGGGGACATTCGATGCGGCGCCAAAACCCAGCGTGGCCATGTGTGCCATGCGTTCTCGCGCATGGGCAATCGAATCAGAGTCGAGCAAATGCCGCAACACAATATGAGCAGGCACACCGGGCGCATGGCCATCACCGGGGGAACGCAAAATGTTCAAGCCAAGCGCAAACCCCGCCGCATTCATGCCAATTTTGGCCAGCATGCCTGCTTCGGTCAGCGTGACCATGGCGCGCCCCTGTGCGTTATGGGTTTTGAGCAGAACCAAGGCTTGCCGTTGCCGGCCAATCCAATCCCAGTTCTGTGCAAACCAGGTGTGCCCATCAATGCTGGCACGGCCCTGAACGCACATGGCGGTGCATTCACCATCTTGAATGTGCGGGTCGATGGGCAAGCCCATTTCCCAGTCGGCAAGTCCGGCTTGTCGGTTCGCCTCCAATGCTGCTGCGGCTTCAAAGGTGTCGTCGCTGAGGAAATTCGAGGGCAGTATTTCGGTGCGGCAATTGAGCGCCAAGATGTCATCCAATCGCCAGCCGCTCCCATCGGCAATGCCTTGCATTTCTGCCACGAGGCCAGCGTCCAAGGCGGTGATGACGGGTGCGTAACGGCCCGCGCGAACACAAGCTTCTTGCCAGTCGATGCCGCAGCAGGCAAACAGCTTGGCGTAGGTCAATACCGAATGCCGAATCTGCAAGGCTGCCGCTTGTCCGTAAAGTTGCCCACGCGTGAATGCGTCGGCGCTCTGGGGTAAGGTGATAATCGGGAACATGAAATTCATTATGGTCCTTGAATGAACTTACTGGCTTTAGACGTTGGCAATACCCGGTTGAAGTGGGCATTGTATGAGCGCCCACATCCCCAAGCCAAGGTGATTGCCCATGGCGCGGAATTCCTGGAAAACATCGAAAGACTCTCTGAAGGGCCTTGGGCTAAGCTGCCCGTACCCTCCCGGATGATCGGTTGTGTGGTGGCGGGCGATGCTGTCAAACGACGCGTGCAGGAGCAAATGGAATTGTGGGACTTTGCGCCGCAATGGGTCGTCTCCAGTGTGTCTGAGGCAGGTCTGCAAAATGGCTATGACCATCCTACACGCTTGGGGGCTGACCGCTGGGTGGCCATGATTGGAGCGCGGCAACGCATGCTGGCGCTGGGGCCCGCCCGGCCCTTGATTGTGGTCATGGTCGGAACGGCTGTCACTGTTGAAGCCATTGATACCGATGGGCGTTTTCTGGGCGGCATTATTTTGCCGGGTCACGGCATCATGTTGCGCGCCCTCGAATCGGGTACGGCCGGCTTGCATGTGCCCACGGGGGATGTGCGCGAATTCCCCACCAACACCAGCGATGCCTTGACCAGTGGCGGCACCTTTGCCATCGCGGGGGCGTGTGAGCGCATGGTGGCACATTTGCGCAACCGAACAGGTCAAGAGCCGATGTGCTTCATGACGGGCGGAGCCGGCTGGAAAATGGCGCCCAGCATGCAGATTCATTTTGATTTGGTGGACAGTTTGATTTTTGATGGTCTATTGACCATGGCCATGCACCGTTTCGGCGCGGGAGCTTGAAAACGCGCGCCTGAATTCAGGAGTAGGCGGCCGTCAATTGTTGCAAATGGGCTTGTTGTGAGCCATCCACCAAATAGGGCATCAGCAGCGAAAGGACATGGCGCGCACCGCGCGCCAGCGCCAAGCCAGCGCTGTGCGCCTCCATCGCGTGACGTGGGTCGCGAACATATTCGTAACTGAGCCAATAGGTCACCACGACCGCCATGCTGGCCGATAAAGTTTCGATGGTCTGCGGGTCCATTTTCAAACGTTTGGCATGAACCATCGATTCAAGAAGCTGTCGCAGCGCCGACGTTTTGCGCTCGAGAATGGTTTTAAAATGGGTTTCCAGGTGGCGGCTGCGTGACAGTAAATCGTTCAGGTCGCGGTAAAAAAAGCGGTAATCCCAAATCAATTCAAACAGCGAATGCAGAAAAAACCAGGCGTCCTCGACATCTTGCACATCGCTGCTGGCCTCCATCAAAGTCATGACGGCGGACTCATAGCTGTCAAACAAATGGCTGATCAGTTTGTCTTTGGCCGGGAAATGGTAATAAAGATTACCCGGGCTGATGTTCAGCTCAGAAGAAATCAGGGTGGTCGATACATTGGGTTCGCCAAACCGATTGAAAAGATCCAGCGACACCGTCGCGATGCGTTCAGCGGTTCGGCGGGGGGCTTTTTTGACCATGGCAGCGAGTCGTCTCAGGGGGTCTTCTTTGCGGCGGGCCGTTTCACGGCCTTGGCTGGTGCTTTTGCAGCCTGTGCAAGTTGGGCTTCAAGATCGGCAACCCGTTGAGTCAAGGCCGCGACATCGGTCATTGAGGGGATGCCCAAACGGGTCAATGCCCGCGCAACCCGGTCTTCAAACACATACTCCAACCGGTCAACGCGTCCGCTGGCTTGATGGCTGAAATCTTTGGCCAAATGGGTCAGCTGTTGTGTCGCTTCGCTGATTTTTTCCTGCGCAGCCGCTTGGGTTTTGCGTTGAAAAGCCAGGCCATCGGCAATCAAGCCCTCAAAGGCCTTGGTGCCTTGCGATTGTGCTTTGGCCATCGCACCCAATCCGGCCAGCCAAATGTGCTGCGAGGACTCTTCCGAAGGCTCAACAGGCTTGGCGGAGGCTAATTGCCTGACAGGGGGGCTTGTTTTCTTGGGCATGGTGTGTTCCTTGCAATGCGATTTCACACTGTAACCGCAGTGTTGACGCTTAGAAAAGCACAAGTGCTTCTAAAATAAAGCTTACTTTCGCTTGAAAGTGCTTGGACACCTTGCAGTTCGCATGGCGCCAAATCAACCTGTTTGCCCTATGACTATTCTTGTGACCGGCGGTGCCGGTTTTATCGGTGCCAACTTTGTACTGGACTGGCTGGCGGCCTCGTCAGAAACCGTTGTCAACCTCGACAAACTGACCTATGCCGGTAACCTGGAAACGCTGGCCAGCTTGCAAAACAATGCCAACCACGTGTTTGTGCAGGGGGATATCGGTGACCATGCCTTGGTCGACAAGCTGTTGCAAGCGTACCAGCCTCGCGCGGTGCTCAACTTTGCCGCCGAAAGCCATGTGGACCGCTCGATTCACGGGCCAGGCGAATTCATCGAAACCAACATCATGGGCACGTTTCGCTTGCTGGAGGCGGTCAGGGGATACTGGGGGGCGTTGCAAGACAGCCCCAAAGCTGTTTTCCGTTTTTTGCATGTTTCCACCGACGAGGTCTATGGCTCTTTGGTCCAGAACGATCCGGCTTTTACCGAAACCCATCGGTATGAGCCCAACAGCCCGTATTCGGCCAGCAAAGCCGCCTCTGACCACCTGGTGCGTGCCTGGCACCACACCTATGGCTTGCCGGTGTTGACCACCCACTGCAGCAACAACTACGGCCCCTACCATTTTCCTGAAAAACTCATCCCCCTGATGATCGTCAATGCCCTGGCGGGCAAACCCCTGCCGGTGTATGGCGACGGCATGCAGGTGCGCGACTGGCTGTACGTGAAAGACCATTGCAGCGCCATTTGCCGGGTGCTCGAAGCGGGCCGTTTGGGCGAGACTTACAACGTGGGTGGCTGGAACGAAAAACCCAACATCGAGATCGTGCAGACGGTCTGCACCTTGCTTGACGAGTTAAGACCTAAGGCCGACGGGACGAACTACAGCAAGCAGATCACCTATGTGACCGATCGCCCGGGCCATGACAGGCGCTACGCCATCGATGCCCGCAAGCTCGAGCAAGAGTTGGGCTGGAAGCCAGCCGAAACCTTCGAGAGCGGGATTCGCAAAACGGTCGAATGGTATTTGGCCAACCCGCAATGGGTGCGCAATGTGCAAAGCGGCGCTTACCGCGAATGGGTGCAAAAGCAATACGCTGGCGCAGAACTTGTGCCATGAAAATTCTGCTGCTCGGCAAGAATGGCCAGGTCGGATGGGAGTTGCAGCGCAGCCTGGCGCCTTTGGGCGAAGTGATGGCGCTGGACCGTCACAGCACACAGGCCTGTGGTGATTTGTCTCGGCCTGAAGAGCTGATGCAAACTGTGCGCAATTACAAGCCTGACGTGATAGTCAATGCCGCAGCCCACACTGCGGTCGATAAGGCTGAGGGTGAGCCTGAATTGGCCAGGTTGCTGAACGCCACGGCGCCTGCCGCCTTGGCCGAGGCAGCGCAACAGTGCGGCGCATTGTTCGTGCATTACTCGACCGATTACGTCTTCAATGGCGAGGGTCAAAAGTCTTGGCAAGAATCCGATGCCACCGCGCCTTTGAATGTGTACGGCCAAACCAAACGGGAAGGTGAGTTGGCGATTGCGAACAGTGGATGCCAACACTTGATTTTCCGCACCAGTTGGGTCTATGCGAGCAGGGGTGCTAACTTTGCCAAAACCATGCTGCGTCTGGCAGGCGAGCGTGAACGTCTGACAGTGATTGACGATCAATTTGGCGCCCCGACCGGTGCAGATTTGATTGCCGATGTGACGGCACAAGCGTTACGGCAAGTGCTTGCCTTGCCCGCGACAGAGCAATTGCAGCATACGGGCATCTTTCATTTGGTGGCGGCGGGTCAAACCAGCTGGCATGGTTACGCCAGCCATGTGATCGAGATCGCCAAGCGCCTCAGGCCAGCGTTTGAATGGCGGGTTCAAGAAGTGGCGCCCGTCCCCAGCAGTGCCTTTGTGACGGCGGCTAAAAGGCCGCACAATTCGCGTTTGGCCACAGGTCGGCTCGAAGCGAGCTTCGGTTTGCGCATGCCAGCATGGCAAGATGGCGTTGAACGCATGCTGGCTGAAATTTTGTCCTCCTCTTGAAGGCTATTGAGACCTATATCACCATGACCGATACCCTTAACGCAATCATCAGTCCGCAAATCAAAGCCGAAATTCTGGCCCAAGCCTTGCCCTACATTCGAAAATTTCAGGGCAAAACTCTGGTGATCAAATACGGCGGTAATGCCATGACCGAACCCGCTTTGCAGCAAGCCTTTGCAGAAGATGTCGTGCTGCTCAAACTGGTCGGCATGAACCCAGTGGTGGTGCATGGGGGGGGGCCGCAAATTGAAAATGCCTTGACCCGCTTGGGCAAAAAAGGCGAATTCATTCAAGGCATGCGCGTCACCGATGCCGAGACCATGGAGGTGGTGGAGTGGGTGCTGGGCGGTGAAGTGCAACAAGACATTGTGGGCATGATCAACCGTGCAGGCGGCAAAGCCGTGGGCCTGACAGGTCGTGACGGCGGCCTGATCCGTGCGCAAAAGTTGCGTATGGTGGACGCGCAAGACCCCAGCAAGGAGCATGACGTGGGGCAGGTCGGCGACATTGTGTCCATCGACCCCAGCGTGCTCAAAGCCTTGCAGGACGACGCTTTTATTCCCGTGGTCAGCCCCATTGGTTTTGGTGAAAACAACGAAAGTTACAACATCAATGCCGACGTGGTGGCCGCCAAACTGGCCACGGTATTGCAGGCCGAAAAATTGTTGATGCTCACCAATATCAAAGGAGTTTTGGACAAAGAAGGGCAACTGCTCACCGAGTTGACGCCCAATCGAATTGACGAGTTGTGCGCCGATGGCACGATCAGCGGCGGCATGATTCCCAAAATTGCCGGCGCACTGGATGCGGCCAAAAGCGGCGTCAATGCAGTGCACATCATTGATGGACGTGTGCCGCACGCCATACTGCTTGAAATTTTGACTGAGCAAGCCTTTGGCACCATGATTCGCAGTCGTTAAAGACACTCTGCCATGTCTGTCGCCGCCAATTCGCCTTTCGCGGATCCGAACGAGCCGCCTGCGCGCAAGCGACCTCGCCCTGGGGAGCGGCGTTTACAGATCTTGCAAACCTTGGCCGCCATGCTGGAGCAGCCCGGTGGAGAGCGCGTGACAACAGCCGCTTTGTCGGCCCGATTGGGTGTCAGCGAAGCGGCGCTGTACCGGCACTTTGCAAGTAAAGCCCAAATGTTGGAAGGCTTGATTGACTTTATGGAGCACGCGCTGATGGCGCTGATTCGGCAAGTGCAAGAGCGTGAGCCTGCGGGCGTCATGCAGGCTGCGCGCATGGTGACGATGGTGTTGCAGTTTGCCGAAAAGAACCCTGGCATGACCCGTGTCATGACCGGTGATGCGCTGCTGCTCGAGAACGGGCGTTTGCAAGAACGCGTGAACTTGTTGTTTGACAAAGTTGAAGCGGTGTTGCGGCAAACCCTCAGGGAGGGCGCGGCCATCACACACACGAATACAACCCCCCCCAGCGTGGATGCCCAAATCAAAGCTTCACTGCTGATGGCCTTTACTTTGGGTCGGCTGCAGCAATTTGTTCGATCGGGTTTCAAACGATCCGTGATGACGCACCTGGATGCGTGCCTCGCCTTGCTGAGTTGAACGCAAGGCCTTAGAGCGTAATCCCCAGTTTTCGGGCTGCGCCTTCGATTTCCTGCCAGGTGGCATCGTCGACCGTGATACCCTTTTGCAAACGGTCCTTGCGGGCCGCGCGCTCAGGCTCGCCGGCCAACATCACGCCATCGCTGCCTGGGGCATCCGGGCTTTGACGCAGCCACTCGACAAACGCCAGTGATTCTTGTGCAAAACTCATTTGGCTGCCCAAACGTGCCGGGTCAATCACGATGGTGAGCATGCTGTTGAGCACAGCACGGCGACCGTCTGGGTCTTTGTGCCAAGTGCCTCCGCCGCTCAATGCCCCGCCCAGCAACTCGCAAGCCACGGCCAAGCCAAACCCTTTGTGTTCGCCAAACGGCATCAGTGCACCCATGCGCCCATTGCTTTGCGGCACTACCACCACGCCAGGGTCGTTGGTGGGGTGGCCGTGCTCATCGATCAAGGTGCCCGGTTTCACTTGCCGACCTTCGTTGTGCGCGACACGCATCTTGCCTTGGGCGACGCGGCTGGTGGCAAAGTCCAGCACAAAAGGCGCTTGTGCGTTCGCGCCCAATCCCAATGGAATGCCGATGCAGCAAGGATTGGTGCCAAAGCGACCATCACCGCCTCCAAAAGGCGCAACCACAGGGCGCGAGAAAACACTCACAAAATGCAAGGACACCCAGCCCTTTGCAACAGCCATTTCAGCCAAATGGCCAATCCGTCCTAAGTGGTGTGCGCTGGACAAGGACATGATGCAAGCGCCATGCTGCACCACCCGTTCAAAAGCCATTTCCATGGCTTGCACACCCACCACTTGACCAAATCCATGTTGGCCGTCGAGACCCAGCAACATGCCGGTGTCCACCTTGACTGCCACGCCGGTGTTGGGGGACAAATTGCCTTCCAGAATGGCATCCACATAGCGAGGCGCCATGCCTACGCCATGGGAGTCATGGCCACTCAAGTTGGCCATGACCAGATTGGCCGCGACCTGCTGTGCCTCTGCAGGCGCACTGCCCGCTTTGATGAACAAAGCGGTGATTTTGGTTTCGAGTTCTTGCGAAGGGATAAGGTGGTTCATGGCGTAAATTTGAAAGAAAGGTTGGAAGGGTCAAGCAGGGCGCAGGTGGATACCTTGTAGGCACTTACATCACCGCACCCACTTGCCAAGGCACAAACTCGTTTTGACCATAGCCATGTGATTCGCTTTTGCTGGGCTTGCCTGAGGCACAGTCCAGAATGTGTTGGAAGATTTTTTCACCCATGTCTTGGATCGATATCTTGCCATCCACGATGTCGCCGCAGTTGATGTCCATGTCATCTTCCTGCTTGGTCCACAGTGCTGTATTGGTCGACAGCTTCAGCGAAGGCGAGGGCGCACATCCGTAGGCAGAGCCGCGCCCGGTAGTGAAGCAAATCAAGTTGGCCCCTCCGGCCACCTGGCCTGTGGCACTGACCGGGTCGTAGCCGGGGGTGTCCATGTAAACGAAGCCATGGGCTTTGACCGTCTCGGCGTACTCGTAAACCGCTTCGAGGTTGGTCGTTCCGCCTTTGGCGACTGCGCCCAAGGACTTTTCAAGAATGGTGGTCAAGCCGCCGGCCTTGTTGCCAGGGGAAGGGTTGTTGTTCATCTCGCCTTGGTTGATCTCGGTGTAATGTTCCCACCAGCGGATGCGCTCCACCAGTTTTTCGCCCACTTCACGGCGCACAGCGCGGCGTGTGAGCAAATGCTCGGCACCGTAAATTTCGGGGGTTTCACTCAAGATGGCCGTGCCGCCATGGGCGACCAAAATATCGACCGCCGCGCCCAAGGCCGGATTAGCGCTGATGCCTGAATAACCGTCAGAGCCGCCGCATTGCAGGCCCACCACGATGTGCTCCACGCTGCAGGGCACACGTTGTACCGCATTCGCTTGGGGCAGCATCTGCTTGACGAATTCAATGCCCTTGACCACCGTTTTGGCTGTGCCCCCGGTGTCCTGGATGTTGAAAGTGTGCAAGCTTGAACCTTCTTGCAAGCCGCTGTGGGCCAGCCAGGTTTGGAGTTGGTTCGCCTCGCAACCCAGCCCTACCACTACGGCCCCCGCAAAATTCGCGTGGGTGGCGTAGCCGGCCAGTGTGCGCTCCAGTATCTGCATGCCGGCACCCTCAGTGGCCATGCCGCATCCTGTGCCATGGGTCAATGCCACCACGCCATCGACGTTTGGAAAGTCGGCCAAGGCTGAGGGGTTGGTCAGTTTTGAAAAATGATCCGCGATGGCGCGCGCTGCGGTGGCCGAGCAGTTCACGCTGGACAAAATGCCAATGTAGTTGCGCGTGGCCACGCGGCCATCGGCACGCACAAAGCCCTGGAATGTGGCGTGGCGCCGGGGTGCCGGCGGTTTCAAGTCGGCGCAAAAGGCATAGTCTCTTGTGAAGTTGCCTTTCTCGGCACCCATGTTCAGGTTCTGCACGTGCACATGTTCCCCCGGCCCGATCGCCTGGCTTGCAAAGCCAATGATCTGGTTGTAGCGCCGCACTGCTTCGCCCACTGCGATGGCTCGGGTGGCGATTTTGTGGCCAGGCGGGATCAGACCGCGCACGGCAATGCCCTCAACTTGGCTGCCGCTCATCAATTGGCTGCGGGCGATGACCACGTCGTCAGCGGGGTGAAGGCGGATGAAGGTTTGCATGGGTTCTTTCAAGTTCAAACGCTGCGCCAATGGGCGTTGTAGCGTTTATGGGTTTGCTCCAAGTGGTGTTTCATTGCCCGCTTGGCCGCGCTGGCTTTGTGTTCACACAAGGCCTGGTAAATGGTTTCGTGCTCGGCAATGGCCGCTTGCCATGCGTCCGGGCTTTCGAAATAATCACTCAATCGTTCAAATATCACACCATTGCGCGACTGCCAGTAGCCCTGCAAAGTGTCCAACAGAACGCTGTTGCCACACGCCTTGGCAATGGCCATGTGAAAGGCCTCATCACCCTGCTTGGGCACTTCATTCCGACCGGCATCTTTTTTCATTTGCATCAGGGCTTTGGCCATGGCTCGCAAATCGCTGCGTTTGGCATGCGCTGCTGCCAAGGCGGCCATTTCGCACTCGATCAATTCTCTGGCTTGCATCACCTCCAGGGGGCCCCAATCACGGACATCGCGGTGGTCAGGGTTGATGGGGGCGGTCAGCGCTGTTTCGGTCACATAGATGCCCGAGCCCATGCGAACTTCAATAGCACCTTCCACCTCCAGCGCTATCACGGCTTCACGCAAAGAAGAGCGGCTTACGCCCCATTGCAAAGCCAGCTCACGTTCCGCGGGCAAACGGGTTCCCACTTTGAAGCCGCTCGCACGCACCCACTCGCGCAATTGCTCAGCGATTTGGCGGTAAAGGCGCGGCGGTTCTTGAACAGGCAGTTTCATGCAAAGATCAGGGAATACACGTATGGGTAAATTGGTCCGACCAATTGCACAATAGTGGCATACTTAAGGCAGCGGCGTCAAGGCGCGCAGGATTGGGATAAACCCCATCCGTGAAAGCTCGGCGGTAACGGTCTAAATTTCAGGAGAACCCATGAGACTGCAAGGAAAAATCGCACTGGTGACAGCGGCAGGACAAGGCATTGGCAAAGCGGCCGTGCTGGGCATGGCCGCTGAAGGTGCCACGGTGTATGCAACCGATCTGAATGCACAACTTCTCAAAGACTATGCGGGCGTCGCGAATGTGCACACCGCCGTTCTGGATGTCATGAACAAGGGGGCAATCCAGGCGCAGGTGGCGGCATTGCCCCACATAGATATTGTGTTCAATTGCGCTGGCTTTGTGCATAACGGTCCGATTCTGGATGCCACCGACGAGCAGTGGGACTTTGCTTTCAACTTGAATGTGCGCTCACAATTTTGGATGATTCAATCGGTGCTGCCTAAAATGTTGGCGCAATTTCAAGCCACGGGGCAAAGCAGCAGCATCATCAACATGGCCAGTGTTTGCTCCAGTGTGCGCGGCTTGCCCAATCGGTTTGCTTATGGCGCAAGCAAAGCGGCCGTGATCGGCTTGACCAAAAGCGTGGCGGCCGATTACGTCAAGCAAGGCATTCGTTGCAATTGCATTTGCCCCGGCACGGTCGATACGCCCTCACTGCAAGACCGGATCAACAGTTACGCCGATCCGGTGCAGGCCCGCAAAGACTTCATCAACCGCCAGCCCATGGGCCGTTTGGCGCAAGCCCATGAGATCTCGCCCATCATCACCTTCTTGGCGTCCGATGAATCCATTTTCGCCACCGGCAACGCCTACATGGTCGATGGCGGCATGACCATTTAACGAAAGCACTGCAATGAACCAACTCGACATGAAAGGCCGTCACGGCGTGATCACCGGCGGCGCCACCGGCTTGGGCTTTGCCATTGCCCAGCGCATGCTCGCTTCAGGCGCACAAGTCACGTTGTGGGACCGCGATGCCCAAGGCATGCAAGCCGCATCAGCGCAACTCCAGACCGAGCACCCCGGTGCCGCGGTGCATTGCGTGCAAGTGGATGTGGCCGACCACGCCTCGGTGGTGCACGCCACGCAAACCACGGTGGCCCTGGCACCAGTGGATGCGTTGGTGAACTGCGCCGGCATCACCGGCCCCAACGTCAAAGTGTGGGACTACCCGGTGGACGCTTGGCGCCAGGTCATGGACGTGAATTTAAATGGCCTTTTCTATTGCTGCCGTGAAGTCTCGGCGCACATGCGTGGCCGTGCCTTCGGCCGCATTGTGAACATCGCCTCGGTGGCAGGCAAAGACGGCAACCCCAATGCCAGCGCTTACAGTGCCAGCAAAGCGGCTGTCATTGCGCTGACCAAGTCGCTGGGCAAAGAGTTGGCCGACACCGGCGTGCGCGTCAATTGCGTCACACCGGCCGCGGTCAAAACGGCGATCTTTGACCAGATGTCGGCGGAGCACATCCAGTTCATGCTGTCCAAAATCCCCATGGGACGTTTTGGACAACCCGAAGAAATTGCGGCTATGGTCACCTGGTTATGTACCGAAGATTGTTCCTTCTCCACTGGTGCGGTGTTTGATTTGTCGGGTGGTCGATCTACCTACTGATGTTGCTGACGCGTTAAGATCTGTTTTTTATTTGAAAGGCTCACTGCATGAAACTCGTTCGATATGGCCAAGTTGGCAAAGAAAAACCGGGACTGATCGACGCCGAAGGCAAATTGCGCGATCTGAGCAGCGTGATCAAAGACGTGACACCCGACCAGTTGTCAGACAAAGCGCTGGCCAAGCTGGCCAAAGTCAAGATCGACAAACTGCCCATGGTTCGCGGCAAGCCCCGCATGGGCTGCCCTGTGGCGCAAACCGGTAAGTTCATTGCCATCGGTCTGAACTACGCCGACCATGCGGCGGAGTCGGGCATGCCGATCCCGAAAGAGCCGATCGTCTTCATGAAGGCCATCAGCTGCATTCAAGGTCCCAACGACGACGTGATGTTGCCCAAGGGCTCCAAGAAAACCGATTGGGAAGTGGAACTCGGCGTGGTAATCGGCACCCGTGCGCGTTACGTTTCGCAAAAAGACGCACTGGGTTATGTGGCCGGTTATTGCACCATCAACGATGTGAGCGAGCGTGAATACCAACTCGAGCGCGGCGGTACCTGGGACAAGGGCAAGGGTTGCGACACCTTCGGCCCCATCGGCCCTTGGCTGGTGACGCGCGATGAAGTGCCTAACCCGCAAGCCCTGTCCATGTGGCTCGATCTGAATGGCGAGCGCATGCAGACTGGCAGCACCAAGACCATGATTTTTGGCGTGGCCAAATTGGTCAGCTATGCGAGCCAATTCATGACGCTCGAGCCCGGTGACATCATCACCACGGGCACGCCACCCGGCGTGGGCAGTGGCATCAAGAAAGACGGCCAACCAGCGCCCGTTTTTCTGAAAAAAGGCGATGTCATGACCCTGGGCATCGAAGGACTGGGCGAACAAACCCAAAAGGTCATCCCCTTCAAACTGCTGCCTTGAACTTGTTGCCAGTATGTGCCGTAGGCGCATACTGGCGACGTGGGGTTTGCCTGACTGCAAATCCTTATTTTTAAGACTCCAAGGCTTTGGATTTGGTGCAAAATCGAACGCTCGTTCTTTTTGAATTCATGGCCACATCATCTATCCCTATTTCAAGCGCACGTCCTCGTGAAGAAGGCGCAGTCCGAGTCTTGCACAAAGGTCGCCAAACCAAAGCGGCCATCGTTGAGGCGGCGCTGGGTCTTGCTTCGCAAATCGGCTTGGAAGGTTTGTCCATAGGAGCCTTGGCAGAAGTGACCGGCATGAGCAAGTCGGGTGTGTTTGCCCATTTTGGCTCCCGTGAAGAGTTGCAAATTTCGGTCATTCGTGAATACCATGACCGGTTTGAGAACGAGGTGTTTTATCCGGCACTGACTCTGGAAAGGGGCTTGCCCCGCTTGAAGGCCTTGTTCGATAACTGGATGCTGCGGACCTCAACCGAAATCGACTCGGGCTGCATTTACATCAGCGGTGCGGTGGAGTTTGATGACCGGCCTGGCCCGGTGCGTGACGCCTTGGCCAGCACGGTCACTACCTGGCAAACGGCCTTGCGCCGTGCGGTAGAAATTGCACAAAGCCTGGAGCAACTCGATGCCAAAGCCGACCCGCAGCAAATTGCTTTTGAAATTCACGGTTTGATTTTGGCCTTGCATTACGAAGCGCGTTTTTTGCGCAACCCTGGGGCTGCTGACCGGGCACGTCGCGGATTTAGCCACATTTGCGAGCGCTACACCCCAGCCGCTTCGCTTTGACTGAAAGGTGAAACAGATGAGACAATTTTCAATGGCACTGGGCGCAGCCCTGCTCAGCTTGAACACCCTGGCACAAATGACCCCCTTGGGCACTTGGCACACGATCGATGACGCAAGCAAAAAGCCCAAAGGCGAAGTGCGCATTACTTTGAATCCATCAGGTGGTTTGTCGGGGGTGGTAGAAAAATCATTGATGCCCATGCCCGATGCCGATCCCCTGTGCAACCTGTGCACCGATGACCGCAAAGGCAAACCCAAAATCGGCATGGAGATTATCCGAGGTGGTCAAAAAGTGGATGGCCAGGACGTATGGGATGGCGGCAAAATCCTTGACCCTGAAAACGGCAAGAACTACAGTGCCCGTTTGACCCCCATTGAAGGTGGCAAGAAGATGGAAATGCGGGGCTACATGGGCACACCGCTCATAGGACGAAGCCAAATCTGGATCCGCGTCAACTGAATGCAAGCAAGGCGAACAATGAAAGACATATTGACCCACATCGATGCGGGGGTGATGACCCTGACTTTAAATCGATTGGATAAAAAGAACGCCATCACTTCGGCCATGTATGGCGAGATGGCCGATGCCATCGCGCAAGCGCAAAGCTGATTTTTCGAAAGTTTGAGAGAACCACTGCATGCCGCACCTTACTGCGAACCCGGTCATTTTGGAGCCCGAGTACCTGGAAGGATTTCGTCAAATTTACGAAGAAAAAATGGTTTTTAACCAAACGCTGGGTTTGAAACTCACCCGCGTGACGCCTGAAGGCGTCACCGCCCGAATCACCATGAAGCCGGAGTTGGTGGGGCACTTTGCCTACAACCGCATTCATGGCGGCGTCATCAGCGCGGTGCTCGACACCATTGGTAGTGCGGCCGTGCTGGCGGCTTTGGCGGCCAAGCACATGGACGAGACACCGTTCAAACGCTTGGAGCGCTTCGCCAAAATGGGCACGATTGATTTGCGCATTGACTACTTGCGACCCGGCATCGGTGCCTATTTTGATATTTATGGCCAATGCCTGCGCGTAGGCTCACGTGTTGGACAGGCCCGCATGGAGTTCATGGGGCCGGATGGCAGCTTGATGTCGACGGGGGCTGCGGCTTATATCGTGTCTTAGGTGTTCTGTGGGCCACCCACTGAAGCACCAGTTTCACGCTGCAGCCTATTGAGCTCGCCTGGCGTTGAGGATCCAAACTAGGGGTTAAACCTTACTCCGGCTGAATGTTGGCGGCCTTGACCACACCCGTCCATTGCGCCAAATCTTGTTGGAAATACGTTTCAAATTCAATGGGCTTGCCGGGTTTGGCGCTGGTTGCACCTGCGCTCTGCAGGGATTGGCCGTAATCATTGAGCGCCAGCACTTTATTGACTTCTTTGACCAAGTGCTCCATCACTGCGGGCGGCATTCCTTTTGGGGCCAGCAGTCCCATCCATTGTTGGACTTCGAACTTGTCCATTCCGGCCTCGCTCATGGTGGGTACCTCGGGGAGGCCCGGCATGCGTTGGGTGCTGGTCACGGCCAATGCGCGCACCTTGCCCGCCTTGATTTGCTGTAGCGCAACGGCTGCATTGGCAAATTGATAGTCGATGAGTCCAGCGATCTGGTCGTTCATGGCCGCCGGCGCGCCTGTGTAGGGCACGTGCAAAACGTTGACGTTGTTACGCGACTTGAACAGTTCACCCATCAGGTGAGCCGGTGAGCCAACGCCTGCCGATGCATAACTCAATTTACCAGGCTGGTTGCGCGCAACTTGGATCAAGTCTTGCAATGACTTGATGCTGCTGTTGGGACTTACCACCAAAATGGCCGGCGCGTAGGCCACAACGGCAACGCGCTCCAGATCTTTCACCGCATTGAAAGGCATCTTGGGACGCATCGCGGCGTTCATGGTCAGTGCGCTCGTCGTGAACAACAAGGTGTAACCATCAGCGGGCGCCTTGACCACCACTTCTGCACCGAGGTTTCCGCCTGCACCCACCTTGTTGTCCATGACCATGGGTTGGCCCAATGCCACCTGCATGCGCTGGCCGAGTTGACGTGCCGCCACATCCACCAAGCCACCAGCAGGCCAAGGGATCACCACGCGGATCGGCTTTGCCGGATAAGTTTGCGCGCCGACGGTCACGGACAACAGCAAACTTGCGACCGCTATGACATTTTGAAATGTGCGTTGCGTGCTTTTTAAAACAATTTTTTGCATTGGGGGCTTTCAGAAAAAGAGGATAGGAAAAGTTAAAATCTGATAGTCCTATTTATGGTACCATATATCTTGAAAATGCACAATTTTTCATTGAGATCAGTTCAATGAGAGCAGGCTCATTGAAACTCAAAATCTGGATTTAAAAAATGAAAACAATTTTCGTTTTGTTCGACTCCTTGGTGCGCAATGCACTCGAGTGCTATGGCGGAACCCATGTGTCAACGCCACAATTCAAGCGCTTTGCTGAGCGTGCAGTCACCTTTAACAACCACTATGTTGGCAGTCTGCCGTGCATGCCGGCGAGGCGCGATTTGCACACTGGGCGACTCAATTTTCTGCACCGCAGTTGGGGTGCTCTGGAGCCTTTTGATCAGTCGTTCTCTGAGTTGCTTCGTGCCAAAGGCACCTATACGCATTTGATTTCAGATCATTACCATTACTGGGAAGATGGCGGCGCTACCTACCACAACCGGTATTCCTCATGGGAATTCATCCGCGGCCAAGAGTGGGACAAATGGAAGGCGATGGTGCAACCGCCGCTGGACCGGTTCAAGAAAATGTACCACCCCATGCAGCAACCTGAAGGCCCGAACGATGGGCGCTTGCAAGCGATGGTCAACCGAGAATTCATCAAGGACGAAGCCGATTTCTGTTGCCCGCGCAGCTTCAAGTCAGCAATGGAATTCCTGGACATCAATCGCGAGTCAGACAACTGGGTGCTCCACCTGGAATGTTTCGACCCGCATGAACCATTCTTTGCGCCAGCGCGGTTTCGTGAACGTTACCCCAGCGGCTACGTGGGCCCTACCTTGGATTGGCCGCGTTACAAACGCAATGAAGAAAACGCCCTTGAGGCGCAGGAGTTGCGCGCCAACTATGCGGCATTGTTGAGCATGTGCGATGAATATTTTGGCCGCTTAATGGACTACATGGATCAGCATGACATGTGGAAAGACACCACGGTGGTGCTGACCACTGACCATGGCTTTTTGCTGGCCGAGCACGATTGGTGGGGCAAGAACCGCATGCCCTTCTTCAATGAAATTGCACACATCCCTTTGATGATTGCGCATCCGGCTTTTGCACACAAGGCCGGAGAGCGCCGCCAGAGCCTGACTCAGACAACGGACCTGATGCCCACATTGCTGAACCTTCATGGCGTGGATGTGCCTGGGACGGTCGAAGGGCACTCCCTCCTGCCGCTGCTGGAGCAAGACACGCAGTTACGTGAGGCTGCGCTTTACGGGATGTTCGGCGCAGGGACAAACATCACCGACGGACGCTACACCTACTTTCGGTATCCGCAAGACATGACCAAGCAAGACTTGTACGAATACACCTTGATGCCCATGCATCTGAAATCCATGTTTGCTGTTGCGGATTTGGCGCAGGCCGAATTGGCGCGTGGCTTCAATTTCACACAAGGCGTTCCGTTACTGAAAGTACCTGCTCGGCGTAATGCCAAAGGACAACCGGTGGGCCACACCGGTCAAGGCAGCGGCTACGAGGACACGACCACCGTGCTGTTCGACCTTGAGGCTGACCCGCATCAACTCCATCCTGTCCGCGATGAAAAGGTGGAGACACGGCTGAT
>Ga0209598_10001546_pt1 | contig 18786 bp, 22 predicted proteins | sample M_140807_EF_Meta_FD_187317 | JGI IMG/M metagenome (GOLD analysis project Ga0209598, IMG submission 187317) | Freshwater microbial communities from Lake Montjoie, Canada to study carbon cycling - M_140807_EF_MetaG (SPAdes) (version 2) | ecosystem: Environmental > Aquatic > Freshwater > Lake...
GCCCTGCGCGGTGCCGGTCACTTCTTTGGAAATACCGGGAGTTGAAGCGGTCGTCCCGATGTCCCGCTGGACCCGTGTCGGGTTGGGAACACCCTTCTGGAAAGTCTCCGGTTGATTGTTCGCAGAGAGCTCTGCGCCATTGGGCTCAGAAGTCCGCGACGGAGTTGATGCCGACGGTAGGTAGGACGACAAACTGGATGCCGATGGTGTCCCAGAATTCGGCCTTAAAGCGCTATCGCTCAAGCGGTCCTCAAAAGGAGGGGCCAAATCCGTGGTCAAACTTGGAATGGTTTCGATCCCTGGATCCAGAATGAGACTGCGGAAAGCATCGTTGTTATTGGTAGGACGAACGGTCGCGCCCGAGACCGGTGGAGTACCAAGGATTTGAGATTGCGCCACGGCACGACGAGCAGCCTCACGGACCCCGCTCGCGGTCGGATCGCTGCTCATTACCGGCTCGAAAACGGTGGCGGATTGTGAAGTAGGCAACGATTGAGCTATCGCTGCCGCTCCCTGCAACCGTTTTGACCCGTTGGCCGGGATTTGCAAAGATCCAACTCTTGCGCCAATTGCTGCACTCGTTTGAAGGTTGGAAATCGATTTGCCGACGCCCGATTTTGTCGAAATTGAAGCCGGCAATTCCTCACGGCCCGATGCTAAATCCGGCTGCATCTCGAAATTCGATTCGGGTGATGACGCAGAGTTTGGTCTCTGAACGAGCCTCCTCGACGCATAAGTTAGACCCGCATCGGAAGGCGCTGAAAAAACATCAGCCGATATCTGCTTGGCGCTGGTTCCTTCCTGTAGATCACCCCGCTTATTACGCGCTACGACAACCTCAGCATCGGGTAACCGCCGAAAATCCATCAATGGGCGCTCTGGCAGTCCTTGAAGAACGTCATTCCGGGGTGAGGCCCCAGAGGTCAAGGCCGGTGGCCTCCGCGAATCAGACTCCAACCGTTCAGGATACCCCAAGGGTTCTCCCCAGGAGGACGACCCTGCTTGGGCCGATGGAACTAAAGAGGTTCCGGAAGGTGTCGGAATAGGTGCGGTACTCGGACCAACAAATCTTACCTTGGCGTCGACCATCGCCCGGAGATTGGGAGACGCCTTGCGGACGGGTTTGATCGAAGGCCGAGCCGGTAGCTGGGTCGGAGGAATCTGAGTCGAAATCCTCGAAGGAGAATCAGAGTGGCCCGCTGTTTCTGCTCTCGTTGGGTCGACGGCCTCCGGTGAGGAACCCGTCTCCGAAGGCTGAGCCGATTGGGCCGATTTCAGGTGTTGCTGGAATGCTGTCACTCCAGTTTGCCCGCCGGTTGCCATCCCTGAATCCCCGTCGGAATTCCATGAAGAGGGCAGGGATGCACGAGGACTTAACTCCCGTGCCTTAAGGGGGCTTGAAATCATGGCGTGGGTGAACCCGCGGTGGAATTGGTTCCATCGGGCGACCGCAGCGAGATGTGCATCATTCGACGAGAAATGTCCGCAGCCAGACGAACACCAGACTCTCCCGTGCTCACCAAGGCGCCCAACAGCGACGCGGCGTTGGTGGAGTTGATGACGGTCAGCGTCCGGGCAATCTCATCTGGCGTATAATTAGTCAAAATAGATACGGCCTGAGCCGGCGGAAGCGCCGATATACGGCGACCATGTTCCAAAAGGCTTCTCTGCTCCTCCACCCGCAGATAGACCATCCGATTGGTCAATAGGTTGTCTTGGGCGGTGCGAGCCTGAGCAATCCACTGGGTGGCCAAGTTCAGGTTCTGCATCTCCAGTCGAATCCGCTCCTCAACTTCCTTCAGACGCTTTTCGCGACTGTCCTGATACTCTTGGCGACTGCGCAGTTGGTTGAGCAAATTGACAACATCCGGATTGTCGAACCTCAATGAACCGGGTTCGGAAGTTTCCCGCATGGCCTCCAAAGCTGCCAAGCTCAGCTCAGTCTGGCGCTCGTTGCCCGCCGGTTGTGCATCGGGCGGATCATGGAGAACATCCTGCTCCGGGGACTTGATCGCCGCCGACGCCTGAGAGGCTTCGATGATCTGGGAAAGGGTCGTTTGAATGCGCGCCCGCGCCACCTTGCCACCCCAGAGGAACGTGGCGACCGAGGTGCCAATACCGAGCAGGATGATTAATAGGGCGAGTAGAAGTGTGCGCATGGGAGTCACAAGCTTTGAATGACGCGCTCGTCGAGGTAGCGCTCTTCGGCCAACCGTTCCGATCGCTGATATTCCTTGAGGCGGGTTTCGCGAAGTTTTTCGAGGAGGCTTAAACGAAGCTTGGCTTGCTTCCACTCCTCCAAGCGTTGGGCAACCACTACTTGTTGGGCTGCCAGAGCGACTCGGGCGCGTTCGGCGTTGAGTCGCAATCCGGGCCGCAGCGCCACGGAGATTGATGCAGCGATTCCCCCTTCGGAGAGCGAGGCATTTAGAGAACGACTGTCGGACATCACCTGGTCCAGATCGCTTTGGCAGCGGAGTTGTTCCTGATTGGCCCGAGCCAACGCTTGAGCTGCAGCACTCTCCTGAGAGGCGCGTATCTGAAGCAAACTTTCCAGGCTAAATCGGAATCGACCCATACCTTATCGGCTCGTCGCAGCACGAAACGCGCCAATAGGCTTTGATCGGTCTCCCAATGTATTGCCGATCGGTGTCATTCCCTGACGCAAGGCCAGTGCCAACAATTCCCATAAGGGAGTCGGAGACGGCGTATCCGTCTGGGACTGACGCAGGAATCCATCGAGGTGGGGCAGGGTTGCTATGGCCCGATCGAGTTTAGGATTCGAACCGGCCACATAGGCACCCACACCGATCAAATCGCGGTTCTGGCGGTATAACGCAAGCAATTCGCGGGCTTCTCCTTGAAGAATGATTTGATCCGAGCTCAGCAAATCTCGGTTCAAGCGACTAATGCTTCCGAGCACCTCGATCGCTGGCCAGTGATTGCGGTCTGCCAATTCACGGGTTAGGACGATGTGACCATCAAGAATGGAGCGGGTGGCGTCAGCGATGGGTTCGGTCAGATCATCACCCTCCACCAAAACTGTAAAAATACCAGTGATCGACCCACGATCGGAGTTCCCCGCGCGCTCCAGAAGCCGAGGCAGGGCCGCGAAGACCGACGGCGTATAACCCCGGGCAGTGGGCGGTTCTCCAACGGCGAGACCGATTTCTCTCTGGGCCATGGCAAATCGGGTGACCGAGTCCATCATCAGTAACACCTTGCGCCCCTCATCACGGAGTTGCTCCGAGATTTGCAGTGCTAGAAAAGCCGCCTTCACCCGGAGCAAGGCCGGTTGGTCGGCCGTGGCCACGATCACAATAGAGCGGGCACGACCCTCTTCGCTGAGATCCTTTTCGAGGAACTCACGCACCTCACGTCCACGCTCGCCGATCAGTGCAACTACATTGATGTCCGCGTCCGAGCGGCGGGCGATCATTCCTAACAGAGTCGATTTCCCCACACCGCTTCCGGCAAAGATTCCCACTCGCTGGCCTCGCCCCAGTGGGGTAAAGCTGTCGATGGCCCGAACTCCCGTGATCAGCGGATGTTGGATTCGGGCCCGAGTCAGGGGATTGGGCACGGCACCATCTCCCGTTGAAGCAATCCATTGCAGAGGAGGCCCAGTGTCTATGGGCTTTCCTAAGGCATCGATCACCCTGCCGGAAAGACCCGAGGCCAGAGGAACCCGTCGCCGCTGGGGACTAGTACGAACTTCGTCTCCGGGACACAATCCGTCGATCGTGTCGAGAGGCATCAGAATGAGGTTCTGATTATGGAAACCCACGACCTCAACGCTAATCTCACGACCGTTGGAGCAACGGATGTGGCATACGTCTCCAAGCGCCGCCTTGGGACCTAGGGATTCGACCGTTAACCCAGCAACGCGCACCACGGACCCCACAGGGGTGGTCAGGCGCGCTTCTCGCAAGCGCTGCTGCGCTTGCTGGATAAACCGCAGACCCGTCGGGCTGTCTGGAACAAGCTCAAACATTAAGCCCCCTCAAGGGCGCTGCTGAAGCTTGCGATGCGCGAAGATCGGAGTCCGTCGACGAAACCAGACTGGGTCTCGACGAGACATCCGCCACGATCCACGGCTGAATCGGGAACCATTTGGATACCACGGGCCGCGCATTGGGAGCGAATTTCGCTGTAGGAAGCATTCTCGAGCATCTTCAGATCCTCGGGATTGAGCATTACCCGCAGCACCGGGGTGCCCAAGGCCGCGCCGAGGGTCTCTCGAAGGCTGGCCTCAATGACGTCGACGGTGATGGGCAGGCTCCCAACGATCTTCGCCACCGCCTCGACCGTCAGTTGGAGCAAGGCTTTCTCCAGAATCTCCATCCGCTCAGCCAACTGAGAAGACATCTTCTGGGACAACTGCTCAAGATAGACGCCGACTTCTTGCCGGTGCTTCAGCTCGATTTCCTCGCGCAAGACCCGGACCCGCTCTTCGCACGCTTCGGTGGCTGTCGCCACACCACGACGATAAGCCTCATGTTCGATCTTGCGACGCATGGCTTCGATGTCAACCGGCGGAGACAATCGCTCTTCACGGTGGAAGCCCAGCACCGAGAGCCGAATATCACGAAGCGCGGACGAATGTTGCAGCAGTGTTTGAGTCATAAAATAATTTAAGCGGATTCGAGGGAGATCTCGCCGTCGGTCTCGAGCTTGCGGACGACATCCACGATGCCTTCTTGTGCCTGCTCGATTTCGCGAAGACTGATCTTCCCGAGGTTGGAAATTTCGTCGTTGACCGTTTCGGCCGCACGCTTCGACAGCGCCCCCAGAAGGGACTGTCTCAGGTTCTCGTTGGCTGCGCTCAGTGCGATGGCCAGACGGGCGGCCTCGACCTCGCGGAGCACCTTTTGGAGAGACTTGACGTCCAAAGTGGCCAGATCGTCGAAGGTGAACATCTTCATGCGGATGGACCGCACCAGATCCGGCACCCGCTCATCGAGTTTGTTGAGGATCCCCAAGCGAATGGTCTTATCCATCGCATTCAGGGTAGCCGCCGCCGCCTTAATACCTCCGGTCTGGTTGAGGGCTTTGGTTACCTTACGACCAATTTTCTTGGAGAGAACCTCGCCCACCGTTTCTACGACCTCAATCGGGGTAGAAGCCAAAGTTGCCAGACGCTCGATGACCTGTTCCTGAAGACTTTCAGGAAGACTCTTGAGCACCTCTGATCCCTTCTGGGCCGTCAGATAACTGACCACCAGAGCCACGGTCTGCGGTTGCTCTTCTTTGAGGAGATTGCAAATAGAGGTGGCATCGAGATCGATGATTTGCTGCATCGCAGCCACCGAAGTACGCCGAGTGCCCACGCGGCCGATGACCTCGGCTGCTTTGAAAAGACCCACTGCCTTCTCGAGCACTATCCGCGTGTATTCGACCGAGCCGCTGACCCCGGAATTGGCTTGAATTGCCATCTCCGTAAACTCCTTGAGCACAGAGGTTTGCTGCTCGACGGTCATGAGCGGCAAATTGACCATTTCTGACGAGACGAGCTCGCGTTCGTTGTCATCGAGACTCTTGAGCAGGATGCTGGCGCTTTCCTCGCCAAGCAGCACTAGCAAGGCTGCCATCTTCTGTGAGGAAGTGAGACGAACGGGTCCGGTTGGCACCGTTTTCCCGCGAAGCATCTCTCGGGCGGCTGTTTCCATGCTGCTCATTCGCCGTCCTCCTCAGGCTTCGCTGTAAGCCAGGCCCGCGCGGCTTGGGTCATCTTTTGTGGGTTGTCGCGGATCAGGTCTTTAAGCACTTCGAGAGTGACCCGCTCCGGACGCTGCTTGCTCAGTCCGAAATCCATCTTCATCTTCTTCTTCTGCTCTAGGGCAGCCTCGTTGTCCTCTTCCTCCCCATGGGTCTCTGTGTCGGTTTTGGCTGAAACAGATGCGACGGTACCCACTGCTCCGCCCGCTGCGGCTCCGGGAGCGCCCCCGGCGACCACCATTCCATTGGCTAGAATCATTTGCTGGCCTGCCATTAACTGGCCAACGGGAACACCCGCGGCGATCATCTCCTCGGAACCACGGCGCAGCATTCGCCAGAGCAAGAACAGGATCAGAAGGCTACCCAGCAACATACCACCCACGCGGGCAGCCTCTACACCCTTGAACCAGAGAGCTTCTCGATCCAATCGCGCGGTCTCCTCGATCTTCGGTTCTTCGTTGAAGAGGAGCTCCTCCACGGCTACTTCGCCCAGAGCCTCGTCCCCCTTCGGCAGGCCAAGGGCGCGCTCTGCTGCCCGCTTCAGCTTGTCGATGTCCAACTGGGTCCTCGGGACCGCTTTGCGATCGGCTCCTTTGCCTTCGTAGCGCTGGTTTACGAAAACCGCAGCAGTGACCCTGCGGAGGCCACCGATGCCACCGACGATATTGGTCTGGCTGCGACTGACGTAGAAGTCATCGGTCTGATCCAGTTTCTGGAGCCGGGAACCCTGAGTTCCGGTCGAATTCACGTTAGTTCCGGTATTGGGAGCAACCCCAGCTACCCCGCCAGCAATCGGATTAATAGAATCTGTGGTCTCTTGAGTTCTCTTCTGATTCTTAGGAACCGATCCGGCCGGATCATAGTATTCGGAACTGCGCGTCACCGCGTCGAAGGAGATCTCTGCCGAGACACGCACCACAGCCTGCCCTGGACCTAGGATGGTCTCGAACATGGACCGCAGCTTTTCAGTCAGGTATCGCTCAACATTCTTGCGCTGTTGCAGCTGACCACTGGCCGCCGAGGCACCTCCACCCTCGTCGGACGGCTCTGACAAGATTGCTCCGTAGTTGTCCACCACGGTGACATCTCGTGCTTGCAACCCCTCCACGGAATTGGAAACCAGGAATCGGATGGCGCTGACCGCCTCCTGTGTGAGCAAACCGGCCATGCGAACATTCAGGAAAACGGACGCGGTGGCCTTCCTTTGTGCGTCGATCACCAGCCGGTTTTCGGGGAGAACGATCATGACCCGAGCACTTTCGACACCATCGATTTGCTGCAAGGTGCGAGCCAATTCTCCCTGAAGGGCTCGGACGTAATTGGCTTTTTGAACGAAGTCCGACATGCCGAAGGCGGGCCGGTCAAAAATTTCGAAACCCGTTCCGTCGGCCTTAGGCATGCCTTTGGCAGCGAGCTGTGCCCGCAGGGAATGAACTTGTTCGGCGGAAACCTGGATTGCAGATCCACCCGAAACGATACGGTGAGGAACTTTTTGGGCCTCGAGGACACCGACAATCCGGCCCACTTCGGCTGCGTCCAGTCGACCGTACAACAGGCGCCAATCGGTCCTGCCACCGAGCAGAGCGACAGCGATACCGGCGATCACGATGCCGAGACCGGCCAATCCGAACAACACCTTCTGGGTGACGCTCAGTTTGGCGAGGATCTCTCGCAATTGCTTGGCCAGTTTTTGGACAACTTCCATGGGTGAAATCAAACGGGGCTTCTGGACTTGGACTCAGGTCTGCAAGTGGATTCAGGGGCGATTTCAGACCTGCATGCGCATGAGTTCCTGATAGCCATCGAGCAGCTTATTGCGGACCTCTAGCATCAGTTGGAACGAAATACTGGCTTCCTCCGAAGCGATCATCACTTGATGCAACGGCACATTCTGACCGGAGAGCATGGCTCCGGTGGTTGCAGCGGAGGTCTTCTGACCGGCGTCGGTCTTCTGCACCATTTCGGAGAGCATGTCCCCAAATCGGGATCCGGGGGCCGCAACGGAAGTTTCGCCGGCGACACTGGACGCCGTCCCTGCCGTCTTGGCCATCGCGGGCCGCGCCCAGGCTGCGGCGAGATTGCTGGAAAAACCGTTGGAAATGGGGGTCATGGTGTCGGGCCGGTGTCAGTTAGTGCTCAGCGCTTCCCGATGGAGAGAGCTTGTTGTGCCAAAGCCCGTCCGTTGCGCATGACGGCGATATTGGCCTCATACGAACGGTTGGCGGAAATCAGGTCTGCCATCTCCTCGTGGATATTGATGGCGGGATAAGCTACAAAACCCTCTTTGTCGGAGTCGGGATGACCGGGCTGGTAGATCCGGACGGCAGGGCGGGGGTCTCGAACGATTTCTAGTGTCGGTTCATTCTTGGCCGAAGACGACGACTGCGCTGCCATGGCATCACCGAGTGCCGCCTTAAATCGGACCGACTGCCGCTGATAAGGCCCGCCATCGGCGGTCTTCGTGGTGCGCGCATTGGCAATGTTCTGACTGATGATCTCCAGTCGAACTTGCTCGGCGCGTAGTCCCTGCGATGCGCTATTGGCTCCTGGAATAAGATTCATGACATCCTCCCGCTGATGGCGGCCCGAAGCCGGGACATGCGACCTGAAATCATTTGAACGTGAAGGCTGTGCTCCAATCCATTGTCCTGCATGGCAACCAACTCGTCGGTCAGGTTGACTGAATTGCCATCGGGGGTCCGCGCCGGAGCTGAAGTGTCGATCGCAGCGCTAGGCCGAAGCGTGTTCATCGAGGAAACATCCTGACGTCGTACCGCCTCAGAGAGTTGGCTGCGAAACTGGGCAGGGACGTCCATCCGCCGAAATCCGGGCGTCTCCAGATTGGCGATGTTCGAGGCCAGGGCGCGCTGCCTTTCAACGCACGCATCCAGACTTCGCTTCTCCGCCATGTAATTAACGCTGCCAAACAGCGCTTCGGTCATGCCATCCCCGCAGCACGGGTCGTGCCATAGGTCTCCAGAGAATGATTGGCCTACGAGTTGCTGCGACAGCCAGAGATGCTGGTATCGCGAACAATGCAATCCACGAAGACCCGGATGAGGAGAGTTCTGTCCGGACTTCTTGTGGTTGCGATGGTCTCCGCGGTTGGCGGCTCGCTGTGGGCGGTGGATCCGCCTGTTGAGAAACCCGCACAACCGGCCCTCATCGCTCAGGCACCCTCTCAACCAGCGGAAAGCGTCGCAGCGAGTGATGCATTTCCGCCGATGGTGCAGGTTAACAACCCTTCCGAGCCGTCAGATGCTTCTTGGTCTTGGTTTAACGTCGGATTGTCCAACCAACTCAAACAAGTAACGGGTTTTACTCCGGTCGTGGTGGATGCCTATTCACGGGCGGCACAGAACCAGAGTTCACCCGCTTTAGTGAACCTGGGATACTTGCATGAAACAGGACAGGGAGTCCCTAAAGACATCGCCAAGGCCATGTCTTACTACCGGCAAGCCGCTGAATTAGGAAATCCGGTCGCTCTCTATAACTTAGGACGCAGCTATTACACCGGAACCAATGGGTTGCCTTTGGATTGGTCAGCTGCCCGGAGATATTTGGACCGTGCGTCCAGTGAGGGACTGGTGGCCGCTCAGCACCTCTTGGGCCAACTCAATTTGGATCAAAACCAAGCGTCGAATGCAGTGGTGTGGTTTGCCCGTGCTGCAGAACACGGCTTTGTACCGTCGATGTGCAGTTTGGCAAGCCTTTATCACTACGGTCGTGGGGCTCCAGTGGACTTATCCCGAGCTATCCAGTGGTACCGCCGGGCCGCGGATTCCGACTTCGTACCTGCCCAATATCAATTGGGGGTAATTTACGATTCCGGAAGCAATGTCCAAAATCCGGTCATGGCCGAGAACTATCTGCGAAAGGCTGCAGAACATGGGCACCGTGAATCCCAATACCTTCTGGGGCAGTACTATTACAGGGGTCGAGTGATTAAATCGGACATGGCCGAGGCTTATCGTTGGTGGACCCTTTCTGAAATGAGCGGCCTAGAGGTCGCCTCGGGCGCTCGGCGTCAGTTAATGCGTATTATTGCACCGATCGATCTAGACCGCGGCCGGGCTTTGGTCAACGATTTCAAACCCGTTGCCTCAACCTTCCGGGATGACGGGGTGGCCGCCATTCAGGCCAACGCCCGGATGACTGATGAGATGCCCAGTGCCTTCGGTGCGGGCTTCATTGTGTCCGGAGCCGGGCATGTCCTAACCAGCGCGAGGCATGTGCCTAATTCTTCCCGCAACATCACGGTCAGCATTGTCGGCGGTAAACTCCGAGCAACCTCAGTCAATGTAGATGCGCTTCTGGGCTTGGCCATTGTTCAAATTCAAGGGGGAGCTCAATCTTTTCACTCGCTAGCGGTACAGACTAATCGCAGCTCCATAAGACCGGGTTCTTGGGTTTTCTGCATGCACATGGAGCCCGGAAGCAGTTCGCGCGACACACTTCAACCCAGCGCACATCGGTCCCGTGTTGCTCGCAATTCCGGACCCAAGGCCGATCCGCGCTACTTTACCCTGTCAGACCGGATGCCCCTGTCCACGGTGGGTGCCCCGGTGCTCGATGTTTCTGGTCAAATCCTCGGAATCGTGACCGATCCCGCCCCCAAGGCTTACCCCAACTCTGGGGCCGTCGCTCTCTCAGCCCGCTACATCCACGACTTCCTTCGCATCAGCGGCATCACTGCTGAGCCGGGGATGCAGGTGGAGGAGCGGGGTGAAGCGGCACCACCAGCTCCGATGGTCGCCAACAACGCTCTGGTACACGTGACGGCCTACTCATCATTGCTTCCATGACTTTGGAAAACTCGTCTGCAGTGGAACTTCAGGATTCCGTGACTTCCCAGAACCCGATCCAGGTTCTACAGCGCGAAGGTCACTCGCGGCTGGCTTCGGTCCTGCGGGAACTTGTAGCCAATTTGGCCCACGAGCTTCCCTCACCGACCCCGGCCTCTCGGTCGCCAGATGAGGGAAATGTCGTCTTCACACCGTTTCGGCCGCCGCCGTTAGATCAGGGGACTTGGATGGATAGAGCCCGACAGGTGGCAGTCGCGGCGGCGGTGCTCCGAAGAGAGGCACCGAATGCGGCCAGAGATTGGCTGGATGAACGGTGCGGACTGCGCTTCGACGAGTCTCAAGTCGAGCGAGCGGCTCTCACTTTAGATTCCCAAATCCGCGGATGGCGCCGCCGGAGACTCCCGAAGCATTTCTGGCTCTTCGTGCTGACTTGGCGGGAGCGTATAAGCCAGAACTCTGGATCGGAGTGCCTGCCGGCCACGTGCCTGGTGGCCGTCGATCAGCATGGGTATCGCATGGTCGCAGATTTCACCTTGGGTGCGGCCAGCAATCCCAACTGGCCCGAGATTTTTCGAACTTTGGATCAGCGAGGCATGGGGGAGATTTTTGGGTTAACCGCTCGGATGACCCCGGGGCTTTTCGAGGCCGCGGCCACTCAGTGGCCACAGGCCCGATTGCAAGTTTGCCAACGGCAGTTTGTGTCACGAGTTCGAGGGGCTACTTCGAATGTAAAAGCTCGACGGTCGCACCCGGGATTCCGTGGCGATCCGATGGCTTTGGCCGAAGGTTGGGCCAAGCACTTGTCCGAAGGACACCCCATTTCATCCTGGGTTAAATCTCCGGCTCCTGCTCAGGCCTCGACACTCTCGGTTGTGGATTTGCCCCGTGAGCTTCACACCCCTTTGTCCTCGGTGTCTTGGCTGGAACGGGAGATGCGTTTAGTCCGCAACCGCGCTTCTCAAGATGAAGTTCCCACCCATCCTGCCATGAAGGCCCGACTCCTCTCGTCCGCGATGATTGAGTGGGAAGGGGAGTTAGATGCTCGGAAGCCCTTTGTCAGCGATGACGCCATCCTCGAAGTGCTCCAGTCCCGTTCGAAGGTTCTGGAGTCCCTCAACGTATGATTCAACTCGTCAGCGCCGCCATCGGAACGGGAGTCGCCCTGCTGCTGCTGGCGATCTCCTTATTCAATGGCGTTGACTGGGTTGAGAGTCTGTTTCACGCAGCCATCTCGGGCGCCGTCATGGCTCTGATTTCTCGCCAATGGTGCCGACTGATTTATCGCGCCAGCCAAGAATCAGGTTCCGCTACCACCAGTGGTGACGAGAAGCCCGTCGTTGAAACCCCAGTAAATACGAGGGGTAATGCAAGCCGCTGAATTTACAGAAGTCCCGACCGTACTGAGTTCCTTGACCCACAAGGTTCGGGCGCTGCACAGCTACCGGGACACCGTCGGGCCGGCCGATGGTGAGGAGGATTTGCTGCGCCGATACGCCCCTCTGGTGGTCAGAACCGTTCAACGGTACTGCCCGGCGCTCCCCGCAGGCACCGACCTAGATGATTGGATTAATCTTGGCCTCTTCGCCTTGGTCCAGGCTGAAAGAACCTATGACCCGCTCAAAGGGGCCTCGTTTCCCCATTTTGCGCGCATTCGCATCAAAAATGCGATCTTTGATGAACTGCGCCGTATTAGTCCGCTCTCCCGATCCGACTTGGCGCGGCGTCAGGCGCTCGAAGAGACCATCGACACGCTGACGACTGAGCTGGGCGGACCGCCCTCCGAGGAACAAATCGCCTCGCGACTGGCAATTAGCATGCCGGAGTATCGACAATTGCTCGACCGGTTGCGCGGAGTGACTTTTGAAAGTCTCTCGGAACCCGCCTTCTTGGCGAGCGACGAGCTGCCGTCACGAGAGTTGGCGGACCTGAATCAGCAGGGACCCTTTGAAATTCTGGTCCAACGGGAATTGCACCAGCAGATCCGCGACCGGATCCAGGTGTTGCCCGACGTCCAGAAGAAGGTTCTGAACATGTTCTATTACGAGGGTCTCCGATTGAAGGATATCGGAGAGCTCCTCGGATTCACCGAAGCCCGAGCTTGCCAAATTCATGTGCAGGCCGTCTCAGCCTTGAGTGCGTATATCAAGCGAGTCAATCCCATCTAAACCCTATGGTCGTCATCATTGGATTCGTCATCATTATTGGTCTCACCTGTCTTGGCTTCGTTATGAACGGAGGCAACCCCGCCGGACTGTATCATACTGGAGAGGTCATCCCCATCTTTGGGATGGGAGCCGGAGCTTTGGTAATTATGGCTCCGGTCAAGACGCTGAAGGGAATCATCCACGGTCTAACAGCGACCCTCAAAGGAGCTCCTTACAACAAAACACATTATGAGGAACTGCTGAAGTGTCTCTATGAGCTCTTCGTGCTCGGGCGCCGCGGCGGAATGATCGCCCTTGAAGAACACGTAATGAACCCTACTGGTAGTAGCCTCTTCAAGAAGTACCCTAAGTTTTACAGCAACCACCACGCGATGGACTTTCTGTGCGATGGACTGAAGCCCGTGGTCGATGGACGCATCAAGCCCGATCAGTTGGAGTCTCTCATGAGGCAATCCCTGGTCACGGCCCATGCTGAGCACCATGAGCCGGTGGAGGTGCTGGGTAAGGTGGCCGACTCAATGCCGGCCTTCGGTATCGTTGCCGCGGTGTTGGGCATCGTGTTGACCATGGGCAAGATCGACCAAGGAACCACAGTCGTCGGAGCGAGCATTAGCTCGGCGTTGTGCGGAACATTCTACGGCATCTTCGCTTCCTACGGCGTAGTGGCACCCCTGGCCACGAACATCGATTTCATCGGCCGAGCTGAGGCCATGTATATGAATGTAATCAAAGAGGCCACCGTGAGCTTCGCCAATGGCGCTGCACCGTTGTTGGCCTGCGAAGTCGGTCGCCGCGTTCTCAGTGACGACGTTCGCCCGGCATCCTCCGAGTTGGAGACGATGCTTAAGACCATGAAGTGAGTGTGTTGTCCTAAAAAATTGACCTATGGCAGCCGGAGGAGGTGGTGCATGGAAAGTGGCTTATGCCGACTTTGTCACGGGCATGATGGCCTTTTTCATGGTCATGTGGATCGTTGCTCAGGACGAAAAGACCAAGGGCGAACTGGCCAGCTACTTCCGCAACCGGATGATGTCTACGGTCAAGAACTCTTTGGGAGTTCTGCCTCAGAAGACCTCCGAATCGGATGGTGCTCAGAACCGCTCGAAACTCTTCGAAAATCAATCGGCGGTTCCGCTAGACTTCATGCAACGCCTGGATGAACGCCTGGAGCGGGCCGTCATGGAGAATCCTGAATGGAAGGATACCCGTTCGGTAAAAGTGGAGAGGTCGAGTGAAGGTCTGCTGATCACATTCTTCGACAATCCTGGGAAACCACTGTTTCAAGCCGGGGCACGGGGCATAACCGAATATGGTCAATTGGTTTTCGAGACCGTGGGTTGGGAGTTGGCTCGATATCCTCAGGTGGAGTTGGAACTGAATGGTCATACCGCCGGCGAGGGCGGTACCGGAGAGGAGGATCCTTGGGAATTGTCAGCCAACCGAGCCAACTCGGCCCGCCAATTGCTGCAAACTTTCGGAGTGAAGTCCTCACAAATTCGTAAGATTTCAGGAATGGGCAGTGAACAACCGCTGCCAGATCGTTTGCGTGATGACCCCAGCAACCGGCGGGTCACCATTGTAGTGAGGGCCGGGAAGGCGTCACCCAAGGCCCAGTAACCATGGCTGCTGAGTTTGTTCCATTTCCTCGGTACGAGTTTGCTCCGGCTTCAGCTTCGGCACTCCCGGAATTTTTAGCGGTCACCCCACCGGTCGACACCAAATCTTCGGTGGTGATTCCAGCGGACAAGGCACTGGCTGATCTCTCGGAGGCCCTTCGGATGGGCCTCGATGAGGCGATCATAGAAACCATCCTTTCCGGGATCCGCTCACCCCGAATACTGACCAAGACTCGGCCGATTTCATTGCGGGATTTGTACGCGCCCGAAGTTGTGCCTCCCGTTAAGACTCAGGAGCCCAAAGCGCCGGGCATCGTGGTCACCCGAGTGGGTGATTTAGTGCAAAAGGTCACCGTCGAATGCCCCTGCGGTGAGCGAATCTCACTCGACTGCGTTTACTGATTTTTTCTTATGGCTGGTTTGGACATGTCTATTTCGGGTTTGGCCTCCGGTTTCGACTGGAAGTCGGTGGTGGATCAACTCACGTCTGTGGAGCGGATTCCTCAGACTAAGGTACGGACTGAGCAGGCCACCTTAGCCAGCCGCCGCACCGCCCTCGGACAGATCGCAACGCAACTGACCGACCTTCAGACCAAAGCCACCGCACTTGGCGAAGCCAGCCTTTACAACCGTAGGTCGGTGAGCTCTTCGGACACTTCCATTGCCTCAGTGAGTGCGACTGAAGGAGCGGTGACCGGAAGTTACTCCATCAACGTGACCACCCTCGCCACGGCTGCAAGTTGGTTGGGGGCCACGTCGGGAATTATTAGTCCGCTGCACACAGCCGATGTTAACACCTACTCCGGAACTCCGCCGGTGGCTGTCAACACCGATACGGGTCCTGTCCTTTCGGCAGCAGGGTGGGGGAGCACGCTGACGGCCGGCACTTTGACCATCGGAGTCCAAGACAGCAGCACTGGTGCGGTGACTAACACCACCGTGACAGTAGCCACAAGCGACACCCTCAAGGACTTGCTCGTCAAACTGGACACCGCCATCGGTACGACCGGAAGCGCCACCTATTCTAGCACGAACGATCAGGTCACCATCGCCCGACCTGATGGGAAAAACCTGATCCTCGGGTCTCCCTCGGACACCTCCAATCTCTTGAGTTGTCTCAAGCTGTTTACCCCCGCTTCCGGTGCCAGCGCAGTCAGCGACTCCAAGTTGGGATCCCTCCGTCTCTCCTCCAGTTTGTCGAGTCAGCCCTTGATGACACCGCTCACCTACGGAACCACTGATACGACGGGTGCCTTCTCAATCAACGGGGTTTCAATCGACTACTCTTCCAGCGGCACCTTGGCTTCGGTGCTCAGCAGCATTAATGACTCGGCCGCCGGAGTTCAGGCCTCTTTTGATTCCGGGCTGAACCGTATCGTGCTCAAGAACAAGGAACCAGGAAACCGAGGCGTTGTGTTGTCACAAAGTGGCAGCAGCAATTTCCTGACAGCATTTGGCCTGACAGGGGGTACGCTCAGCAGTGGTACCGATTTGGTGTATTCGGTCAACGGTGGAGCCACAGCCAAAGCCCGGTCTAACACCATCAGTGATGCCGATTCAGGGCTCACGGGTTTAACGATCACCGCCTCCAAGGTGGGGACAACCACCATCAACAGCACCAACGACACGGGTGCGGCCCGATCGGCCATTGATGCGCTAGTCTCCTCGGTGAACCGGGTTCAGTCGCTGATCTCCTCCTTAACTGTCAGTAATCGCGACGCGGCGGGAAAAATTACATCCGGTGTCTTGGCTTACGATCAGACGATCTTTCAACTGGGTTCAAGCATCCGTGGCTTGTTAAGTTTCCAGTTGTCGGGAGGCCCGAGCACGACCATCCGAGGGCTCGCCGACCTAGGATATAGCACTACGGGTTATACCAATGAATTGACCGCGACAAACTCAGCTTCTCTCAATTCTGCGCTTTCAAGCCAGTTATCCGAAGTTCAAAAGTTCTTCTCGACCACCACCACTGGTCTAAGCGCACGGATCACCACTTACGTGAAGCCGATGGTGGAAGAAATTTCCGGCACTTTGCCTCAGCGCCAGAAGGGATTGACCGAACAATCTTCACGACTGGATGACCAGTTGGTTGCCATGGAACGGCGTGTCCAGGCCAACCGTGAGCGACTTTTGGCTGGATTTAGAGCCATGGAAGCAGCCCAAGCCAAATCCAATTCCCAAATGCAATTTCTCAACCAGAAACTCGGAATATCCTCATGATCAGGCCAGTGCATATTCTCTGTCTGGGAGCGGCGCTCGGTCTCGTCATGGGTTGCAGCTCGGTCGCCAAGCGACTGACCGATCCTTCCTACACGGGTCCGTTTAGGAGCCAGTTCAACCACTCGTCGATGGGGCTTGACGTGTTGAAGACCATCTCGCGTGTGGCAATTCTGCCTACCGCTTTGCCTGAAAGCGGGTTGGGGACGCCTCAAACCGAGGCGGCTACCGAGGTTCAAGCAGGTCTTATTGCCGAACTGAGACAAGATGGTCCGTTCGAAGCGGTTTTTTACCAACCTCCCAAAGGACGCTGGCTGCAGGGCGCCCTGGAATTGCGGACGACCGAGGCTCTCCCGAGCCAGTTGCTCCAAGATGTCCAGCGTCAGACCTCCGCAGAGGCGATTCTCTTTTCGAGTCTCTCGACCTACCAACCTTATCCACCGCTTCGCATCGGCATTAAGTTGACCCTAGTCCGAGTCCACGATGGTGCAGTGCTTTGGCAATTCGATGACGGGTTCAATGCTGGGGAAGCTGCCACATTGAATGACGCCCGGAAGTATCTCAGAGAGTCCCTGGGCGTCGAGACCGATCCACCGCCGGCGTTGTCGGTGGATAGCCCGCAGCGCTTCATCCGATACGGGGTTTCGCGGGCCGTGCGCCTGCTCAAGAAGGATTTCCAGCCCACCCCCAACCCCCCATCGGGCGCAACCAACGGCAGCCCGAAGGCAGCTTCCGCGCCTCAATCCAAAAAATCCTGACGGTAATCACATTTCTCCTTAAGTGCAGGCTCATCCTGCCGCACACCTTCATCTGAGGAGGTATTGTGAAAATAGAAGCCATTAAAACTCAGGAACCGACTTTGCCTACAGAGGTGAAAGTCAAGACGGGCCGTCCGCCCGAGCCGGGTGAATCGGTTTCATTGCGACCGCCACCGAAGATCACCCGCGAGGAGCTGGCTCAAGCCAAAGAGCGGGCCGAGAGCGATTTCAAGCTCGTTAAGGAAATGATTCGTAGGTCGAGCCCAGATAGTCCGTATCCCCCGTTGGATGGGGTGGATCGTATAGCGGCCTTGTTCGGCGGAGCCTAGGTCAAAATTAATTACTAAACACTGAGCGTATGTCACAGGCACGTACAGCGTATGCGGCTTATCGTTCAGCCACGGAGGCTACCGTCTCGAAGCAACGTATTGTTCAGATGCTGCTTGATGGCGCAGTAGTAGCGATACAGCGCTCCATTGACGGGTTCGATATCGAGGATTTTGGATTGCGTCAGCAGACGATCCACAACCAGATCACCAAGGCTGCGGCGATCGTCTCTCAGTTGCGCGTCGCGTTGGATTTGGAGGTAGGTGGTGATTTTGCGCGTAAATTGTTCGGTTTGTACGGCTACATTGGTGACCATCTGATTCAGGGCAACATTCGTAAGGAGCCTGAGCCCTTACGGGAGGCTCAGCGACATCTGAGGGTCATTCAGGAAGCATGGCGCGAGATGTTGGCCGCCCAAACCACGGGTTCCGTCATCGCATCGGCTGCAACACGTCCCGCTAGTGCGTCGGGAACCGAGCGGATCAATTTCAATATGAGTGTCTGATGGACACCGTTCAGGAATCTACAGCTGCGGTCCAAACCTCCTTGCGATCTTGGGAAGAACTCAACGGGCTTTTAAAGGAGGCTATTTCTCGTCAGCATTGGACCGAGGTGGAGTCAATTCTGGAGCGGAAATCTGACTGTCAACGGGACCTCGAAGTGCTTCTGCCTCCCAACCACGTTTTGACACCCGATGAGCGACGTCACCTCAGGGCTGTCCTGGAACAGGAGATGGCGATGGGACCGGAATTCCAACGGGCCTTGGTGGCTTTGGAAGCCGAACGCCAGCAATCCAACGTCATGCTCAAACAATCTCACCAACTACGTCGGAGCTACGGAACTCCTGCGCCCAGTCCGACCCTTTGGGAGCACTTCACTTAATGGGGGGGGCTTCCGAGTGGCCCATGAAGGGGTCACCAGCATTGGATAGAATCCGACTGTAACACCTTTTCCAGAAGCAGTTTATAATCCGGGTTCTCTTCGTTCAGTGAGAGGACCAGTACCTCTTGATCCGGCGATTTCTGCTGGTCGAGGATGAGTTGCTCTACCTCGGGCTTCGCGGGATGAGTCAGAATGTGAAGGATACGCTTCATGGCAGGTAGAGGCTCAAAATCGGAACACGTAGGTGGATTGCGCGGCCAACGAGGCCCATTGGGCTTCGGAAACCTCCTCGAATGGG
>Ga0209598_10001549_pt1 | contig 18776 bp, 18 predicted proteins | sample M_140807_EF_Meta_FD_187317 | JGI IMG/M metagenome (GOLD analysis project Ga0209598, IMG submission 187317) | Freshwater microbial communities from Lake Montjoie, Canada to study carbon cycling - M_140807_EF_MetaG (SPAdes) (version 2) | ecosystem: Environmental > Aquatic > Freshwater > Lake...
GTAGAGCAGTCTGACTTGGATACCGAAACCCGTGCAGCTTTGACCTACCAAGCGGTAGCAATGCCTCTTATGGTTCAGTTGTTCCAGGGTTACGTGAAAAAGAGTCAGGGTGAAATTGCCGGCTTGAAAAAGGCTTTAGGTGAATATCGTACTGCTACTCCTGGAGCTGGCGGCGGCGATGCTAAGACTGGTTCTCCTGAACTCGGTTCCGACGTAAGCTTTTTGGATGCCCTCGAAAAAGGTCTGAGGTAAGTCACTCATGCCCGCTTTCTATCCGGAAGGCGACGAGCCGAAACTAGCTGATCCTTCGGGGAGATCTCTCCACAAGATTAATAGTCTTCTAAACAAGATTGAAAGTAAAAATGGTTTTTCCATACCTGAGTACGACACAATCCAACTTTCCAATTACGACGGAGCAGGGAATGTTGGGACAGTGACCTATCGTAAAAACGGAGAGGTGGTCGCCACTCTTACTTTGACCTACAACGGCTCCGACCAGTTGACTTCTGTATCCAAAAGCTAAACTCATAGAAATGCCATACAAGTTCAATCCTTTCACAGCCAATCTTGATTTTGTCTCAAATGGCTCGAGTAGCTCTAGCTTGGGGGGTTTATCGGATGTCTCAAGCGCCAATCCCTCGGCCGGTCAATTTTTGGCTTATAACCCTGCCACCAACCTATGGGAGCGTGGAGTTTTGTTTGGCACGGCGGATTTAATGGTTGCGATTGTGTCCGCTTTTGGCCAGTTGAACTTCAACCTCCCTCAAAATAGTTCGCATATCGCCACCGTTTTATGAGCCTTGATGTCAAAGACGCAGTAGGGGTAACAAAAACCCTTAAGACAACCCTGAACGCTGGTGAGCATACGCCGCATCACCAAATTGACGGCACGGTAACCGTGTCTGGGCCTTTGACCAACGATCAACTTAGGGCTTTGGCCGTGCCAGTGGCTTTAGACAGCAATAGTCTAACCGCGCTTGAAAACATCAGCGTTACTTTTCCGTCTACGCAGAATGTTAGTGTTCAGAACACCAGCCTCGCTGTAACCGGCCCTTTGACTGACACGCTACTACGAGCATCCGCCGTTTCTGTAACAGACAGGGGCACTACTGGACAAGCTACCGTTACTAATTTTAACTTTACTGCTTCGACCGCTATAGCGGCTTCGAATAGCGCAAGAAAACTACTAACAATTTTTAATGAGGGGGCAGGTATTTTATATGTGTTGTACGGAGCCGGCACTGCTTCTACCTCGAATTATTCTGTTCGCTTAAATTCCGGAGATTATCTGGAAATCGATAAGTACACAGGAGCTGTTACTGGCATATTTGGCGCGGCAGGAATGGCAAGAATTACAGAAATTACTTAGGACCCGGAAATGCCCCTCTATTCGGCAACTTGTCCGTTGCCTAAAAACAAGGCAGCAAAAAGACAACAAGTACAATTTCCAGAGCGAATTCGTATTACGGGCCCGGGGGTTTCTTCTAATTTTTATCTCAATGAATTAAATCGTGAGTTTCTTTTACCCTATGTCGTTTATTACGATAACTTAAGCTCTATTGAACTTTTTATAGAAGGGACTTCTTATGAGATGTATAGCTACAGCCGAGGGACGATTTCTTCAGGTCAAATTTCCAGCTTCTCACTGCCTTCTTCATTAGCAAATGGCTACACAATTGCGAAAGCGCACACTACGCCAACGCTTCAAGTTTCAATTAACCCGGTTCAAAGCAAAGTGTACGACGGGCCGTTGACACCCTCTCTTTCTTTTACTTCTACTCCTTCCATTTCTTTAGGGGAGTATGATCTGTCTAGTTACCCAACTACACCAGGTACTTACACTATTAGCCTTGTGGAGGGTGGTAAAACTTCTCGGTTTATCTGGGGCGGCCCTTACCCCTCCGTTAGCTACACAATTACAAAACGTCCCGTTCCCCTCACAATGGTAGACAGGTCTGTTACTTACAGCCCTTTTGGTACACCCATCGGTCAAGTACTAGTTGGCGGTCTTGCCTCCAATTTACCCAATGGCCAAGGAATAATTAGTGGCACTGCAGAAAGTAATTTTACAGGTCTTCTACAGAACCTGCCTCCGTCAAACTCAAATGTCGGCACATACACTGTTTCTGTAGACCCTAACTACACGCATCCGCTTTACACTATTTCGGGGTACACCAACAACAAAACTACCGCTACGGTCACCATAAACAAAGCTACCCCAACAATTAATTTTAGCCTGTCCTCCTCTGCGACATCCGGAACAAACGCAACTTTATTTGCTTCAACTTCCCCCATTTCTTTGCCCGTTACTTTCTCCATAGTTAGCGGTGGAGCTTTTGCAAATATTAGTGGCGGAAATATTTTAAACTTTACTGGGGCTGGAACGGTTGTTGTTAGGGCGAGCACAGCTTCTAGCACGAATTACAACGCCGCCACATCTGCCGACCGAATTATTACTGTTGCCGCTCCCGCCTCCGAGGGCATTCCGCAGAGAGTTACCACTCTTTCTGACGTCGGTTCTTTTGGGCCTATTGAAATTTATAAGGACTACGTAAGCTGGCGCCCCTTGACCGGCAGCCAAGTCGAAGATCTCGTTCAGAGCACGACAACTGTTGGCGGCGGCACCAACAGCACTGATTCTTTCACTTCTTACCTTTCCCCTGAAGTTCAGACCTATAACGGCAACAGAGACATTACGTATATTATATTAAATCCTCGTCATGCCTTAACCTACGGCGGCAGCACATCTAAGTCGCCCTATTGGACGGTATTTGTTCTCGACGTTGGCCACGACGCGGAAAACGGAGACAGTTATAGTTCTTACATTTTATCGACTAACTCAAGCTCCGACCCCGAAAACTTTCCAACTTCTGGCTGGTCCGACGGCTTCCAACCCTACGTTCAATTAGCTAGAGACGTTACTGTTTCGATAACAAACTTTTACGACATCTACAACCCCACCACTCAAGCCGATCCTTACGGCGGCTTTTATCAGGGAACCACTCCCCGAGTAAAGGTTCTACAAAAACAAAACCGAATACCCGCCATTCCAGACCAGTCTAATTATTTTACAAATAGCCTATGGAACAATTTTCAGCCCGTGAATATTCGGGGCGGACAGAGAATGCCCGTATTTTACGCTTTGCTCGGCTATATGTATACCGAAGACCCCAATATCCCTTGGGGCGGAACACGGCAATTAATACTTGGCTACACACATGAATTTTTTGGATACGGTTGGCCCCTCACTAAATCTATTCCTTGGACCAGTCCTCCTGTCCTTTCCGATAACGATATTACAACTTTAAAGAATGTTTGGGTCCTTACGTCGTCCGGCACGTATTCACACGGAGACGGATCGGGAGGCGGCCTTGATACAGGAACTTATTACAATGTCCCCTCAAATACCAATCCAAATGTTCTTCCGCCAGCCCTTAGCCCGATAACTAGCCCTACTTGGAGGCTGGTAGCCAACTACGGCTCTGATTTTTCACGGAATCAGTATTCCGCCTACACGCCCAACTACTCCGCCACTCCAGTTGCCGATATTATTACAGCAGGTGGATCTATCTATAGCTATTTAAATTCCGATTGGGTCAGATTAAATGTCGGAGACGCCATATACTCCAACTACGATAATGTAATATTTTTAAAGTCTGGCACAGCGTACTTGAATTTGGCGAGCGGCTCCTTTTTGCTCGCCCCGAATTCCACCGTAGGCGCAGCGACACTTAATGAAACGACTGTTTTTCCGTTTAGCGGAGGCACTTACGACGCCTTCGCTTGCCCATCTAATAAATGGAAGATTGTTTACGCATACTATGAAAGCGACTACGGATCGTTTTCTATAAATGAAACTTGGGAAGCCACATCCTCTAATGCAAATCGGGTTCCGCAAACCTTTACGGGGGTCAACGGAGTTACCAGCAGTATTTCTTTTGCACCGAAGTCCTTCTATTAATTTATGCAACACCTAACCGAAATACCCGAAGAAGTAATCTTAGAACTCGAAGAGATAATCCATGCCCCCCAACGCCCCGGAGGCTCGGCTGGCGAAAAACCCTTCGAATACTATCTTTCTGAAGAGTATTTAAACACCCTCACTCTTGTAGACGCCGCAAGTTTTTCAAAGCTTTCTCTAATTATGCGCGGTGCATACAAAGAAAATCTCCCGCACATCTCGGGTTTCCTTAAAGACCTGAAATACCAAATCTCAGGGAATCTCTCCGGTAGCTTCTATTATCCGGAGGACGGATTTATGTCTTGGCACACAAACTTCAAGCGCAAGGACTACAGGGTTTATTTCTCTAAGAGAGAACCGGGCGAAAAGATTAGCTATTTTAGATACAAACAAAACGGGGAGATTATAACTTCCCTAGACCCTGAAGGTTGGTCAGCTAGAATCTTTAATGTCGGCGACGAACAAAATCCCTTTTGGCACTGCGTCTATGGGGGCTCCGGCAGATATAGCGTAGGCTTTCGCCTAAAGCCCTTTGAGGGCTAGTAAAAAAGAAGCTTTAGCGGCGATTCGTAAACAACAGGTATTGACAGAACGCAGACAGTAACGCATACTCTTATCTGCCTTAGAGATCCTATAAAAACGGAAGCGGGTTTTGAAGGCACGACCTATAAAAATGGAAGTGGTCACACGGGCAATAAAAGTCTCGGGATGCCGCCGGGAGATCCAATTTTGAAAACTACGGGAAACCGTGTTGGTTTCTCCTCTTGTTTTTAAACTTTTACTTTTTCTCTCTGAAAGGAGAACACTAATATGTCTACTGTATACGATAACATTCAGCAGCTCCTTGTTAAGGAAGCTGGACGTATTGGGCCCGAGATCTACCGCAAAACGGTTGATAACAACGTTTGGCTCAAACTAATCAAACAAGATACTTTCCCCGAAGAGATGGGCGATCGGGTCAGCGTGCTGACCTACGAGCGTTCTATCCCGCAGGCTGGTCGCAACGGACGGCAGAATGATTTCGATCTTCAGTCGGTCTGGCAGGGTGCTTCGGCGATCCTCGGGTCTAATCCCACCGATGCGACCTACACCAGCTTCAATGCGTATACGCAAACCCCCGCTGGTTCGGCCACTGCATCGACTGACTCAAACAACAACGTCAGCCTACCTAAGTTCGCTAACGTTGAGTTTGCGCAAACCCTCCGCACCTACGACCTCCGTCGTGTTGCGCTCGAATCTCCGAACATCTCGCTCGAAGATTTGCGCTACCCTGTGCGTCGGAAAGAGCAGCTGACCCAAATCATGAACATCCTGACCGAGCAAACCGCTTTGGTCTGGACGACTCGCTACCAAGACGAATACGTTCGGTTGGCTCAGAACAAGGTTACTCCTACAGGCGCGAGCGCCTCAACCGCCACGTTGAATTTCGCGACTGTGTCGAGCGACGCTTCCGCCTTCAGCCCCGTGGTTGATGCGACAAGCAAACTGACTCAGGGAATTCTGCGTCGGATTTACATGCGCTTGCTTCGTGACGGAGCCGGTTCATCCGCTCAAGGCAAGGAAAACGGAGCCCCTGTGTTCAACTTGATCACCAGCGCTGAAACCAGCGATGATATCATCAAGCTCAACAGCGACATCCGTAGCGACTTCCGTTACTCCAGCAAGCCGAATGAGCTTCTCGCTCCTCTCGGCGTGGAACGGTCCTACGGTGGCTTCTACCACATCATCGATCCGTATCCTCCTCGGTACAATCGCCTCAGCTTGTCTGCCAGCGCAGTGTCTAGCGCCACCTACACGGTGCCCGCCGGACACGGTGTTGAACAAGGCGACGTGGTTGTTGTCACTGACAACGCTACTACGCCAGCGATTAAGTCGGCTGCCAGCACGGTTGCTTCCGTAACTAGCACGACCATCGTGTTGACGGCTGCTGTGACCGGCGCGGCGGCTACCGATAAGATATTTGCTTGGAAGCGCGTGTTCCCGTTTGTTCGGACTGACGCTACCAAGGGCAAGAAATACGACATCAACGCTGACTACCTGGCGGCTGCATACGAAGATTCCATCATCCTGATCAACGAAGTGTATCACTCCGTTGTTCCGAAGCCTATGGGCGCGATGGGACAGATGGGCTTCGATGCTCAAGGCTACCGCGGTGACTTCAAATGGAAGAACATTCCTGATCGGGATTCCAATCCCGACGGCTCAGTGGGTTACTTCCGCGCGACGTTCGCTAACGGTTCCAAGCCGGTTCGCCCTGAATGGGGTTACGTCATTCGTCACAAACGTGGCGAAGCTGACCTCCTCTGGGTTGCTTAATTGACTTGAATGATTGCCCCAGGGGTTCAATCCCCCTGGGGCAGTCACATTTTACAAAATGGAATCTATCCTCCTGGTTCTCCCTTCGGGCAAGGGCAAGGTTGAGGCTAAAGCAAAAGCTGAAGACTCAAAGACTGCCAAAGCCGCGGGTGAACCTAAGAGTACAGATAAGGTTTCCGGCATACGTATTCCACTTCCTATTGGGTTTTCAGCGCCTAATTCCGTCAAACCGAGAGCCGAGTTTGATTTTGTAGGTTCCGGCATCATCGATGGAGAAGAGCTCGTTGTAACCAAATTGGAAGGCCTCCCAGTTCCTAATCCAAGAGCTGAAAGTGAAGAAGACAAAGAAAGGGAGAAAATGGCTTTCGTAGATTCCGTTGAGAAAGGTTTTGAACTATGAAAGTAGAATTTCCGATCCCGCAAGGTTTTACACTCCCCGATGGAGTTAAAGAAGGTGAGACGTTTGAATTCATGGCTGGGGGCTATATCAAAGGCGATATGCTCGTTGTTTCTTCCGTCGAAGGTAATCCCGTCGGCGAGACAAAAGAAGAAGCTCCCATGGACGAAATGGCCTCGAATGAAACCCCGCAAGCCCAAGACGGCAACTTCGTCGACTCAATCGAGACCGGGATGTCCTGAGCATTTAATCAAAGACCTCGGCCTGGCTATCGTTGAGCAGGCTGTATGGGATTTGAAATATGCTCAGAAATACGGCACCCGATCTGCGTACCCAGAGGATTTGATGACCAAGCAACACTTTGCCTGGTTCTTCAACAAGAAGAATGAGCTCTGGCATTTGCTCGGGCTAAACGGAGACGCAATTTGCGACCGGCTTCGGCCAGTTATTGCGAAGCTCAAATGAGCGAAGAACAATCCGAGATCCGGGAGCGCTTGGCTCGTATCGAGACTAAAGTCGACTCCGCCCTTGAGCTGCTTACAGGCCACGACGGCCGTATTCACCGAGTTGAAGGTCATATCAACAGGGGATATGGGATTGTTGCTACGGTTACCCTGGGGCTCACAATCTTTGGTCAATGGTTTTGGGAAAAGGTTCACGGCCGTTAATTATTGACAAAAACAAGGAAGTAATTGATACTATCACATATGCCGACCCTACTAGTGGTTGCGTTGCTTTTTACGGGTTGTTCTACCGTATCACCTAAGCGTTTGCCTAACTTTGCTACCACAGAAGCCCGTTTGGACGCAGCCTCTGCTGTTGCCAATCCTGAGGCTAAAGTACATATCGAGGAAGCTAAAAAGCAATTAGAGTCAGCCAAGCAGGCTTGTTTTGTAAATACCGAGGCTCTTGAGGAAGCAGTCAAAGAACGTAACGAAGCTCTTAAAGACGCCGAGATCTGGAAAGCTAAGCAGCGCAAAGCTCTAGGTGAGCTATGGATGTGGAGAGGGGCTTTGATCGCCGCAATCCTTTTTGCCGCACGTGGCCCCATCCTTTGGGTAGTTCGTAAGTTTATTGGGATTCCCTGGTGAAACACTGGCTCTTTTCAAACTTCCAGGGGCTTTTGGCTATTGCTACAGCCACTATCATCTTTTTCTTTTTAGGCCCAATCCTCCAAGGCTTCGACACAACAGCCGGCACAGTGGATCTGGGCTCTCTACACGTTCTGGCTTTTGGGGCAGTTCGTTTTCTATTTTGCACGTTCATGGCTTGGACGGTGCTTCAATTAGACTGGAAGATACTGGATCAATACGTCGACCGAGGTGTGCTCAGCGATGACTGGAAGGAATCGGGACCTCGTACAAGGCTGCTTGTTTTTTCAGCCGTGTTCTCAGTCCTGCTACTGGCAGCCATCCTGTCATGCCGTTAAGATATGTTTTTGCGATTACTCTTGCTCTTGCCCACTCCAATATTTCTTTGGGTGATACGGATGCGAGGCATCGCGTCATCGAGACCGCAAGAAAAGCCATCGGGACAAAGGAAGCCACAGGCCGAAACGACGGGCCCGTGGTGGACGAGATCCTAGACTCCGTAGGTTTAAAAGGTACACGAGCGCCTTGGTGCGCGGCTTTTGTTGTCTGGGTAGGGGATACGACCTTTACCCGCCCCCTCAACCCGTACCCCCGAACAGCCTGGTCGCCGGCCATGCTATACCCTCCTACTTGGGAAAGAGCTAGGCGGGGTACGCCTCTCAAGCCCGCCGATGTTTTTGGAGTCTGGTTTAACAGCATGGGGCGTGTCGCTCATACCGGACTGGTAGAGAAGAGCGAGGGAGAGTGGCTTTTAACTATTGAAGGCAACACCAATGGGGGCGGTTCCCGTGACGGAGACGGGGTTTATAGACGTCGTAGGCTGGCAACCAATGTCCTGGGGAGGTCTTGGCTATGAGCCTTCGCATAGGAGCTATTGGCGTTCAAAGAGTGGCCGCAAAGCTCTTGGAGCAGGGGTTTTTGGTTTGCACACCTGTAATTGACGAGGGGTACGATTTGATAACTGACTGGAGGGGCAAACTTAAAAGAGTCCAGGTTAAGACCACGGCAGGCGCCTCGGACACCAAGACTCGAAACAAGCTTAAATTTCTGGCTGTAAAGGGTCCTGGGTACGGATACGGAGCTCTCCTTAAAACCAACAAGTTAAAGACGATCTACAACAAAACTGATTGCGATATCTTTATCTTTTACCACATTCCGCAGGACGCCGTTTTTGTAATCCCGCGGGCAAAACTGCCCAAGACAAAATCTATCTATCTCGCGGCTAACTCAGCCTGGCGAGATAACTGGGAAGTTTTACGGTCCAAAGGTTGAAACGTCTTTCATTTCTGAGAAAATAACCATATGGCCATAGAAGATGCAGGACGTCAGGTAGCAGGTTTTAACGGACTGCCTAGTGGCATGGATTCTTCCAGGCAACCCGGTCTTATTAGCGAAAAAAGCTATGCCCTAGGGGTCAATGTAACAGCTAGAGGGGGTTCAATAAAAACTCGACCTGGGTTTGTTCAGCTTGACCTGCAGTCAGACGCCGAAGACCCAGATGCGCTTGCAGCTTTTCAAATAGGAGATTTTCAAGGGGCTACTTTGTTTACGCAGCCTGCTAATAGGGACGAGGCTTCCGATTTGGGAGCTTCTGGTAAGGGAAAGACTTATATTATCGCAGCTGTAAGCGGATGGATCTTTAGAATTGATCCCCAAACAAAGAAGATAATTCGATTAAATGGTACGAGTGGGACAACAGTGTCTGCCAAGCCGGTTGTAAAAATCCTTTGTAACGGCACGGTGGCCACCATTGAAACAACCGTACCACATCAGCTAAGCCCTGGTGATCGAGTCACAGTTACACCGACCCTCTCGAGCAGACAGTATTTGGCTGCCACAGACGCTTTAGTCACTTCAACCCCAACATTAAAAACTTTTACTTATACAATTGCCACTTCTAATACCGTCGGAACCGCTCAAGCAAGTTATTCAATTTCAAATTCTTCTTTGGGTTACGTAAATCTGCCGAAGTTCATGGACACTACATATTATACTTTGCGCGTTGCGGGTGCTGGGAAGGCAACTCCTGGCTCAGGGCTAACAAATAGTTCCAAGGTTATAATTGAAGATCCTTTGCCTACCGGGTTGCTTCTTGGCAGGACAGGATCGGGTTTTACCGCGACCGCAACAACGGTTTCTGGCGCTCTTGATTACGTTTCTGTGTCTAACGGTGGCTCTGGCTTTAGTAAAAACGCAAAAGCCTACGTTGTAGGCCCAACAAATGCTGAGTTAGCTTTGCGGTTCAGCCGGGACACAACTCTCTCCACAAGACCCTGGCCGGATCGCAACCACGCAACTAATCGACATTACTTTTGTCAGGCAGAAAAGTACTTAATCATACAAGACGGCACCAACGCTCCGTTTATCTTTGACGGCCAGAACATTCGCCGTTCTTACACAACAGCTAATCCAGCTATTTCGATGGGGACGGGAAGCGGAGCAGTTGCTTCTATTTTACTTACAGATCGAAGCTACGGGTACACTTCGACCCCTACGGTAACTATTGCAGCTCCACCTGCAGGCGGATCCCAAGCTACGGCAAACGCTGTTTTTAACGCCACAAGCGGTCAGATTGAATCAATCACCATAGCAGATGCTGGGGCTGGTTATACTTCTGCGCCTGCGGTTACTTTCTCTGGCGGCGGCAGTTCAGGCGCTAGAGCTTATGCAATTCTTGAAAATCCTCCTGAAGTACCTACCGGCTCAATTATGGCTTACGGGCAGGGGAGACTATTTATAGCGAACAAAAACCGATTTGAAATTCAGGCGCTCGACCTCGTCGGTTCCCACGTAAACGTTAAAGCTGGAACCACAACTCTCGGCAACACCAACTATCCTCTTTCCGACCCCAGATCTTCGGTGCTCTTTAATACCGAAAACACTTATCTCAATGAAGGCGGAAGTCTTCTTATGCCTTCGTTCATGGGGAGGATCACCGGGATGCAGTTCGTGCCCACTCAAAATACAACGGCAGGGCAAGGGCAGTTGTTCGTGTTTTGCGAGTTTGGCGCCGCTACTTTTGCTGTGACAGCCCCCAGATCGCAATGGGGCACTACTTCTAGCTTTCAGACAGTTCTTTATACCAATATTGGGGCTGTTGGTCCGGACGCCTTCGCGCAGGTGAATGGAGATTTATTCTTCCGATCCAACGACGGACTTCGCACCTACAAAAATGCAACCGCAGAGATGGAGACGTATGGGAATACGGCTATGAGCGCCGAGATGAATTCTATTCTCAACCAGGAACCTATTCATCTTCTGCAGGACGTGAGTCTAGCTTACACAGATCGCGGTCGTGTTCTTATGACTGCCTTACCTCAGGAGTACCAACCGCAGACAATTAACAGCAAGTCCAAGAAAATATACAAGGCTCTGATCAGCCTCGACTTTAATTCTATGACAGGAAGTCTTGGGAAAACGGCGGCGGCTTACGATGGCATCTGGACTGGTTTGGATATGCTTCAAGTTCTCGCAGGCGACTTTGGGCGAAGAAACAAGGCATTTATCCTTGGGATAAGTTGTAATTTAAACGGGTTATGGGAAATTGATTCAAAGGCTTCTGAAGATCGGCCTATCGCAGGCAGTGAACTTACTTTTGCGACCGGTTTTCTTTCCGGCACCTACGAAAGCAATGTTTTGCTAGGCGGCCGGCAGGCCGCCCAATTCAACTTATCCACCATTGCCCCATTGGGTCCGGAAAGCATTAACCTTACCCTTAACACGCTAAACGAATCTGAAAACACAACTTGGACCCCCACCGGCATGGGCACCCAAGGAATTACTCTCTCTTATGTCGTGAGCCCGTTGGACGTACCAGTAGCTACCATTTTTTCCAATCCAGAGATTGCTCCGTTTATTAGAAGTAAAACAGTTATACTTGATACGGCCGCGCTAGGAAAAGCCTCAGTGAGCATAGATCTTGGACCCGTAAAGACAACAGGCTTTCTATACGTACACGTTGCGGCGAACGGTACAATGCCCACAAACAACTCTTCTTCCTATTCATTGGCAATCACTGGCAGTTCTTCTGGCTCTGTGCCGATCAGAGCAGAGGTTGAGACCTCCGCGTATTCTTTTCGCTCAATGTATGAGTTAAAGAAGATTATTCGCGCCGACTTCTGGTTCTCAAATCTTTTAAATCAAACTGATGTCGAGGTTTACTACAAGCCCGACCAGTACCCCAGCTGGATTTATTGGGACAACTTCTACATGTTGCCCGAAACATCGATTTCAATTCGAGCCTTAGACGGCGATGCGGTTACCCAGTCAAACCTTACCTCATCGCTTACGACCTCCCAACTTCAGAGCCTGTCAGATGTATTGCATAAAGTTGACCTCACTAAATATTCTATTCGGAATACTCGAGGTTTAGGTATTCGGGTTGATTTTGAAACAGGAGAAACCTTTCCAGGTACAGGCGCGGCCCCATATCAAGTTGGCGTGTCTTATCTTGTGTCACCGCTAAAACCGTCTCAGGTCTTGGCGTTGGTAAGCGGTTCAACGCAGCATTCAGCTTTTTATAATGCTTTTAGAACCGTAAACGTTGTAATCCCAGCAGCGAGGACATCTTCGAGATTCTTTAACCTGTTTAGGCCCGAGGGCGATTACCTTTACCTTAAAATTTCGTATCCAAGCACGCTGCCAGGCTCAACTTATTCTGTTAGTGTAACGCCGTACGGCTTTAATCAAACTGCTACCACACCTGATGTTTTAGATACGACCGGCTTTCTACCGACTCTTTCAAATCTTAAACCTCAATTTGCGCCTCAGATTCGGCTCATGAATCCTCGCGAGCAAGCTGACCCGCTTACAAATCGAATGTTTTCACACGGGTATGATTTTCAAGGCCGTATTGTGTGGACAGGGTCAGCCACACTTCAAAAGATGTTTTTACACTGCCAGACATTAGTTGAGCAGGTTGGAGGAAATGCTTAATGAGTAACGAAATTAGCAAAACACAATGGCAACAACTCGACGCTGTTGTACCGTCTTTGTTCCTCCACTATTCGGAAGTATGCGGCACGGTCTTTTCCGAAGAGCTGACTACCGAGCCCGGCACTTTAACCCTTTCGGGAGGTTCGACGTTATTTGGCGAACCTATTACAACTCAAGACGATACTCCATTATTGACATAAGGCAGACAGTACGCCAGAATAGGACATTCCGCTATGCCTAAAATCACAGACCTTCAACCATTCTCAGGAACTTTAAGCAGCACGGACGTAATCCCAGTTGTAAATTCCTCGGTAACCAAACAAATAGCTATTTCCGAGCTTCGGGGGAATATTCTTACAAGCGGATCGGTCTCTTCATTTCAACTGGCTGATAACTCTGTTACAACCGACAAAATTGTGGGTCGAGACATCATTGGTTCTAAGATAGCGTTGGGTACAATTCTCCCTGAAAACCTCGAGAATCGCTCTGGGCTTCTTCCCGGAACTTACGGCTCCAATAGCGCGGTTCCTACATTCACAGTAAATGCCCAGGGGCTTATCACCGCTGCGGGGTCCACAAGTCTCCGTCAACAGGTGAGCGCCAATATTTACCAACCTATTAACGGGCAGCGGGTCACCCTGTTTAGAACCACTCACGCTATGACGGTCAATACTGCCGTTTCTCGTACTTTTCTTGGTGGTTCTTGCACAATTACGATTACTCCAGCGCTTGCTGACGGAACTGTAATTCCCGCCAACACAACCGTTTTCGCCGACTTTTCAAATTTCTCAGGCTCAGTTAACAACGCAACAATCTCATTTGGGTATACGAGCTAAAGCCATGATGGTTAGCATCGTTGAGAACTCAACACTCCCAATGACTATTGGGGCCGCCAACACAAACAGCTATAATGTAAATCTACGAGATCAATTTCAAGCTGTTTACCCTTACATTGGGGGTCCGGCTAATGTTGATTTTACGGTTCTTGGGAACATTGGAAGCTATTCAACCAGTTCATTTTCTCTTACCACGGGCTATTGGCCTACAGGGTCTAAATTAAAGCTTATTTTGCCTGGCACAAGCGGTGGAGACTCAAGCAATCCCGCTAATGGCGTCATCGCTGGTAAAGGGGGACAGGGTCAAATTGAAAACCCTCCTTGTTGCGATTGTTACTACTGTAATAACGTTCCAATTGGCGGACCCGCAATTCAACTTTTGACTGATCTCGATATTGTAAACAACGGTATTATTGGCTCTGGGGGGCAGGGAAGTATTCGAATTGCGATGAATCGCGACCGAGATCATAAGTATTCTGCCGGCGGTGGCGCCGGTATTAACCCCGGCGAAGTTACGTATGGGGGTTACGGAAGTCCTACGCCCGGAACTTATTTGTACGGGGGTTACGGATCTGCAAACGCAGGAAATCTAGGGGCGTCTGCGGTGTACGCAGCAAACCCGTATAGCGCCTCTGTGATCGTTACAAACGGGAATAATTATACTTTGACCGGAGGAGGTCAATTCTTGGGGACAGTAAGAAGCAGTTAAGGAGAAAAACATATGGCTTTATTAGCATCAACACTTCCAGCCGGCACAAAGTACGCAACCCCACAAGAGTTGCTGTCTCTGTTTGCCGAAAACCTTTCCGTTCCTGTTGCCGACGCCAGCGTGTTTGTGCTTAGCACAACCGCGCCCAACGATCAGTCTAAGATCTGGCTAGATTCTTCCACTACTAATCCCACTCTTAAGGTCTTTAACGGTGGCTGGATCCCGATCAGCTCCCAAAACCAATTTACTGGGGGATTTAGCGTATCTGGTGGCAATGTTCGATTGCTCGGCTCCACGCTCTCTATCGACAGCGCTGGGTCGTTCATGGGTCTGGTTGGCATTGGAACGGAACTCCCGTCCGCAAAGCTAGATGTTGTTGGGGCGATTAAATCAAGCGTCTCTGTAACAACCCCCGCACTTCTTCACCCTTCCGGTTCACTCGGAATTATACCGATCACGGGCGGTATTTCTACGACCAGCAATATTAGTATGTCGAGCGGAAGCTTAACCATCACTGCTGGTGGAATTACGGCGTCTGGGAACATTTCTACCTCTGGTGGCACGCTTTCAGCCACCGCCATTAATGTCGGGACGGGGGCAATCACAGGAGGATCTCTCACCCTTGGCACGACTGCTTCAATCTCGTCCGCGGGTTTGTTAACCGCCGCCAATATTACAACGACAGGACTATTAAAGGTTGGGAGTATTGAGATGCCTAATGCGACCACCGCCACATCAAGTGTTTCTGCTGGTGGTGCGTCAGGTCTCCCAGCAACTCCCGCCGGCTATCTTCAGGTAACAATTAACGGAACGATTAGGAAGATTCCTTTCTATCCGAACACCTAATGACATTTGGCGAAATCAAATCTGAAATCGCACGCGTCGTCGATAACGGAGTTCCTTCGACCGACGTTCGCGTAGTTCAGCGAGTTAACCAGGCTCAACGCCGGCTTCACGCAATTCGCGCGTGGTTGGGTACGCTGGCTAAGTATAAAGTTGATGTGGTCACCGATATTATTACTTTGCCATATCAGTTAGAATCAATTGTTCGGGTAGAGAAAAATACAAACACAAACCTACCCTCAGGCAGCATACTTCTCTGCGATAACGCTTACGTTTTTATACACGATAGCGGCGAGCTAGTTCCATTGAACTTTGTGCCGATTGGTTCTGTTGCCAATGTAATTCAATTTAGGATCGATTCCTCTGTTAGCCCAATGCCCTCGACCATTGTTGTTACAGGCAAGAAGAGGATGGTCGACGTCGTAAACGATTCGGACGAACTTATTATTTCGGATCTTGAGGCGCTCAAGTTAATGGTTCTCGCGTTGTATCGTGAGGAAAACAATCAGATTGATATGGCTTCTGCACTTCAAGCCAAGGCGGTTGAGCATTTAGCATACAAAACCGATATGGCGGTCGAAGAGGCCCGGCGTCTTGTGTACCAAGCAAAACTATCTACTCAAGCAACTAATACCATGGGCTATGTTCGGTCTAAACTCGGCTTGGATCTGGAGTTTGGTATCAAGCTCGAAGACGGTAAGTTGTTTGACTTGGTGAACAAGGCTCAGGATTTGCTGATCACCAAGAAGAGACTCTTGCTATCTTCGTTGCGTTACGGTGTTAAGGATGGCCTTACTCTTCCGACCTACAGCTACATTGTTTCTGATTCAACCGTACTCCCCGTGTCCAACTACCAGATTGTTAAGCTCGCAGTTCTGGCTCTTACAGCCCTTTCACTATCATCCAAAAACGCTCAGCTCAACATTGAGCAAGCGGCCAAGTTTGAGGCTGAAGCCATTAAGATGTTGGAAGAAGAGCTCAATGTAGAGCTCGAGTCCAAACGGCACGGAACATACACAACAGCTTTATCTACTGCCACATCGGGGACGCTCGGGTATATGAAAGCCCGTTTCGCTCTTGAAGCGCCCAACGGCTTACGTCTGTCCGATTCAGAGTTAACACGCTTTATAAACCAAAGCGAAGAACAGTGCATGCGAATGGGTACCTTTGTGGGAACGATCAAAACCTACACACTTACAATCAACCAAACGGACGGGCTTGTTTACGTGCCCAACGATGTCGAAGCCATCCTTGGAGCTACATTTAACGGAGCCCCGATTCCGGTTTACGACGAATTTTATGATTTCAAGGAGAACGGGCCCGGCTACCAACAGACAGATATCGATGTCCACAATACAAGTAACTTAACCTCTTCACCATGCATGGTCGCCAGAGGGGAGACTCGGATCGATAACGTCCAGTACCGCTCTTACTTTATTCGTGGAAACTGGTCCAGCAGTTCCTACGTCCGCCTCTTGGTCAAAAAACGTCCAGTCTACAAGACCCAGGACAGCGACGTGATGAGCATTAAAAACTACCCAGCTATTTTCAATATGGCGTTGGCCGCTTTAACTATTACAAGCAATGCCGAGCAGTCAGCTATGCATGAGCAGAAAGCGCTCCTACTTCTTCGCGATGAACTTCGCGAGTCTAAGACTGGCGAACATCACTCGATTCAGATTCAGGCTAATAACTTTGCCCTTGGTGGCGTTATTCCGATTATATGAGCGAGAGTATCGCTCCGGTAACGGTTGTCGAAGGGGCCAATTATCCGGGGAGTGAAACTCTCGGCCCCGTAACTATTGTTGGAGACACAGTAATAGGGGCGGGCGCTAGCGTAGATAGTAAAGATGTTCAGGTTTTAGCGGGAAACGTTACCGCTATTGATATTGTTGCCAACAATATTGATAGTGTTCTAACCGACGCTAATAACATTTCCTCGATTAATACGGTTGCGGCCGCTAACCAGCAAGTTGTAGCTGTCGGAAACAATATAACTGCGATCAACACTGTCGCGCCAAAACTTAATGAAGTAAATCGGTACTATACAACTTATCTTGGCGCAAGTGCTACGCCCCCTACCGTTCGTTTAGACGGCACTCCTCTTCAAGACGGAGACATGTATCTTTCAACCGCCTTAGGCAGCGCAGGCGCGTACGTAAGAAATCTTGGTGCCTGGTATGTTCTTTCGTCTACTAACTTTGTTCAGCAAGTACAGCTTGATCAGAAACTCTCAAAGAGCGGGGGCTCTATGACTGGCACACTGGATATGGGTAACAACCAGATAAAGAATTTGCAAGCTCCTAATCTACTCAACGACGCGGCAACCAAATATTATGCTGACTTTATGGACACCAAAAAGCTTTCTTTGACGGGCGGCACTATGACGGGCCACTTGTTCATGGAGAATAATGCAATTTTGGATATGGGCAACTCTAGGATCGCAAGATTAGCTTTCCCGGCTCTCTCAACTGATGCAGCTTCGAAACAGTATGTAGACCAACAGACGATCCCTAGGTGGGGAGGCGATGTATATGGCGACCTATACATGATGGACTTTAAAACGATCACTAATCTTAGAACTCCTACTGCTGGTTCAGATGCGGCGAATAAGGCTTATGTAGACGGTTACGCATTAGCAAAAAGCGGGGGGTCGATGACCGGCAGTCTCAGCATGGGAAGTAATAAGCTCACTTTATTAGCAGCGCCGACCAATACAACAGACGCTACAAATAAGGTTTATGTAGATACCGCTGACGCTAATAAAGTTTCAAAGCTTGGTGACACATTTGACGGCAACCTCAGTATGGGTGGGTACAAGCTCACGAATGTACCAACTCCTATCGCTAACACCGACGCCTCAAATAAAGCCTACGTTGACTCTGGCGATGCTTTAAAGCTATCGAAGGGTGGCGACACTATGACCGGAGCTCTTGCGATGGGTAACTTTAAGATTACTGGGTTGGGTAATCCGACAAACGCTGAAGATGCTACAAATAAAAACTATGTAGATACCGGTCTTGGTCTCAAAGTATCGACGTCTGGTGGAACTATGACTGGAGCCCTCGCAATGGGGGGCTTCCGTATCACGGGTTTACCTAGTCCGATTAATGCTGATGATGCTTCAAATAAGTCATACGTAGACGCCGTTGCGGCCACAATAGTCGTTCAGCAGAACACAAACACAAACCCTCCTTATGGGTTTACTGGTTCTGGAAATATTGTTTTGCAAAACAGCCCACAAATGTCGGGTACTATAGCTGCCGAGTCGCAAACTCTGAGTGGCACGTTGTCTGTGGCCGGTGGAATAACCGGAAACGCCACATCTGCCACGGCCTTAGCGACCGGAAGAACAATTGGGATGACAGGAGATGTTACCTACACATCTGCTTCGTTTAACGGTAGTAGCGATGTTACTGGGACTGCGACCTTAGCTAATTCAGGAGTTGCAGCGGGGACTTACGGTGCGACATATACAGGCGGCACCTCTGCCAATCGAATACCAATAATTACAGTCGATGCTAAGGGAAGAGTTACAAGCCTGTCACATAACGCGATATATAGAGTTCCTGTAGCTGATACTGCCGACACGGCTCAAGCACTAGCCACAGGAAGAACAATCGGAATGACAGGAGATGTTACCTACACATCTGCGGCTTTTAATGGTAGTAGCAATGTTACTGGGACT
>Ga0209598_10001554_pt1 | contig 18756 bp, 13 predicted proteins | sample M_140807_EF_Meta_FD_187317 | JGI IMG/M metagenome (GOLD analysis project Ga0209598, IMG submission 187317) | Freshwater microbial communities from Lake Montjoie, Canada to study carbon cycling - M_140807_EF_MetaG (SPAdes) (version 2) | ecosystem: Environmental > Aquatic > Freshwater > Lake...
CACTCCCCATGGCCCAGGCACCCGCACCCATCGCCGATGCGCCCACTCCACCTCTCGGAACTTCCCAACCGGTCCCTGCCAATCCCGCCGTGGCTCCCGCTGTGGCTTCAGCAGTGGCAACCCAGCCTGTAGTCGCCCCCCAGCCACCAGCACCCCAACCGGACGGTGAACTGTCGGCCCAGGCGCTCCCCGCCACTTCCGACACCTCTTCCGCAACCGTCGCATCACCCTCCACACCGCCACCACCCACGCCAGTCACCGTCACTCCGGACGCACCCGCATCCCCATGGTCCTCACTCCCCATGGCCCAGGCACCCGCACCCATCGCCGATGCGCCCGCCCAAATCACGGCACCAGCGCCAATCGAATCGTCAGTCTCGGGAGGGCGGATCTCTCTTCAGGAGCCAACATCGCAAGACGGCCAACCCTTAGACGATTTCGCGGGTGTGATTAGTTTGAGTGGTATGAACGCTGAAACGTTGATTCAAGCCACGATTACCGAACCAGCATATCGTCCAGTCCAAATGCAGGTGGCATCGACTGGGATGGTGATCCCCCAGTTTCCAGTGAGCGTTCCAAGCGGAGAGTCACGGGTAGACGGGTCTGGAATTGCGGATAGGGGTTCGACCGCCATAGAGTCGGGACCATCTCGGACGCTCCTTGACCCAGGGTACGGAATGCGGGCAACTGATGGACCAACCGGGGATCAAGTCGGGGCGACACCACAATTCCCAGTAACTCCAAGTCCACCGGCAGAACTGTCCGGCGGATATCTCGACAATCCGCAGTCATCCACTGTCACCACCCGCTCCCTTATGAACACACCGCTGGTTTCCACAATCTCAGCGCTCGCTCAGCTTGTCCATTTGGATCAATCCGAACTCCTGCAAGACGATACCGGCCTCGTTGATGCAATTGAATGGCTTGAAGTCCTGACGAGTTGGCTCATCAGTCCCGGCGCTGTGGACACGCTTGCCGAATTGGTCGGCACTGTTCCACAAGGGGGGCTGCCTCTGGATGTCCCAATGAGTACCGAGTTTGACTTGGGTCGTGACGACAACCCCGACGCCCCACTTTTAGTTGCCCGCGACCTCCAGGAGTCTGGAGAAGCCATTTGGCCCCCACTGACGCTGGAACCAATCCGGCAACCCAATACGTCCCAGCCAGCCGCCATTGGTCGGCGTGACTTTGGCACCCAACAGCCAGATCCTCCCGGGGCATCATCTTTGTCATCGAATGTGCCGGATTTTGGGGTGCCCCCACGGGCGATACGCGCACTGTCCACATCCGAGACTACCCCAGTTCTTCTTGAACTATCAAATGTGCGATCTGGAGACAAGCCAGACCCCAGAGGTGGCGACCAGGACACCACGACGGTACCCGAGGGACGTGTCGTGCCGCCGACGATAGCCCAAGGTGCATTCGGTAACATTCTTCAACCATATGCCGTGATTGCACAAGTTCATGCTCTCGTCAATTCACTGAGAAGTCGGTTGATACCCGGTGACTTCACGCCTCACCCTGAGTGGGATCTCGAGCGAGTTGGGCAGGTTCAGAGTGGTGACGATGGTCCATGGCCGGCTCCAACCGCCCGGGCCTTCACGAGCGAAACTTCACGGCTACCGCTCGCGTCTTTTGGCACGAATGACGTCTGGACCGATCCGGTCAATCCGGATGCCCCAGTCGGCGCTGAGCACCGCAGACCAATGATGGTTGACAACCCATCCGCTCGAGCGAGCGAGCCCGTAATGGACCAAAGCCATTTGTTTCTAGCACGCGGCACCACCGGACGCCTTGAACCAGTGGGATACGGGGCTGGCACCGACAGAAATACGCTTGGCACTGCGCAGACTGACGGATCCCTGCAGGTCAGCGACGATGGGTATTGGCCCGAAGCCCAAGGTGAGGTGGGTACCGAGGGATCCTTCGACGAGACCGGTTCTCGAAACCTCCAAGGGAATAGATTTCCCGAGTTAGACAGCCTCGCGCCACCCGCGAATCCAGCGGCATTGTCTGATGAGGCGCTGTCCTTAATCCTGTTGAGGCTCCCCAGCAGCACCCGGCAGCGGATAATCGGGACCGGTCTCGCACCCGAGGCCCAAGGAAGCCTGTTCCGTTCGCTCAATCCAAGCTTCAACTCACGCATGCCAAGTGAGGCGATCGGTCGGGTGACCACAGTGCGTCCCGCGTCCTCAAGTCCACCTCGGCTTGTGCTGGCTCCGACGGACGGAGGGTCACTGCGGGGATCCGCGAATTCCCAGTCAAACTCGGGTACATCGGCCGATGAGGCCTTCGACCGCGCTGCCGAAACGACGGACGGGGTGGCACCAAGTGCCGACTACCCCGGCCATAGCGAGAACACAGCAGCGCTGGCATCGATCATGGAAACCACGTCGGCTCCAGAGGCCTATACTTCGGCAGACGGCGACGCCGGGGACATAGCGGCAGCCTTGTCAGATCGTCCACAACTGCAACGTGCAATCGGTGAAGGGGAAGACGATGCAACGGGAGCTGTTGACAATCAGCAAGCTACAAACGTGTTGGCTGATGAAGTGTACCGGCTTCTGCGTTGGCGCATTCTTGACGACTTAGACCGTAGTTTATTGTAACATTATTTGTAATGTGTAGGATTTTTTCTTGACTTCTCGAAGTGCCGCTGGGAAAGTTAAATTATATAACAATCCGGACGGGTCCATGTCGTTGCGTCCCGTAACTCCAGCGGGGAGCCTCGGTGCTGGACGCGCAGCTGGAATGATCTTCAGTGCACTCAGCGCAATCGCTCGACCCACTGACTGCTTCATCCGTACGACTGAAGGTCTCCCCTTGGTTGTCTTCTGCCAATTCTATCCAACTTCATATACTATTTCTAAATCCAACACATGGTCCGCGCCGGTGACGACCGCGCAGGGCGTGCAACAACCTCCGGAATTCACGAAACAAGGCATTGGCACATTAAACGGCTTAAAGTTGTGGTTTGATACCTACGATTCTCAAATTCCGGTCACTGTGCACACGAACCGCTTGCGTTCGATGATGGAGCCGGCAATCACGGTGAAGAGCAAGGAAGCCATTTTCGAGAAGCGGAAACGACCTCCCTACGTTCGGTTCACTTGGGGCCTGAACCTCGGTTTCGAAGCAGTAATTACCAGTCTGTCCGAAGAATTCAAACTGTTTCTCGCCAATGGTCTGCCCGTCCGTTCATTGGTCACGGTCAGCCTGATGGAGGTGCCTGCTCCCGCGTTCTTCCAGAACCCGACGTCGCGCGCCGCCGGTTCACGAAAGATCTACGTGGTCCAGATGGGGGACACGATTGACTGGATTGCCGAAACCCAACTCGGGGATGCCAGTGAATGGAGGGCGCTTGCAAGCTACAACCAGATCGATGACCCGCGCAGATTACGCCCGGGCATGCGCCTGTACATCCCGTGACATTCCTGGTTTTCATCGATGCCATCAATTAACGCCTTGCTAAAAATCAACATTGGGAATACGCCGCTTGACTCCGAGATCATGTCAACGATCATGGAAGTCACGGTCGACCAAGATGTTGCGCTGCCAGAAAGCTGCGCGATTCGGATCAATGATGGCAGCGCCCGGGCCAAGGGTCCGAGCCTGCCGATACCTGTTTTCGGTGCAAAAGGGGCGCTTTCAAAGAGCTTCTTCCAGCTCGGCAAAGATCTGGAGGTTGAAGTCACCGGGCTGATACCGGTCAAGCTATTCCGGGGAGAGATCACCTCGATCGAGGCTGATGTCCGCGATGACGGCGCGATCACCGTCACCGTCCGGGCGGCCGATCGTGCCCACAAGATGCACCGAACGCGGAAGACGGAAACGTTTGTCGACGTGAAGGACGCCGACCTCGTGACCAAGATTGCGCGAAAGCACGGTCTCATTCCAAGCGCAAACGTACCCGGACCGATCTACACCCACGTGTACCAGGACAATCAGACTGATTGGGAGTTCCTTCGAGGGCGGGCCAACGACATCGGCTGCGAGCTTGTAGTGCGAGGGAAGGAACTGATCCTGAGGAAGCCCACAGGGGCTGGGTCCAAGCCGAAACACCGCTTGCTCGACACGTTGCAGAGATTCCGGGTGCGCATGTCAGTTCCCAGCCAAGTATCCAAGGTCATTGTTCGTGGCTGGGATGAAACGAAACAACTGCAGATTACCGGTGAAGCGAAAACACCGAACAGCAATCTTGCGCCAGTGCTTACACCGCGCAAGACTGGAGCCGCTGCATCTAAACAGGCGTATCAGAGCGAAGCGACCTATTTGATAACGGCATATCACGTAACAAGCAAACTATCCGCTGAAAAGATGGCCCAAGCGGTTCTTGACGAGATAGCGTCGGAATTCATTCAGGTTGAGGGGACGATTGCCGGGGATCCCAATGTCTTGGCCGGGGGGAAGATTAGCCTCGAGGGGGTCGGTTCATATTCGGGTTCCTATTATGTGTCGGCGGCGGTTCATCGGTTCAACCGGACGGGCTACACAACCGAATTCACGGTGAGCGGTCGCCACCCTCGGTCACTCGGGACCCTTATCGCTGCCGCTGGTCATGGGGCCAGCGGGCCCCAAAGCCACCGTGGCTTCAGGGGGATCGGGTCCCGGTCTGGGCGCCACCCAGGAGTCGCGATCGGGGTGGTGACCAAACTGAAGGCGGAAGGGAAGGAAGCCGGGAAGCACGAGGGTGCCGTCAAAGTCAAGTTCCCGTGGCTCGACAAGAGTCATGAGAGCCAGTGGGCGCGGTTGTCCGTGCCAATGGCCGGCGCAAACCGAGGCATGTACATGCTCCCAGAGATCAACGATGAAGTACTGGTCGCATTCGAATTCGGTGACATCAACCGACCATACGTCATTGGCACATTGTGGAACAGCAAGCACAAGCCGCCGCTAACGGCGGCGAAGGCCGTGGACGCGAAAGGGAAGGTCAATATCCGGGCCTTTGTCACTCGGGCTGGTCACAAGATCGAGTTTGATGACACGGCAAATGCCGAAAAGATCTCCATTATTGACAAAACTACCAATAATAAAATTATTATCGATTCCAAGAATAAAAAGATCGAGATCAAGAGCAGTGATGCCATTGAGATCACGGCAACCGGAGAGCTGACGCTCAAGGGCAAAAAGGTGACGGTCAAGGCGACCGGCGGCGAGGTTGCTCTGACGGGCGTTGGGGTTACCGTGGACAGTGGCACGGGAACCCTGACGACCAAGGGGAAGGACGCCTCGATTACCGCGTCCACGGGCAAGGTGTCGGTCTCCGGGACCGGCGGTGTGGATGTCAAGGCGACTGGCGTGCTGAACCTCAAGGGCACGCTGGTCAACATCAACTAGCGGTGATGCGGCTTGTCAGGAGATTGTGACCAATGGGACTGCCCGCTGCGAAGAAGAATGACCGAATTGTCGGGGTTGACATTCATATCGTCATGATCACGACGCCCGCGGGTCCAGTGCCGACGCCACTGCCGTCGCCCTTTCTCGGAGCGATATCCGACGGTGTCAGCACCAGTGTGAAGATCATGGGGCAATTCGCCGCAGTTGTGGGGAGCCAGGCATCCAATCAACCGTCTCACATTCCGATCGGAGGGCCCTTCCAGAAAGCACCGACCAACAAGGGCCGGGTCATGGCGGGAAGCCCAACGGTGTTCATCAACGGCAAGCCGGCGGCACGTGTCGGAGACATGTGCATGACGTGCGGAGATCCGGTAGACGCCCCAACGGCCGCCGTCGTGACCGTCGGTCCGGTGACGGTGATGATTGGTTAACCAGGCATCCCTTCGGAGAAGGTCTTGAATGGAACCTGAAGATTTCATTGGGTCTGGGTTCACGTTTCCCCTGCGGGTGAACCAGCGGGGAGGGGTTGATCTTGTCCGCCGCGAGCAGAACATTGAACAGGCGATTGTCATCATCCTGAGCACACCACTTGGCCAACGACGCATGCGCCCGGACTTCGGGTGCGGGATCCACGACCTCGTTTTCGAGCCAAACTCTTCCGAAACGCACGGGTCGATCCGAACCATGGTTGAGAGCGCCCTGCAACTCTGGGAACCGCGGATCGATCTGGACTACGTCGACCCGACCCCGGACCACGATGAACCCGGATTGATCGTGATTGACATCGGTTATACAATTCGCTCGTCCAATGAATTACGTAATTTGGTTTTTCCTTTTTATATCATTCCACCTGAAGAATCTTAACAGCTCCTAAAGTATCATATTCATGAGTTTTCCGTTGCCAGTGCTCGATGACCGATCGTTCCAGGACATTCTGGACGAAGCTCGGCGGCTTATTCCCCGGTTCTGCCCAGAGTGGACCGACCACAACCTGTCCGATCCGGGAATCACGTTGCTCGAGCTCTTCGCATGGATGACCGACATCTCCATTTATCGACTGAATCGTGTGCCGGAAAAAAATCATATTGCTTTCCTGAATTTGATTGGCATGCGACGCAATCCAGCGCGTCCGGCAAGTGCGGATGTGATATTTCGGCTCACCGCCGCGCAACCCGAAGATCTGACCATTCCTGCCGGTACGGAAATCGCCACCGAGCAGACGGATGCGCTTGAATCGATCGGGTTTGCCACCGACCGTGACCTTGTCATTCGCGTCCCGAAGCTCACGCACGTCCTTGCGAGCCGGGGCACGGAGCGGTTCTATAACTACCAGCCAGCTCTTGCAAGACCGGATCTCCGCCTCGGTGTCTTCAGCGACACACCGATTGTCGATGACGCCTTCTACCTCGGCTTCCGGAACGACCTGAACGCAAACAGCCTGTACATCGAGGTGGACTGCACCACTGATGGGATGGGCGTTGATCCCACGGATCCACCCCTCCGCTGGGAAGTGTGGGACCGGTTCGATCAGGAATGGGTGCGTGCGCAAACGACGGAAGACACGACACGTGGCCTGAACGCCGCCGGCTATGTGATTGTGCAAGTGCCATACACCGCCGGGTTCACGGTCGTCGATGGAAAGCGGGCGTTTTGGGTGCGGGTGCGGGTGGTGTCCCCGCGCCACGGTCAGGCGGTCTACGCCCGGACACCAAGAATTCTCAGCATCGATGTCGAGAGCATCGGTGGCATTGTCAGTGCAACGCAAGCAACGATCATCGACCAGTTCCTGCTCGGATACAGCGACGGCTCACCGTCGCAGGCATTCCAGCTGCCGGTCGCCCCGGTCTTGCGAAACCGGCAAACCGATCCGCTTGAGATTGAATCGGAGGACGGAACATTCGAACCGTGGTCAGAGGTGCCAGATTTCGGATCCTCAGGGCCAAGTGACAAGCATTACATGCTTGACAGTGTGACTGGGACGGTGACATTCGGGCCGCGCATCCGGGCCTCGAACGGCCGCGAGGAGCAAATGGGTGAGGTTCCACTGTTAGGTCGAGCCCTCAGGTTCCCGCAGTACTGGACAGGCGGGGGCGTCATTGGCAACGTCGGTGCCGGGACCATCTCGGTAGTGAAGAGCGCGATGCCGTATGTCGCCTGGTGCCGGAACGAAACCCCAGCGTCGGGCGGCACCGAAAGTGAAGACCTTGAGGCGGTAAAACTCCGGGCACCCCACGCCTTGCGGGCACGTTCCCGCGCAGTGACCGCCGAGGACTTCGAAGCCCTTGCCATTGAGGCGTCGCCTGCGGTTGCCCGTGCCCAGTGCCTTATCGTGGGAGGAACCGCGCGTACGATCATCATGCGACCTGACCAGGAAGCTGTTGGTGCTGCCGATATCGCGAATACCCAGCCGAGTAGTGGCAATTCGGAGCTGCGCCAACTGGTGGGGTCGTACGCCAGCCTCCGGGCCCATGAGCGCATTTCAGGCGTTGCGACCCATATAGCCACCAGCGCTGGCGATTTCGGGGGCAACGGACCCGGGGGGATGGTCAGGCTGCTAATCGTCCCTGCGCTTCGGGACGTCAGTGGCGCGGTCAACCCGGAGCAGCTCGGGATTTCCGCCAAGATCCGGCAGGAAGTCTTCGAATATCTTGACGACCGTCGGATTGTCACCAGTGAACTTGTCCTCGGCACGCCGCCGTACACTTGGGTGAGCGTCGCGGCAACCGTGAAGGTCGCTGCTCGCACAGACCGTGGACTTTGTGCCGAGCGCGCGAGGCAAGCTCTTGCGACGTACATTCACCCGGTAGTCGGTGGATCCGAGCGGGCAGGGTGGCCATTTGGCCGGACCCTCTACATTGGTGAATTATATGCAATTCTTCAAGTAATTGATGGGGTGGAAGTTATCGAAGATGTCACCCTGTACCAAGTGGACCCGGAGAGCGGGGTGTCAGGTCCGCCGGTGACCCAAGTCAGTCCCGGGGATGGAGGCCTCCTCGTCTCGGGCGCGCACCGAATTTCGGTCCGCTGAATCGCCCCAGATCGCTGAATCGACGCACAATGTCATGGACGAAGAAGTGAGCGCCGTACCCTCATACTCCAGAAGCCCTGACCCGTTGATGCCTTTTTCCCGTCCGCCACAAGTTCAGGAAGCGTCCACGTTGCTTGAGTACCTTCCCCTCCCGTACCAAGGCGACCCCTTCCTGGGGCGATTCCTGATGATCATCGAGACGATTTACAAATCGATTGAAACAACTATCGATAACGAGGCGTCCTATCTCGACCCCCTCACCTGCCCGCCCGAACAGCTGAACTGGCTCGCTTCGTGGGTTGGTGCGGACGTCGACGAATACATGTCGTCCCGACAGCAGCGTATGTTTATTTTGCATGCCGCACAGAACTACCAGTGGCACGGCACCCGCCGAGCCATCGGCGCCGCCGTACGGACGTACACCGGACAGACGCCCCTGATCGTGGAGAATTTCGACGGCCTCCGGCTTGATCAGGATGGTGCGCTCGGCTACAACACCGAGCTGGGGTCATTCAGGGAGGGAACGTTTACGTTGACCGTCATCACATCTAGCGAGGAATCCGTGAACCCACAGATCCTCAAGCGATTGATCGAGTCCGTAAAGCCAGCACACGCAAGTTACGTGGCAACCATCTGCGTGGAAGATGACCGCACGCATCCTGATGAACAAGCCGTAGGCGACGGACCGCCAGTCGCTCCGTGGTTGTCCCGGTCCCGCCGCGCGAACGGGATCGGGTCATGACATCGGATGCACTCGGCGCCTCGCAACTCAGGCGGGTGAATGCATTCAGAGGGCTGATGATCGACTCGGGCGTCTGGAGGGATGCGCACGATTACCACCGCTCGCTGTTCAAACTCCACCAACTCGCTCTGCATGGATGGGGAATTGCAACCGGTCTGGAGGTGACGATTGGCCAGGATCGCGACACCGTCACCATATCTCCCGGCTTGGCAGTGGACCCGCACGGAAACTACGTCCTTGTCAGCGAACCATTCGATCACCGGTTCCAATCGCGTACGGCGTGCGTCCTGCACCTCGCCCTCGAGTACAGCGAGATTGCGTCGGGTCCGTGGCAACCGCGGGATGACCAAAACGGACAGCCCACGCGGATCATCGAGGCCTACCGGATCCGACAGCGGGACCACGAGCCAGCCAGTCCGGGGATTGAAGTTTGTCGCGTCGATTTCGACCCGCTTCTTGGGCCGATCCGCGACGCAGACGACCCCACCAACCCCCGAAAGAACGAAATTGACCGACGAAACCGTCAGGGTCTCACGCCGACCGATCCATTGCACCATGGTCTGGGATCGGAATTCCGTGCTACCACAAACCTTCCACGCATCAACCGGCCAAGTTCAGCAGCAGGTGAACCGACCCTCCCGGAGCGAACTGGCGGGACCACGAGCCTCGTCCCCCTGACGTCTTCAAGCAGCTCACGCCAGTCGCGTCCCGACCGTCCGTCCCGGACGGTGCCACTGTCAGTCATTCGCCACTCGGGGCGGGACTGGAATGTGCACACGGCCGGGATTGGCCAACTTGCTCGCGCAGCCTCACTGACTGGTGCGGAGGTGCCGGTCGTTGAGGAAACGCTTCCTGAGGCGGCGGCTCGTGCCCCAAGAATTGCCTACCTGACTGGGTCCGGGAGACTGACCCTCTCCGCGGCTGAACGGGAAGCCCTTGCTGCGCTACTCAACGTCGGAACCATTATCGTCGGTGACGGATGCAGTTCCGGGGCAGGTGGGTCATCAGGGGCTCGGGAGTTTGGTCGCTCGTTCATCGACGCCGTATCGTCGACTGGCAAAATGCTCCAGGCAGTTCAACGCGGGCATCCGATGCTCGAGAGCTACTTCCTGTTTGCCCAACTTCCGCCAGGTACGGGGACGGCCGGATCAGCCGTGAGTGACGCCAATCCGTCAAGTGTCTTCTACCTCGATGGTGACTATGGCTGCGCATGGTCTGGCGGTGCCGCAAATCAGCCACTTGCACGAGGAACTATCCGAGATGCGATGGAGCTGGGCATGAACCTCGTCCACCACCGGACATCGTGATTTCGAGAGACCGGAGAGCGCATCGTGGCCGGCACCGTAAGCGTCGAGCTGACACCAAGCCGAATGGAGGTCGAACCGGGAGGAGCGCCCGTCGAATTGACGGTCGGCCTCCGCAATCTTGGCAGCGTCGTAAGCCAGTTTACGGTCGAAGTTGCCGACCTCGAGCCTGATTGGTATTCGATTGCCGCCCCCACCGTCGGGCTCTTTCCACAAGACGGCGATGCGGTCCGGGTCTCATTCCACCCACCCAAATCAAAGAATCTCAGAGCCGGGGAATACCCATTCAGGGTCCTTGTGCGCGGGCGCGGTGGCGTGCAAGAGCAAAGCAGCCAAGGCGTCCTGGACGTGCAAGGGGTGGCGGTATTCCGCCTCGACATCGAACCGCGGAAGATCACCGACCGGGGTCACGGAGACTTCCGCCTGGTAATCACCAATTCAGGAACCGCGGACGTGGCCCTCGCCATTGAGGGCCGGGACGAAGAGGACGCATGCTCCATCGCCTTTCCCAAGGGGGAAAGCACGGTGGTGGAGGCGGGTACGCGTCGAACCGTCCCTCTGCGCGTGAAAGCGAAGAAGCGGCCATGGGTGGGAGCCGACCACCCGTACGGTTTTTCACTCACGGCACGACCAACCCTTGGTCGTGGCTCACCACAAACGTTGTCTGGCCAGTTCGTTCATCGGGCGTATCTCCAATCCTGGGCACCAGTCGTCACCCTCCTCCGGTACACGGGTATCGCGTTGGCAATCCTCGCAATCGCGTGGGTCATTCTCTACACCAGCATCGGTGAGGTCCTCCGTCAACGGTCACGGGCAATCCTCCAGCCAGCGTGTGTTGCCACAATTGGCAGGATTCCCGTTCTGGGCTACTCGATTTGTTCCGCACTGACGATGGCAATCCCGTTGAATGTGGGCGACACCGTAGGGGCGAAGAGCACAAGTGCGAAACCCGCCACGACGGGATCTTCCCCCGCCGGCCCGGGCGCGACCTCGTCAGGAGCCACCCCGTCCGACTGCGACTTCCAGAACGGATTTCTTGAATTCTCTGCAAAATTTCCACTCTTGCTTGGCAACTGTACATCGACTGTCTCTTATGATTCCTTTGGGAACGCGTATCAATCCACGGATCATGGCATGCTGTTGTGGTACAAATTTTCTAATCTGATTTATTTTGATAGCTCAAGCATTCGCTATCAATTTCTGGATAATTATGTCCAAGTCATAGACGCACTGCCGCCAGACCTGGCACTTAACGCTGGGCGACTCCAACCTACGAGTTCCTCAAATGGAGTGCCAGCGACCGGCGCCAAGTGAGATGGATCTGCCACCGCGCCCTCGACCCGGTCGAACCCGAGCTGGAAAGTAGCACTGCCTGCAATGAATGACCGATTTGGCCGGTGGGCATCGGCCTGGTTTTCCAATGCCTACGTGCTTGGGACCGTGCTTTACGGAATCCTCGGCTGGCTTAGCAACAGCTTCCCGATCACCGGGACTGGAACGGTCTCGATTCGGCCCGGGGTCTGCGTGCCGATCTTCTTCGGGTACGCGTTCGGACCGAGCGTCGGCTTCGTCGTCGGGCTCGCAGGGAACACCTTCGGGGACCTGCTCTCGGGGTATATCACCTTGCCGTCCCTGGATCCCGGGTCTGACTTCGTGACGGAACTGGTCTCCGGAACGAGTTTGCACTGGCAGATCGGGAATGGGGTAATGGGACTGATCCCTGGTCTGGTCGCACGGGTCTGGCCAGGCTTTTCCACGCCTTCGAGCCTCCTTCGGGCAAGTTTCGGAACCGTCATCGCGGTCGGCGCGGGAATGGCAATCGCCTCCTTTGGGTCCTACCTCCTGGATCCCAGCTTGGACCCCAACGTCATCTTGCAGGAGACCTTCTATCCTGTATTTATCAGTAATATTTTTAATTCTCTTTGCATTGTTCCATTATTATTGTATAATTTTGCCAGAATCAATGGTGCGTCTCGAGAGTGGCTGAGTTCGGGCTTGTTGCGGAAAATTCTCGTTTCCATCTTTTTGTCGGCAATCATCCCCATTGTCCTGCTTAGTTACTTCCTATTTACGAAATCTAGTGCTAGTGTTGATAGTTCATTTGATGTCTCGGTAAAACTGATCTTCACCATTGCCGTCACGCTCGTCCTGGCATTCATGAATGGGGCGGCCATAGCCGTGTCCCTGTCAGGCCCGCTGATTTCGCTGACGCGCGCCGCCCAGGCGATGCAATCGGAATCACTGGAGATTGGGAGTGCGTTGAAACTTCGCAGCACCCCGGGTGATGACGAGGTCAGCTTGCTCAGCCGTCTGTTCGGTCAGATGGCCGTTGAGGTAGTCGCACGTGAGCAAAATCTTCGGCAGCAGGTCGCGCAACTCCGGTCAGAGGTGTCGAGTTCTGCCACCGCGCGGGGTGCATCGGAAATGTTGGACAACAACTTTTTCCAGTCCCTGCGCGAGCGGAAGGCTCCGGGTGACGGCGCAGCAGACCTGCCCGCAGGGTGATGCATGTGGCCGGCCCTCACCGTGACCCCCAGACACCGTTCGCTGCCCTCCCGACTTCATTCCGGACGCGCGGTTGATCCGTCATCTCCCGCTCTCTTAGTGGCATCTTTTCATCAACGTAATCCCAATTTGACGAGCCGGATGGGATGACCGTCCCACGCACCGTGCGTAGTGCGATGTATCGTCCCGATTCCTCCTACCATCCCCCCCTTTCCCAGAGGAATGACAGTAGCTCCCAACGTAGACCGGCAGCGTGAGCGCGTCGTGCGCATTCGCCATCGATATCCATAATCCGCTACGCTTGGAGTAAATACGGCCAAGATACTATGTATCATACACATTGTGATTATTTCTTTCCGCGCCGGATCAATCCATTTTTAATTTTGGGACATGTTCAATGACGCAACCATTCGCACCGCGATTTCCACGTTCACCCGTCAACCTGCAACCGGATGACCGTCTCGCCCCCAAATTGCAAACCCGCCGTTCGGTCCTCGAAGCGCTGTCGGTGATCGGCATTGGTGCCGCCTTGTCACGCGTTTCGCCGGGTCTCGCGGCGCCAAGTGCTGGGGAACCAGGCTCGGCGCTCCGAGAAGCCACCACCAACGACATCCCCGCCCGCGTCCAGTGGAACGCGAACTTTGGCTATTGCGGGGAGGTCTCATTCATCCAGGCGGGGATGTACTACGGGCAGTACGTCTCTCAGTACGACGCGAGAGGCATCGCCACTCCCGGCGTCGCACAGAACCGCGAAGGGTCGCAGCTCCTGATTGGCGTGAATGATTCGGATACGGCTGCACGCATGCATCTCACGGCGATCGCGTGGAAGCCGCAGACATCACCCGACCCCGTGTCATTCCTGACGTGGGTCAAGGAGAACGTTGCGCTTGGGTATCCGGTCGTGACCGGGCTCTATACAAACTCGTACAAGTTTGATGGAAGCGCCGACCCTGATGCCGGCAAAGACGAATATGACCACATTGTGACCATCACCGGCATACAGTCACGAAGCACAACGAGCATCCCGTCCACCTACTTGGAAGATGACTTACTCACCATCGAAGACCATGGGATATGGACGAATCCGGGGAGCACCGTGCCACCCCATTTCTTCACCTTCCCGGTCGGGACCCTTCAGGCCACCCGACAGCAGGCAAACGCCCCGGACGCCGCCGTCTATTCGCTCGCAAGCGATACGCCCAACTACGGAATCGCGATCACTGGGGTCAGTGACACGGAGCGCGTCACGTTGCCGGTGCGATTGACATCCAGTGCGGACAGCGAGACCCCGAATATGCCGGACAACGGTACAACGAGACCGGCGTCGAAGTCCGTGACACTTACCGCGACCGTCTCCAAACTAACGCAAGGTGTGGAGTACAACCTGTATCGGTATGCATCAATGGCGGCGGTGCCGGACGCACGCTTCAATGCAAACGCGGCCAAGGCGGCCGAGAAGACCGCTTTCACCATCACCTCGGGCACGACCTTCACGACCTCAGTCACGATTGCTTCGAGTGACGTCGCGGTCTTCCGTGCCGTCCCCGCATCGTCTTCTTGACAGGCTTGAACGAACACTAACGGGTGATGTCCCTGCCCTCGCTGCCAAAGACCGCAGAGCGATCCGCCGGAGTGATCAGAGAAGCTTGGAAGGGAACGCAGACACCATGCAGGACATGCCTCCGCGCCAAGGGTCGCGTGTGACGGGGTCCCGTGAAACAGGAGACGATTGAAGAACAGGACCCTTCTTGGGTCAAGCAAATCCGCCTCATTCCGAGCCAGTTCGGCGTCGACGTCACGGATTTGCCAGCCGGCACCCTGTCCCGCAAATGGCTTCGCCGCGCACATTGACACCTCCGCGACCAGTGTGGTGTGCGAGACCGTCGACCTTCCAGTGACCATCCGGGTCACGATGCGGGCGAGGTGTCCGAATGTTGCCAAAACGACGGCGGGAGTGGCAGCGCTTGATCCACGTCTCCCGTCGCAACGGCACCAACGAGCCGCTCCGACGGGAGATGCGGACCCGTATGACCTGGCCAAGGACCAAGGCACATGTCCTCACCGGTGCGCGCATGCGGGTCGGCCTCGCATCGGTCGTCCTGGTGCCCGCAGCGACTCTGGGTGTCACCTCGGGCACTTCTCCCGCACGGGCCACGGTATCCGCCAGTCGCGGACGCCACGTCGGGTCATGGCATCGTCGGGCCTGCCATCGTCGGGTCAAGGCGACATCACCCTGACCGCCCAGGTGCGGTACGAGCCCGCATGATAGGCGCGATTGATTACCTTTCCCGTTGGGGTCCCATCCAGAGTGGTTCAACCGAGATGCCGTCTGAACCACTCGGCTATTCGCTCTGCTGCATCAATCCGGTGAGATGGGCGCCCGATACCTGAGAAGGCGTGTGACCCACCGGGGTACCTGACCAGTTCGACGGTTCGCTTCAACTTGCGCAGTGCCGCGAAGAGTTGGTCTGCCTCGCCAACCGGGCAGGTGAAGTCTTCCTCGCCGTGCAGGATCAGCAGTGGCGCGTGCATGGTCTGCACCTCAGTGAGCGGTGAGTGAGAGCGGTAATAGTCAGGCCGTTCCCACGGCGTGCCTGCGCTATCCCAGTCAATGGACTCCCAGTGGTCGGTGGTGAGTGCAAAAGTGTCGAGACGCGAAATAGTTGCGAACGATACGCCGGCCCTGAATCGGTTGGTACGCCCGATCGCAAGGTTGGTCATGAACCCGCCGTAACTGCCACCGAAGACCCCGACACGGGACGGGTCGATGGTTCCATCCGCAACCAGGGCATCGACGACCGCCAAGCCATCCTCAAGTTCGCGTGGGCCCCAGTCTCCGAGGATGACGTCGGCAAACGCAGTGCCGTATCCCGTGCTGCCACGGAAGTTTGGTGCTATCACGGCAAAGCCAGTATCGGCGAGCACGTGCATCGGTTCGTTGAACGAGAGGTTCACGGTATTGTGCGGACCTCCGTGGAAAAAGAGGATTGCAGGTAACGGCGGGTGGTCCGCGACGGTCCCGGGAGGCATCCAGATCCATGATTCGACTGGGGTGCCGTCGGATGCGAACAAAATCCTCGAATGAGGCTCTCCAAGGGTTACGCGATCAAGTGCATCGCGATTCAGTGCGGTGATCTGACGCACCACACCAGACGGTCCAATGACGTAGACCTCTGGTGGCTGGGTGCCGGTCGCTGCCGTGAAGACTGTCAGTGACCCAGTCAGGTTCCGTCGCACGACTGGTGAGACCGGTCCTCCGGCGCCTCGATGTTCAAGCACCCGGGAGACCCGTCGCGTCTCCTCATCCCAGCGGCATCCCACATAGAAACTGCCTTCGCGGATCTGGAAATGAATGGAACCGCTGTCCGCCGACCACTGGGGTGGTTCGTTCGTGGCCGGAGGTTCATTGACTGGGCTCCCCCGGTCACACGACAAACTAAGTGGTTCGGGGTCAGCACTCCCGGATACCGCCACGCGCCAGAGGTGGTAGTCCTTGGTGGTGCCAGTACCACTACACTGATTGTCGAAATACGCAATCCACCTGCCATCAGGCGACCAGGCTGGTGCGGCGCATACTCCGCGCGACGTGGTGAGGCACTGGGGAGAGGCCTTGGGAGTTGCCCGGTCGAAGACCAGGACATCCCAAACCCATTCGAGATCCCAGTCAGGTCGGCGGGTAGTGACACACGCAATCCGGTTTCCGTCTGGTGACCATGTGGGATGAAGGTGGTGCCATGCGCCCGACGTGATCGCCTCAAGGTTCGGCATGGGCACGTCACCGGCATCTAAGTTACCGGCACGTTCGGTACGCACTGGCACGACAAAGATATGCGACCACCTGTCTCCAAGGTAGCCGGATCCATCGAGGAGATACCGCAGGCGCGTGACGACACGGGGTGCATGTTCCGGAGGGGTCGCAGGATCTCTGCTGGCCGACGGCGTACCGTCTACCCCCACCCGGACACGCGCAGTGATCGCCAACGAACAGCCATCGGGCGACCAGATCGGTGGTGCGGATACGCCGCCCGTGATCCGGGTCAGTTGGACGGCATCGCTCCCGGGCCCTGCAGTTACCCAGACCTGCCGGCCATCCCGTGCATCGGTCACGAATGCGAGAAGCGTGCCATCTGGCGACCACCGGGGGTGCAGGGTATTCGCTCCTGCACCTCCAACGATCCCGATGGCCAGCCCATCGGGATGAATAAGGTGGATGCGCGTCCGGACAACGTCCTCGCCAATGTCAAGGGATGTGGCAACGTAAGCAATCCGGGTGCCATCGGGCGAAGGTTGTGCATCGGATGCGCCTACGAACCGAACGGTGTCAATCGGTCGAAGGTGATGGGAACCAGATACCGGTCCAGAAGCATCGGGAGGGAACTCGCGGTTCATTGTCGATGCGTTCCCTTCCCAAGCACCTCGACAAGCCGGTCGATGGGTACGGCACGCCGCTCATGACCATCTCGACCGACCATCGTGGTCGCCGCGGTCAGGGAGTTCAGGATTGCCTCCTCGGTCGCCTCCGCGACGGCGACGAATGCCCGTGTAATGCACCCCTCATCGGTGGCGAGCTCATGACGCCACCGAGGCATTGCACCATGGTGACGTTCGGTCGTCGAGAAGGCAATCACGTAGTCACCACTCCCGTGTCCCCCGTCAGATCCGGCCCGCGCAAGGCCAAAAATCGCACGACGGCAGACCCGGTGCAACAGGCGACTTGAAAGCGGCAGGTCGGTCGCGATGATGATCATGATCGATGCCCCGTCGGCATCGGCATGAACTTCGCCGTCAGTATCCGAAAGGTTTATGGCCACCGAAGGGGGGTCCTTGAACGCATCCGCAAGGTCAACCCCTGCCACGGTCAACCGACCGCCGAAGTTGGATTGCACAAGCACGCCCACCGTGGCGTCCTCATGATCACCCGTCAATCGTCGGGACGACGTGCCAATCCCTGCCTTGAACCCCAGTGCCCCCATGCCTGTCCCTGCACCGACGCATCCCTCAAGTACGGGTCCGCACCTTGCATTTCGAATCGCCTCGACAGCGTGCTCAGGTCGGACATGCAGGCCACCGATGTCGTTCAACCATGCATCGGATGTTTCCCCAACGACCGGACTGAACCACGGAACGGCACCTCGCGGGGCGAAAATGGTCTCGACCATGTACCTGACCACCCCCTCGTACACTGCTCCCACACTCAAGGTATTGGTGAGGAGAATTGGGGTTTCAATCCGTCCGAACTCATCAATCAGGGTCAATCCTGCCGTCGTTCCCGCACCATTGAAGGTCCAAGAAGCAGCCTCGACCGGGTGGTGGTACCAATCATCACCCGGGGGCAGCACCGCGGTGACACCAGTTCTAACCGGCCCGTGCCCGATCCTGAGCGGCCCGTCACCACTGACCAATGTGACGTGACCGACCCGGACGCCCGCGACATCCGTAATCGAGTTGTGGTTACCTGGTTCGAGCTTCCCGATGCGGATGCCAAGGTCACGGGCCCGTGGACGATTCGTCACAAGTGCCTCCAGTCTGCACGAAGGCGGGACCGGCGGTGCCCGCAACCGCGGTCATCGCTTCATCAAAGGATCAAGGGCGTCGCGCACGGCGTCACCCAGGTACGTGAACGAGAGGAGAGTCACGGAAAGGAGTGCGCCGGGAAAGACCAGCAAGAGGGGATAGGTGCGCATCGCAGGCAATGCCTCGGAAATCATCATCCCCCACGACGGCATCGGTGGCGTGACCCCAATCCCAAGGAAGCTCAGGCTTGCCTCAAGACCGATCGAACCGGGAATGCCGAACGACAACGCCACCAGGACCGGGGCAAGCACGTGCGGAAGAATATG
>Ga0209598_10001559_pt1 | contig 18704 bp, 18 predicted proteins | sample M_140807_EF_Meta_FD_187317 | JGI IMG/M metagenome (GOLD analysis project Ga0209598, IMG submission 187317) | Freshwater microbial communities from Lake Montjoie, Canada to study carbon cycling - M_140807_EF_MetaG (SPAdes) (version 2) | ecosystem: Environmental > Aquatic > Freshwater > Lake...
GAGCGGGGCATGCGCTCCGGAACCTTGCCGACCCATCAGATCGTCGGCATGGGCGAGGCCTTTCGCCTTGCCAAGCTGGAAATGGCGACTGAAAACGATCGCATCCGGATGCTTCGCGATCGTCTCTACCGCGGAATCAACGCGATGGAAGAGGTGTACATCAATGGCGACATGGAGCAGCGAGTACCCCACAACCTGAATGCCAGCTTCAACTATGTTGAAGGTGAGTCCCTGATCATGGCGGTCAAGGACCTTGCCGTTTCGTCAGGCTCGGCGTGCACGTCGGCGAGCCTTGAGCCTTCTTATGTCCTGCGTGCACTTGGGCGCAGTGACGAGTTGGCGCACAGCTCCATCCGGTTCTCGGTTGGCCGTTTCACGACCGAGCAGGAAGTCGACTTTGCTGTTGACTTGCTTCGCGACAAGGTGGGGCGTCTGCGCGAGATGTCACCGCTTTGGGAAATGGTCAAAGACGGTGTCGATCTGAACACGGTTCAGTGGTCGGCACACTGAGAGCAGGGCGATCGAGGGCTGCGCAGGCCGCTACACATACAATACTGCTTTCGCCGTTCGAGGCGAAACTCATCGAACATCACGATCAGGGAAGGCACCATGGCTTACAGCGACAAGGTCATCGACCATTACGAGAATCCCCGCAATGTGGGTGCGCTCGACAAGGCGGATCCTTCTGTAGGCACTGGCATGGTCGGTGCCCCGGCCTGCGGCGACGTCATGAAGCTTCAGATTCGGGTCAACCAGCAGGGCATCATTGAAGATGCGCGCTTCAAGACTTATGGATGCGGTTCTGCAATCGCCTCTTCGTCGCTGGTCACCGAATGGGTCAAGGGCAAGTCACTCGACGAGGCCATGACCATTCGCAACACCCAGATCGCCGAGGAACTGGCGCTGCCGCCGGTCAAGATCCATTGCTCGATTCTCGCCGAGGATGCCATCAAGGCTGCGATCGAGGATTACCGTACCAAGCATGGTCTGACCGAGGGCGCACAGCCCAAGGCGGCTTGATCGGGCGAGGCTCGCGATGGCAATCAGCCTGACTGAATCTGCAGCGCGTCATGTGTCGCGCTACATCGAACGGCGCGGCAAGGGTTTGGGACTGCGCCTAGGCGTGAAGACCACCGGTTGCTCGGGGCTCGCCTACACGCTGGAATACGCTGACGAGATCAAGCCCGAAGATGAAAGTTTCGAGAGCTACGGTGTCACCGTCCTGATCGATCCGAAGAGTCTTGTCTATATCGATGGAACCGAGCTCGACTTCGTGCGCGAAGGATTGAACGAGGGTTTCAAGTTCAATAACCCCAACGTCAAGAGCGAATGCGGCTGCGGCGAGTCCTTCAAGGTCTGAGCGGCCTTTGCGGCCGATGGATCGACTGAAGAAAAGCCATTTCGCATTTCTCGGTTTGCCCGAGCGCTTCGAGGTGGATGAGCGGGCGCTGCAGCAGGTCTATCTGCGGGTACAAGCGGCTGTGCATCCCGATCGCCATGCCCAATCGGGAGCGACCGAGCACCGGATCGCGATGCAGCTGGCAACGCTGGCCAATGAAGCCTACCGGACGCTTCTCGATCCGGGTCGACGCGCTGCCTACCTGTGTGAATTGCATGGGGTCGCTGTGAATGCCGAGACTCATACTGCGATGGCGCCTGCGTTTCTGATGCAGCAGATGGCCTGGCGTGAAGCCCTCGAAGAGGCGCGCGCTCACAGAGATCGCGATGCATTGGCCGATTTGGGGCGCGTGCTGTGCGATGATCGGGCCCGCCTGCTCGAAGAACTTGCTGCTGCAATCGACCGGGATGCCGACTTCGAACGCGCTGCCGATGCAGTGCGTCGATGGATGTTCATCGACAAGTTCGGCTCCGAAGTCGCGGCGGCCGAAGAAGGGATGTCCGCCTGAGGGCCGATATCCAGGGATAGAAAATGGCACTGCTTCAAATTTCCGAGCCGGGCATGTCGCCCGAGCCGCATCAGAGACGGCTTGCGATCGGCATCGATCTGGGCACAACCCACTCCTTGGTCGCAGCGGTTCGCTCGGGTGTGGCTGAGGTGCTGAATGATGAACTCGGTCGGCCTCTGCTGCCGTCCGTGGTGCGCTACCTGAATGACCGCTCGATCGAGGTCGGTCATGTTGCCTGGGAGTGCGCGTCAGAGGATCCGAGAAATACCATCGTCTCGGTCAAGCGTTATATGGGCCGCGGCCTGGCTGATGCAACGCGACATCCCTCGCCCTACGAGTTTGTAGATGCGCCTGGCATGGTTCGCCTCAAGACCGTTCTTGGAGAGCGCAGCCCGGTCGAGGTGTCTGCGGAAATCCTGAAGGTTCTGAGAAGCCGCGCTGAATCTGCACTCGGTGGCGAACTCGTGGGTGCAGTGATCACCGTGCCGGCGTACTTCGATGATGCGCAACGGCAGGCCACGAAGGATGCCGCGCGTCTGGCCGGGCTTGAAGTGTTGCGGCTGCTCAATGAACCGACGGCGGCAGCGATCGCCTATGGCCTCGACCATGGCGCTGAAGGGATCTACGCGGTCTACGATCTTGGGGGCGGCACCTTTGATGTGTCGATTCTCAGGCTCACCCGAGGCGTCTTTGAGGTCATGGCGACCGGTGGGGACACCGCCTTGGGCGGTGACGATTTCGATCGCCGGCTGGCCGAATATTTCATCGAAGAAAACAGGCTGGGTGAGTTGACCCCTGAAGACCTGCGGCGGGTCTTGAAGGCCTCGCGCTTGGCCAAGGAAGCGCTGAGCAGCCATTCTCACACCACCATTGATGTGATGCTGGCAGGGCGTGCACTTTCAACGCCTGTCAGCGCAATCCAGTTTCGAGGCCTGACAGAGGACTTGCTTGCGCGCACCCTCGATGCCGCCAGGCGCGCGCTGCGAGATGCAGGCCTTGCAGTCGCTGATGTCGCCGGTGTTGTGCTAGTGGGCGGTGCCACTCGGATGCCTCAGGTTTACGAAGCCGTCTCGGCGCTGTTCGATAAGCCAGCCCTGATCGACCTGGATCCTGACAAAGTGGTTGCACTGGGTGCAGCCATTCAGGCGGATTTGCTGGCAGGCAACCGGACGGCCGATTCGGGCGATTGGTTGCTGCTTGATGTGATTCCGCTGTCGCTCGGTCTGGAAACCATGGGCGGGTTGGTCGAAAAAATCGTCGCTCGTAATTCGACCATTCCAGTGGCGCAGGCGCAGGAGTTCACCACCTTCAAGGAAGGGCAGACCGCGATGGCGCTGCATGTGCTTCAAGGCGAGCGGGAGCTGGCTTCGGATTGCCGATCACTGGCTCGCTTCGAGTTACGCGGTATTCCGCCGATGGCGGCGGGTGCTGCACGAATCCGGGTGACCTTCCAGGTCGACGCGGACGGGCTGCTGTCGGTGACGGCGCGCGAGCAGTCGCAGGGCGTCGAGGCGTCGATCGCGGTCAAGCCTTCGTATGGTCTGTCTGATGACGAGATCGCCCGGATGTTGCAGGAGTCCTTCGGATCGGCCCAGGTTGACATGCAGGCGCGTGCCTTGCGGGAACGGCAGGTGGAAGCCGACCGACTGCTTGCAGCCACGCAGGTGGCACTGGATGCAGATGGCGATCTGCTGACACCCGATGAACGCACTGTGGTGCTCGATTTGATGCGACAGGTGCGTGTTAAGTCGGTCGGGAATGATCCATCTGCGATCGAGCGCTCGGTCACGGCGCTGGCTCAGGGCACCGAAGCCTTCGCAGCAATGCGAATGGACCGCGCAGTGCAGCAGGCCCTGTCGGGGCGGCGTCTGGACGAGATCGGCTGACCCATGGCGATCATCACGGTTTTGCCTCACGAGCTTCTGGCACCTCAGGGTGCGAGTTTTGAGTCGGTGTCGGACAAGAGTTTGTGCCAGCAACTGCTCGATCAGGGCATCGACATCGAACATGCTTGCGGCATGGTGGCTGCCTGCACCACCTGCCATGTGATCGTTCGGGCGGGTTTCAATCGCCTGCCGCCCGCAAGCGACCAGGAAGACGACATGCTGGATAAGGCCTGGGGTTTGACCGCGAATTCGCGTCTGGCGTGTCAGCTCAATCCGGTGAGTACCGATCTCACGATCGAATTGCCCAAGTACACCATCAACCACGCTCGAGAGTAATTCGATGAAATGGACCGACACCCTCGATATCGCGATCGCGCTCGATGAGGCGCATCCCGAGCTTGACCCCAGCCTGATCCGTTTCACCGATCTGCATCGCTGGGTGCTTGAACTCGACGGGTTTTCCGATGATCCCAACCGCTCGGGTGAAAAGATCCTCGAAGCGATTCAACAGGCCTGGATCGACGAACGCGCCTGAAGCCGCGAAGCTGATGCGGGCGGGGCTCAGTCTTCCTGGGTGCCGGCCTGGTTGAATCGGTCAAAACCCGGTGAAGCGATCAGGTCAGTCACGCCTGGGTCAACCCCGGCCTGCTTCAACAGGGTGGTGACCTGACCTCGATGATGGGTCTGGTGATTGAAGACATGCGACAGCAATGGGCCGACCTGCTGCTGACATGACTCTCCCTTGATGTTGCGATACGTCAGCATGCGATTGAGGTCGGAGAAAATCAGCTCTGTGGCCCAGTGCACGAAGAGATCGTCGAGCCGAGTGCGGATTGACTCGAGCGAGGGCAGGTCGATTGCCAGCGGCTCACGCAGCGTCGACGGTTGCGGCAGCCATGCGGTGGCTGCACTCAGCTGATCCCAGTGGCCACTCGCCTCGAAACGCCGCAACCACAGGCAGTCTGCGACAGCCAGGTGATTGAGCGTGCCCAGAATCGATCCGAAATAAGCGCCTCGATTTTCCGTGACGGCCGCATGCGGCATGCCGGCCGCGAAACCGTAGAGCCGTCGGTTGACCCATCGGTTGTAATCCGCCATGTAACGCACATGCCGAAGCGCATCCATCGCTGACTCAGACTTCGCGCTTGAGCGCAGGAAACAGGATCACATCGCGGATGCTGGGACTGTCGGTCAGCAGCATGACCAGCCGGTCGATGCCGATGCCGCAGCCGGCGGTGGGCGGCATGCCGTATTCCAGCGCACGGACATAATCGGCGTCGTAGTACATGGCTTCGTCGTCCCCCGCCTCCTTGGCCTGCACCTGACTGCGAAACCGCGCAGCCTGGTCTTCCGGGTCGTTGAGTTCCGAAAAGCCGTTGGCAATCTCCCTACCGGTGATGAAGAGTTCGAAGCGTTCGGTGATGCCGGGACGGGAATCGGATTCACGCGCCAGGGGCGACACCTCCACCGGGTAATCGACAATGAAGGTCGGATTCCACAGCGCAGATTCAGCGGTCTCCTCGAACAGAGCCAACTGCAGCGCGCCGACACCGGCATGGCGATGACGCGGATCGTTGATGTTGACGCCCAGTCGGCTGAGTTCGGTTCGCAGCCACCCGGCGTCGCTGAGCAACGCGGGGTCATAGGACGGGGTGTGCGTGCAGATTGCCTCGGCGATACTCAGGCGCGCGAAGGGCGCACCCAGGTCGAGTTCACGGCCCTGGTAGGTGAGCCGGGTCGTACCGCAGGCAGCCAGCGCGGCGGCTCTCAGGACGTTTTCAGTGAAGTCCATGACCCAGCGATAGTCCGCGTAGGCTGCATAGAACTCCATCATCGTGAATTCTGGGTTGTGCCGTGGGCTGATGCCTTCATTGCGGAAATTGCGGTTGATCTCGAAGACCCGCTCGAAGCCGCCGACGACCAGGCGCTTGAGGTACAGCTCGGGCGCGATCCGCAGGAACATCTGCTGGTCGAGCGCGTTGTGATGCGTAATAAACGGCTTGGCGGCGGCTCCGCCGGGAATCGGCTGAAGCATCGGGGTCTCGACCTCCAGAAAACCCTGCGCGGTCATGTGCTGGCGCACCGCGGAGATGGCGGTGCTGCGGGCCGCAAAGGTTTTTCGAGCCTCTTCGTTGGCGATCAGATCCACATAGCGCTGCCGATAGCGCTGCTCCTGATCGGCCAGCCCGTGGAACTTGTCCGGCATCGGCCGCAGCGACTTGGCCAGCAGGCGCAGCGATGAGACCCGCACCGAGAGCTCGCCTTTCATTGTTCGAAACAGCACGCCCTGCGCCGCGACGATATCGCCCAGGTCCCAGTGCTTGAAGGCTTCATGGGCATCGCTGCCGATACCTTCGTCATTGATCCAGAGCTGCATCCGGCCGCTGGCATCCTGGATCGTTGCAAAGCTGGCTTTACCCTGGACGCGCTTGAGCATCATGCGTCCGGCCAGCGACACCGAGACGGCACTGCTTTCGAGCGTTTCGCGCGTGCTGTGCTGGTGGGTCTGGAGCAGGTCCCCGGCCCGGTCGGCCGGAACGAAGTCGTTGGGGAAGGCGATGCCGGTTTCGCGAATCCGGGCCAGCTTGGCGCGCCGTTCGGCGATGACATGGTTCTCGTCGAGCTCAGGCTGGTCTGTGCCTGTCTCGGTCTGTGTCGGGACGCGGTCGTTGCTCATCACACTCCCTGCTTGAGCGATGCGCTGATGAAGGGGTCGAGATCGCCGTCGAGCACCGAGCGGGTGTCGCTGATGGTGACGTTGGTGCGCAAGTCCTTGATCATCGACTGGTCGAGCACGTAGTTGCGGATCTGATGGCCCCAGCCGATGTCGGTCTTGGATGCTTCCACCTTGTCCTGCTCGGCCTGGCGTTTGCGCAACTCGTGTTCGAACAGGCGCGAGCGCAGCATGGTCATCGCTTCATCCTTGTTGCGATGCTGTGAGCGGTCGTTCTGGCACTGCACGACGATATTCGTGGGCAGGTGGGTGATGCGAACCGCCGACTCGGTCTTATTCACGTGCTGGCCACCGGCGCCTGAGGCTCGAAAGACATCGATACGCAGGTCGGCCGGATTGATTTCGATCTGAATCGAGTCATCCACTTCGGGATAGACATAGACCGATGCGAACGAGGTTTGACGGATATCGCCTGCGCCAAACGGCGACTTGCGGACCAGGCGATGCACGCCGGTCTCGGTGCGAAGGTGGCCATAGGCATATTCGCCGTCGATGCGCAGTGTTGCGCCCTTGATGCCGGCGGTGTCGCCTTCGGACTCCTCGAGTAGTTCGGCGGTGAAGCCCTTGCGCTCGCAATAGCGCAAATACTGGCGCAGCAGCATCTGCGCCCAGTCCTGGGCCTCGGTGCCGCCGGCACCGCTCTGGATCTCGACGAAGCAGTTGTTGGGGTCGGCTTCCCCTGAGAACATCCGGCGGAATTCCAGCAGCTCGACCTTCTCGCGCAGGCTGCCCACATCGCTGTCGATCGACAGCAGGGTGGATTCATCGGCTTCCTCGCGGGCCATCGAAAACAGATCGGCGCTGTCAATCAGGCCTTGATCGATTGCAGCAATGCCATGAACCACCGTCTCGAGGCTCTTTTTTTCGCGACCTAAGTCCTGGGCGCGTTTGGGTTCATTCCAGATCTCGGAGGATTCGAGCTGTGCATTGACTTCTTCGAGGCGCTCGCTCTTGAGATCGTAGTCAAAGATACCTCCGAAGCTCGCCGACCCGCTGGCGAAGGTCACTGATCAGATTCTCGATCTGGTTGAGGCGTTCTGCGTCCATGATGCGCTCGATCCAAAACCCGCGATTGTAGCCGAGCGGCCCGTGGGCAAGCCGGGCCTGCAGGTCAGCGAAAGCCGACGCTCAGACGGCCGATTCGCCGATGTGCCGCACGATCAGAGACAGCCCGCCAGGCCCCTGCCAGTCGTCTCGCGCAAGCGTGAAGGCCAGCGTGGCACGCGGTGGCAAGGGCTCGGTCTGGCCGAACAGGATGCCAGCCAGGCGGCGTGTGCCGAACCGCAGGTCGAGTTTGAGATGGCGGTCCTTGATCAGGCGCTGGCCGTGCACGTCGAAGGGCTGGGCGAACAGTGGCTCGGGGAAGCCTTGCCCCCAGACTTGCTGTTCGATGTCCTGGACCGACTGGAGGCTGAATTCTTCGGGTGCGAGGGCGCCGTCGGTCTCCTGAATGCGGGCGAAGCAGGATGGATCCGCCAGGGTGGCGACAGCCTCTTCGAAAGCCTGCGAGAAGGCGGGCAATCCGGTTTCGAGCAGGGTGAGGCCTGCGGCCATGGCATGGCCGCCAAAGCGCAGCAGATGGCCGGGCGAACGCCGGTCTGCCAGATCGAGTGCGTCGCGCAGATGCACGCCATCAATCGAACGACCCGAGCCGCGAAGCTGGCCGGGCTTGCGTTCGTCGCGCGCCAGCGCGACGCATGGGCGGCCAAAGCGCTCTTTCAGTCGGGAGGCCACCAGACCGATCACACCCTGATGCCATCCCGGCTCGAAGGCAACCAGCGTGCGGCGCGCTGGGTCGGGTTCACCGATCGTGGCCAGCGCGGATTCATTCATTTCGTCCTGCAGTTCACGGCGCTCCCTGTTGATTGAATCGAGCTCCGCGGCCAGGCTCTGGGCCTGCTCATCGTCATCACACAGCAGGCATTCGACACCGAGTGCGATGTCAGACAGTCGACCGGCCGCATTGATGCGCGGCCCCAGCGCAAAGCCGAGATCGGAGCTGGCGAGCAGTCGGGGGTCGCGACCGGCCACCCGAAGCAAGGCCAGCAGGCCTGGCCTTGACCGGCCCGAGCGCAGTCTCTTCAGACCCCCCTCAACCAGCAGGCGGTTGTTTCGATCCAGTCTGACGACATCGGCCACCGTGCCCAGCGCAACCAGATCCAGCAGATCGACCAAGCCTGGCTCAGCCCGCCCTTCGAAGGCGCCGCGCCGGCGCAGTTCGGCACGCAGCGCGATGAGCAGATAGAACATCACGCCCACGCCCGCAATGCTCTTGCTGGAAAATCCGCAACCCGGCTGGTTTGGATTGATGATCACCGTGGCATCCGGCAACTCATGGCCAGGCAGGTGGTGATCGGTGATCAGCACCTGAAGGCCTGCGGCCCGTGCGTGCGCAACGCCGTCGATGCTGGCAATTCCGTTATCGACGGTAATCAGCAGATCGGGGCGTCCCAGGCGCGGATGGCTCAGCGCCATCTCGACGATCGGCGGGGTCAGACCGTAGCCGTGCTCGAACCGATTCGGCACCAGGTAGTCGACGATCGCACCCATTGCGCGCAGACCGAGAACACCCACCGCCATGCCGGTTGCGCCATCACAGTCGTAGTCGCCGACAATCAGCAGGCGACGCTTCGCGCGGATCGCATCGGCCAGCAGTTCGGCCCCGGCCTGAGCGCCCTTCATCGTCGTGGGTGCCAGCAGATGGGCGATACCAGTCTCCAGGGCAGCCGACGAATCAATGCCGCGCGCGGCATACAGACGGGTCATCAGCGGTGACAGACCCGCCTGGGACAAGCGCGCCGCCGCGACCGGATCGACCGACCGGGTCTTCAGCGGGACCGCCTTGATCATGTTGCCGACACCGCGCGCGTGCCGATTTCATGCAGCCATGAAGACGGGTCGGGTCGCTTCCAGAAGCGCCAATCGGGACGAGCCCCGATTCGCAGGCTGCGCCAGCCGCTGTCGCCCGCCAGCACCAGCCGTGCGCCTCGATCCCAGGGGCTCTGGCCGCTGGCCATGGGCGTAAACAGGCTTGTATCCAGAGCTCGCCAGGCATCGATCCATCGCTGCGGGTCGCCTTCGAGCACTGCCTCAAGCAGCCTGTCATCGACCGCAAGCGGTCCGCTGTGGGTCGTGATGAACGCGTCCTTGAAGGGCTGAGCTTGCGGTGTCGGCACACCCTCGTCGGTGGCGTGGCTGGTGCGACGTCCGCGTGCACCCAAGCGGGCGGCTGCCATCAAGCGGGACTCGCTGGTCGGGTCGATCGCCGGGCAGGGGCCTTCGATCCAGAGGCTGTTGACGGTCGGTCGCGCACTGGATTCGCGCTCGAGATTGACCGGGTGTGCAAACCAGGTCATCTGCACCTCGTTGAGCAGGCGCCGCCAGCGGCGCGCATCTTCCCCGGTTGGCAGGCGAGCATCGATGCTTCGACCCAGCGCGCCTGACAGCGAGGGCGTGTGCAGGTGCAGTGGCCGCAGCGGGTCGGTTTCATGCAGGGCCCAATGGGCGTTGCCGGTCGGCGTGAGCTCAAGACCTTCTTCGTTGAACAGGCCCGCGACCGCCTCGCACAGCGCGTGGGATTCGTCCGGCGTCAAGGACAGCCTTGCAGGATCGGTCAGGACCAGATGATCACGACCAATGTGCAGATGAACCGGATCAATGCGCCAGCGAGCCGGCGCGTCGTCAGCGAGCAGCGCGCAGGCAGCCACCGGGCAGCCGTCTTGCAGCCCGAAATGCTCGCGAAGCCAGCGTTCCGCGCCCGGTTCAGGTGCCGCGCCGCTGATGTCAGTGGACGTGTTGTCCTGATTCGCCCGACGCGCCAGAGCTGAAAAGCCAGGCACCGTGGCGGCTGTGCGCAGGGCATCCGGCCCAAGCCAGCGGGAATCAACCAAAGCGGCACTCAGCACGACAGTTGGCAAAAGCGGAGAAATTTCGGGCATCTTGCGGCGGTTCAGACCTGATCGGGCCTCTGGGCTGTGCAGTGTCATCATGTGTTGATCAGCAGATGATAACGGCCGCGGACCCGGGTACTGTGCCTGCCTGTGGCACACTTCGCGGCCGGATCGAGCGCAATCTGTCTACAGTGCGGACCTCAAACGGTCCCCGCGCCCATCGAAACATCATCCAAGTGAATCTGCCCTACGAACTGATGGTCGGACTGCGCTATACCCGCAGTGGCCGCGGCGTGGGCCGACGCAATGCGTTTATTTCCTTCATCTCGGCGCTGTCGGTGGCCGGCATCGCCTTGGGTGTGGCTGCGCTCATCGTCGTGCTGTCGGTGATGAACGGCTTCCAGAAGGAGGTGCGTGACCGGATGCTCTCGGTGCTGTCGCACATCGAAGTGGTGTCAACCAGCAGACCGATCACCGACTGGAAGGCGCTGGTCGATCAGACCCGGCGCAATCCACAAATTGTGGCTGGCGCGCCCTATGTCTCGGGGCAGGCGATGCTGACTCGAGACGACAGCGTCAGAGGGGTCATGGTGCGTGGCATCGACCCGGCACTCGAGTCAGGCGTCTCGGATGTCGGTGCGCAGGTCATTCGTGGAAGGATCGATGCGCTGGTGCCGGGCGAATTCGGTATCGCGATCGGTCAGGCCCTGGCGTTTCAGTTGGGCGTGAAGCTGGGCGATCGAATTGCCCTAATTGCGCCGCAGGGTACCGTCACGCCTGCTGGTGTTGTGCCCAGGGTGCGGCAGTTCACGGTGGTGGCCATCTTCGAGTCCGGCCACTACGAGTACGACACCTCGCTGGTGCTCACCGCGCTTGACGATGCTGCTCGCCTCTTCCGGGTCGATGGCGTGAGCGGTGTCAGGCTCAAGACGACCGACATGCAGCAAGCGCCGCGAATCGCAGGCGATCTGATGCGCACACTCGATTCCGGCTTGTTCGCCCGGGACTGGTCGAATGAGAACCGCAACTGGTTTGCAGCGGTTCAGATCGAGAAGCGCATGATGTTCATCATCCTCACGCTGATCGTGGCCGTGGCGGCGTTCAATCTGGTTTCGATGCTGGTCATGACCGTGACCGACAAGCGCAGCGACATCGCGATTCTGCGCACCCTGGGCGCATCGCCGCGATCGATCATGGCGGTCTTCGTGACCCAGGGCGCTTTGGTGGGCCTGCTCGGCACCCTGGTCGGGGTCACGTTGGGCACGGTGCTCGCGCTCAATGTCGGCCCGGTGGTCGGCTTCATCGAACGGCTGTTCGGATTTCAGGTCCTGCCGTCAGGTGTCTATTTCATCAGCAGCCTGCCCAGCGACCTGCACTGGTCGGATGTGCTGACCATCGGGCTGACATCCTGCGTGCTGGCTCTGGCTGCGACGATCTATCCCAGTCTGAGTGCGTCGCGGGTGCGGCCGGCAGAGGCCCTGCGCTATGAGTGATTCCCCCGTGAATGCGGCGGTGGTGCTCGAATGCACCCAACTCACTCGCTCCTATGAACAGGGCCCCGATCGACTGACGGTGCTGTCGGGCGTCGACCTTCAGGTCAGGGCGGGTGAGCGGGTGGCCATCGTCGGTGCCTCCGGTTCGGGCAAGAGCACGCTGCTGCACCTGCTGGGTGGGCTCGACCAGGCCAGTTCGGGTGAGGTCTGGCTCGATGGCACTCGGATCGACGCCTTGTCCGAATTGCAGCGCGGTCAGGCGCGCAATCGGAAGCTCGGATTCGTCTATCAGTTTCACCATCTGTTGCCTGAATTCAGTGCGATTGAAAACGTCGCGATGCCGCTGCGTATCCGGCGTGTCGAGGCGGTCCGTGCGGCGGTCCAGGCGCGAGCCATGCTGGCTCAGGTGGGGCTCGCAGCGCGCACCGCGCATCTGCCCGGCCAACTCTCCGGGGGCGAGCGCCAGCGGGTTGCCCTGGCCCGAGCGCTGGTCAGTGAGCCGCTGTGCGTCCTGGCGGATGAGCCGACCGGCAACCTGGACCGTGGCACCGCGCGGCAGATGTTCGAACTCATGGAGTCGCTCAGCCGTGAGCGTGGCACGGCCTTCGTGATCGTCACCCATGATCTGGAACTGGCCGATCGCGCTGATCGTATTCTTGCGCTGCGTGAAGGCCGCCTCGCGCCTGCCTGACGCGCGGTGTGCAGCACGGCCACCCCTCGCACTGCCATGCTGATTGATACCCATTGCCACCTTGATGCGGCTGAATTCGACGCTGATCGGGATGAGGTCGTCCGATCAGCAATGGATGCCGGAGTCGGTCTGATCGTCGTGCCCTCGGTCGAGCGAGGCAACTTTCAGGCGGTCGCCGATCTGGCGGCGCGGCATCGTGTGGTGCGCTACACGCTTGGCATTCACCCGCTCTGTGTGGATCGGGCATCGGATGCAGACCTTGCGGTGCTGCGCGAGACCGTCGCACTTGCCATGACCGATCCCTGTTTCATCGGCATCGGTGAAATCGGACTGGATCACTTCATTGCATCGCCTGACCCTGAACGGCAGACGCATTTCTTTGTCGAACAGCTGCGTATTGCTCGCGAGTTCGATTTGCCGGTGATTCTGCATGTGCGCCGCGCTCAGGATGCGGTGCTCAAGCAGTGTCGGCGTATCGCTGTTCGGGGTGGCATCGCGCATGCATTCAATGGCAGCGAACAGCAGGCGGGCATGTTCATCGACCTGGGTTTTGCGCTCGGCTTTGGCGGGGCGATGACCTACGAACGGGCCTTGCAGATCCGCCGACTTGCGCTTGCCTTTGATCCGCAGGCCTATGTGCTCGAGACCGATTCCCCCGACATCGCACCCGCGTGGCGATACAAGCAGCGCAACGCACCGCATGAATTGCCCCGGATCGCATCGGTCTTCGCACACTTGCGCAATCAGGATCCGGACACGGTCATCGGGTTCACCCACGCCAATGCCCATAGGGTGCTGCCCAGGCTGGGACTGTCGACGCATTAGGACTGTCGCTCCACTAGGCCTTTCGTCCCTCTAAGCCTTTCGTCCAATTGAGAGCGGCGCCCTGCGCACTTAGTGTCGGGGCATGGTCCATTCGATCCTCAGCACAGGGCTTGCGCCGGTCATCGTGGTGGCAGTGCTCTGCCTGCAATCCTCGGCCAGCCTGCCAGCGTCTGATGCCCTGATGGCCATGGCCGCGCTGTGCGTGGCGCTGGTTCTGATCGGATGGGCCCTGCTCGGGAGACACCGCCCGTTTGCCCAGTGCCTGTTGCTGGCCGCGGTCGGTGGGGGCGCCTGGTGCTGGGCTGCTCTGATCGCAACCCAGCACCTGGAGCAGCGCTTGCCGCCTGCCCTGGAGGGTATCGACCTGACACTGACCGGTGTGATCGACGACTTGCCGGTGGCCACCTCACACGGTCAGCGATTCGGATTCCGGGTCGAGCGCTGCGAACCTGACTGCAAGGCGGATTCGCGAATTCAACTGAGCTGGAATGCATCTCGCAAGGCGGGTGCGGATGCGGCGGTGCCCGATGTGAAGCCAGCGCAGCGATGGACCTTTGTTGTCCGGCTCAAACGGCCCCATGCATCGCACAATCCGGGTGCATTCGATCGTGAATTGCGATGGCTTCAAGAGGGTGTCGGTGCGATCGGGTCGGTCCGATCGGCACAGCTCCTGGATGACCACACAGGCGGTCTGATGGAGTCGATCGAACGGCTTAGAAGGCTGATCCGGAAGGCAATTCTGGAAGCCTGTTCTCCTGCGCGGGCGCGAGAGGCCGGTGTTCTCGCGGCACTCGCCATGGGTGACCAGGCCGCCATCGACGCATCGCTCTGGACGGTGTTCAACCAGACGGGAGTCGGTCACCTGATGTCGATCTCCGGTCTGCACATCACCATGCTGGCAGGGCTGGGGGCGAGTCTCGCGGGAAGGCTCTGGGGCAGTCGAGCGGCTGCGCGGCAAGGGCTGCCCTGTCTAATTCCAGTACAGCGAGTCCGGCTGATTGCAGCGGTCGCCGTGGCTTTCGCCTACTCGCTGATGGCAGGATGGGGCATCCCTGCTCAGCGCACCTGTTTCATGCTGGCCGCCGCAGCGCTCTGGCTTTCTGCCGGTCGCCAGGCGTCGATTACCTCTGCCGTGGGGGTTGCCGCAGCGGCGATCGTCATGCTGGATCCGTGGGCGCCATTGGCAGCAGGGTTCTGGCTGTCCTTCGTCGCGGTGCTGGCGATTGTGTGGGTCTGTTCGGCAAGCCAGCCCGGTCTGACCGGATGGCGATTGTTCGCCGACGGCGCGGTTCGGACCCAATGGGCGGCCACGATCGCTCTGGTGCCGCTGGGAGCCTGGTTCTTCGGGTCGATCTCCATCGTCGGGCCGCTGGCCAATGCCTTTGCCATCCCGCTGGTCAGTGCGGTGATCACGCCCTTGTCATTGGCCGGTGGGGCGGTCGCACTGGTTTCGACATCCCTGGCGTCCTGGCTGCTCATCCCGTCTGCCTGGCTAACACAGTGGTTGCTCGATGCCCTGCTGGTGCTCGCCGGATGGGGCGGCTCATCGATGGCCCTGCCGCGCCCGGGTTTGGCGGTGCTGGCGATGTCGCTGGCCGCCTGCGCTTTGCTCCTGGCGCCCAGGGGCGTGCCCCGGAAATGGATTGGCGCAATCGGATTGCTGCCGATGCTGTCGATGCCATTGCAGCGTCCTGCACCCGGCGAAATCTGGGTCACCGCACTGGACGTGGGGCAGGGCACTTCGGTGGTGGTTCAGGTCGGCGAACGCAGTCTGGTCTACGACAGCGGGCCGAGCATGGGTTCACATGCCGATGCCGGGGGACGTGTGGTGGTGCCCTGGCTCAAAGGGCAGGGCATCGCTTCGCCAGACGCGATGGTGATCTCGCATCTGGATGATGACCACTCGGGCGGCGCCCGCAGCATTCTGCGCGAATCCCCGCCAGACTGGGTCGCAACATCGATTCGCCCAGACCACCCGATTCTGGCTGCATCCCGGCGAACGCTGCCATGCCGGCGGGGCGAGCGGTGGCATTGGGGCGAGGTGGAATTCGAGTTCCTGCATCCGGCGGATCCGCCTGAGCCTGCCCGCGGCTCCCCCACGAATGCAATCAGCTGTGTGCTGCGCATTCGCAGCGGTCAAGCCAGCGTGCTGCTCGCAGGCGATATCGAAGCGCCCCAGGAGCGTCGCTTGCTCGCGCTCTATGAGCCGCAGGCCCTGCGTGCCGATGTCTTGCTGGTGCCGCACCATGGCAGCGCAACCTCCTCGACCGAGGCCTTTATCGATGCGGTCGATCCGCGCTGGGCGGTATTTCAGGTCGCCTACCGGAGCCGATTCAACCATCCGAATCCGAAAGTGCTGGCCCGGTATGAAGCACGGGGTATCGGTGTCCTCAGAAGCGATGCAGATGGTGCGGTCAGCCTGCGCGTGTCGCCCGACGGCAGGGTGCGGGTCGACCGCAGCCGCGAGGCACCTGCCCGCTACTGGCGGGTGCCTGCGCTGCCTGCTCGGGACGGCGGGGGGGGGGTTGACCGTTATTGAGCGGTCCAGCCCCCGTCCATGGCCCAGGCCACCCCGCGGACCTGATCGGCATGGCTCGAGCACAGGAAGGTGGCCAGGCCACCGAGTTGCTCGGGCGTGACGAATTCCTTTGAGGGTTGCTTCTCGCCAACCAGCATCTCCTTGGCCTGCTGTTCGGAGATGCCATGTTCAGCTGCGCGGGCATTGATCTGCTGTTGCACCAGAGGCGTCAGCACCCATCCCGGGCAAATCGCATTGCAGGTGATGCCGGTCTGTGCAGTCTCGAGCGCCACGACTTTGGTCAGACCGACGATGCCGTGCTTGGCGGCAACATAGGCCGACTTCTCGACCGAAGCGACCAGTCCGTGGGCTGAGGCGATATTGAGGATTCGCCCCCAGTTGCGGGCTTTCATGCCGGGCAGCGCCAGCCGGGTGGTGTGAAAAGCGGCCGTCAGATTCAGCGCGATGACCGCATTCCAGCGATCGACCGGAAACGACTCGACCGGACTGACGTGCTGAATGCCTGCGTTGTTCACCAGAATATCGACGCCACCGTGCGCAGCGCAGCGGGCCATCAGTGACTCGATGTCCTCAACTCGGCTCAGGTCTGCGCCTTCAAACAGCACCCGCACGCCATGGGTCTGAGCCAATTCAGCGCGCAGCGCTTCGATCTGCACTGCGTCGCCGAATCCGTTGATGATCAGGTCGCAGCCCTGTGCCGCCAGGGCGCGGGCGAGACCCAGTCCGATGCCGCTGGTGGATCCGGTGACGAGTGCCAATTTGCCTTTGAGCATGCTGTGCTCCTTGTATCGCAGTGGGGGAGGGTCTGACGTGCGTGTGCCGGATGGGCACGGTCATGCTGATAACATCGAAGAATACCCGGGGCAGCGGATACAAGCATCGGTGCGCCCGGTTCAAACTTTGCACGTCAACAGAGAACACACCATGACCATCAAGCGATTCCATGTCGGCGCCCGGATGTCGGCAGCCGTGGTTCACAACGGCACGATCTACCTGGCCGGCGAAGTTGCCGAAGATCCGAGTCAGGACACCGAGGGTCAGACCCGCCAGATCCTGGCTTCCATTGATCGTCTGCTCGCTGAATGCGGCAGCGACAAGACCCGCATTCTGTCGGCCCAGATTTTTCTGGCCGACATCGCTGACTTCAAGGCAATGAATTCAGTCTGGGATACCTGGGTGCCCGCAGGTCATACACCGGCGCGCGCAACCGTCGAGTCCAAGCTCGCCAGCCCCAAGTACCGGGTCGAGATCAAGGTCATCGCCGCGGCGTGAACCCGCGTTCGGGTGGACCATGGCGGTTCAGCGCCAGCCCACCCGATCGATCAGCTTCGAGGCCTTGATCTGGGCCCTGCCGATACTTGAGACCTCGAGCGTGTCGGCTTTGAATCGGCCCAGTGAGTCGAGGGTCGGGTTACGGCTGACGGCGCTGGTAACCACTGGCCATTCGTTGTTGCCTTCGGCCAGGTAGGCCTGAGCGCTGTCGCTGGTCAGATACTCGAGAAAGCGTACCGCGGCCTCCTTATGAGGCGCATGACGCGTCACGCCCCCGCCCGAGACGTTCAGATGGGTGCCCCAGGACTGCTGGTTCGGCCACACCATCGCGATTTTCGAGACCGCCTCGATGTCGGCCGGTGAGGTCGAGCGCATCATCCTGACCAGATAGTAGGTATTGGCCAGCGTGACTCCGCATTCCCCGCTGGCCACCGCCTTGATCTGATCGGTATCGCCGCCTCGGGGCGGCCGGGCAAAGTTTGCCACCACACCTTGAGCCCACTGTTCGGTGGCCGACTCGCCCAGGTGCTCGGACATTGCCCCGATGAGCGACAGCATGTATGGCGTCGCGGCCGAGCGGGTACAGACCTTGCCTTTGAGCTTCGGGTTTGCAAGGTCCTCATAGCGGGCAACATCGTCTGATTTGATGGCGGCCTTGTTGTAGACGATGACCCGTGCGCGAGTCGATATGCCATACCACTGGGCACCCTGGCCGCCATCCTTGCCTCGAAGGCTCGGCGGAATCCGGGTATCGAGTGTTTTCGACTTGATCGGCTGGAAAAGCCCGTCGATTTCTGCGCGCCACAGCCGTGCTGCATCGACCAGGAGCAGTACATCGGCGGGCGAATTGGCACCTTCGTTGCGCAGGCGCTCCAGCAAGGCTTCATCCCCGGCCTCGATCCGGTTGATTCGGATGCCGGTTTGCGCGGTGAAATCCCGATAGAGCGCTTCATCGGTCTGGTAGTGCCGTGCCGAATACAGGTTGAGCACCTTGTCCTGAGCGCTGGCGCTGATCGGGCCTGCCAGAAGCAATGCAGCGAGCCCAGCAATATGCGTCGAGCGTGAGAGTCTGGAGTGCAGGCGGATCAGACCGGGGAGAAGTCGTTCGATGATCATGTCGATTGCATTCATCAATGAGAATGAGAATGGTTCTCATTATAGGGACAAAAAAATTTCCCGCAATCCTTCGAGTCGCGCCCTCAGTTTCCAGAGGGGTATCTGTCCTCGGCCAGCACACTCGATTGTGGGCCGCCCGAAGCACTGGTCCCTGACGCCGCCTCGAGGACGAGCCGCTCGGTCTGGGGGGCAGGCGAGTCGAGCAGACGACGTGCACCATCGAATCGCTTCATCCAGTAGTCGAGGTCCATGCTCTCGACACGCACCACCCCGCCGGATGAAGGTGCATGCACGAACCGCCGGTCACCGATGTAAATGCCGACATGGGAAAAAGGCAGACGCATGGTGTTG
>Ga0209598_10001560_pt1 | contig 18695 bp, 23 predicted proteins | sample M_140807_EF_Meta_FD_187317 | JGI IMG/M metagenome (GOLD analysis project Ga0209598, IMG submission 187317) | Freshwater microbial communities from Lake Montjoie, Canada to study carbon cycling - M_140807_EF_MetaG (SPAdes) (version 2) | ecosystem: Environmental > Aquatic > Freshwater > Lake...
AACTCCGACACCGAATTGGTGGGATTGGCCGCCGACGACTCCAACTCCGACGCCGACGACGCCAACCCCAACGCCGACGACGCCAACCCCAACGCCGACGACGCCAACCCCAACGCCGACGACGCCAACTCCGACACCGACTCCTACCCCAACACCTACCCCAACACCTACACCGACGCCGACTCCTACCCCAACGCCTACAACACGTTCTGGGGGTATAATGGCGGCAGCGGCGGCACCATCGACGGGTCAGGCAAAAACTGCTTCGATGGAAGAGTTCTGGCTTGGTGGGAAATTCAAAAAAGGACACAATCCCTTGAAAGGTTTCGAATACCTTCTTGCAGCGGGGTCTCCGTATGCTGACCAGCTGCAATCATTGATCGAAGCTGTTAAGGATTCAGGTCCTACGCTAACTGCTGAGCAAGCCGCTGCTATAGCTTCAGAAGCTCCACCCGACCCTAAGTATTCTTACTATACTTACGGTAACGAGCCTGCAATTAGCGTGGCCACAACCCGTTTGGCCAAAGGTGGCAATGTCGCATCGAAGATGGCTTCGCCGTTGATGGCTGCATATGGCGGCATCCCGCATAAGGGTTCGCATTATGTGCAAGGCGACGGCGGCGGTCAGGACGACCTGATCCCTGCTCAGTTGGCTGACGGCGAATATGTGTTTGACGCCGAGATCGTTGCAGCGCTCGGAGATGGGTCGAACAAAGAAGGTGCAAAGAAACTCGACGCCATGCGCGAGGCCATCAGAAAGCACAAACGCTCAGGACCGTTGAACACAATACCTCCTAAAGCCAAGTCACCATTGGCGTATCTGAAAGGGCTGAAATAATGGGCTTGACCGTAGGTGATCCGTTACCAAATATCAAGACCTCCAAGGTCACCGGCACGACTGGGCCGGATTGGTACAACACGTATTTAGAAAACCTTGCAAAGCCGGGCACCGACCTGCTGAAACTCACACCTGAGCAGATGGTGGCGGGTTTTGACCCGCTGCAGCAAAATGTTCTAGATACTGCTAAGACTGCATTGTCGGGTTACGACCCGCTAATGACTAAGGCGGGGACCACTGCTGAAGAGGCTGCAAAAGGGATCACTCCTGAATCGATTCAGAATTTCATGAATCCGTATCAGTCGAGTGTGACCAACGAGATGGTCCGTCAGTCGAATCAGAACTTCCAACGCAACATGCTGCCCAGTCTCATGGGTCAGTTTGTCGGAACTGGTGGTCCGGGTAGCCAACGCGCTCTGGGTGCGCTTGGGCAGATGACTGCGGATGTGAACCAGAACCTGACTGGAGCTATTAATAAATCTCTGGCAGATTCGTACAACAGTGCTTTGACCGCTGCTGGAAAACAATCCGACCTCCTCAGGCAGGGTGCTGAAACTGAAAAGGGTGTTGCAACGGCTGACCTAGATGCCGCTCTCAAACAACTGGCTGGGCAATACGGTTATGGCGAAAACGCCCAAAAACTCGCTCAGCAGCGGATCCTTGCGCCACTCACAGCCGCCACCACTGCGGGGAATGTCTTCGCTAACCTGAAAGTGCCTAGCACTGTGACTGAAAACGCAGATGCGCCGATCCCCGGTGCTTATTCCACACCGTTGCTTTCACAAGTGACTGGTCTTGGTTCTCTGTTCACATCACCTACAGGTGGTGTAAGTCCCGCCTCGGGCATGGCTAGTGGCGCGACTGATTTCGCTAAATACTTGTTCGGCGAAGGTGATAAAAAAGGTGCACTTTCCAGTGCTTGGGATTGGCTAGGTAGTCTTAAACCATGAGTGAAGAAACCACACCCAGCTCAGAGTCGGAGGGAAACTACAGCCCACTTCTGGCTAAAATGCTCAATATCAGCCCTGAAACGGTTGGGAATATCAGCCTTTCTGGTCTTGGGCGTCAAATTGTAGGGTCAGAGTCTGAAGCCTACAAGAAAAAACTAGACGAAGTCACCAAAGCTCAAGATGCGATGATTGCGGCGCTGGATGCGCGCAAGAATCGTATCGACCCCGGTGCTTTGGCGCTGGCGGCTGGTTTCTTTTCCCCTACCAAAACAGGCACATTCGGCGAGAATCTTGGGCTTGCACTAGGTAATTTGAGCAAAGCTCAAGAGCAAGAGTCCACGAATTCAGCCGCAGCCGCGAAGATGCGGTACGAACTCGCCAGGAGTGGTTTGGCTGACGAAGAGACGATGGCCAAATTGGGCCTGTCGGCTATTAAGAGCCTGACGCCAAAACTGACAAAACTCCAGCAGCAAGTGATGGCTGAGGGGCTGGACCCTAGCACACCCGCAGGGCGACAGCGTCTTATTCAGCTGCAGTTCCTTGAAACTGCTCCAGACGACTTAAGACGTTATTTTTTAGAGACAGGAAAGCTGCCTGAAGGTGTTGCAATGCCACCTTCTGGCGCACCAGTGGCTCCTGCAGAAACGATTGCAGCCGGGCAAGTCGGCGCTCCAGCTCCATCTCCAGCTCCGTCGCCCTCTAGCTACTCTTCTTATGCGCAAAGAAAACTTGTTGAAAAGGAACTTTTGCCGCTAGCAGCTCGGCTCGGCAAAGATTTGAACAAACCAGAAGACCTCAAATTCGTGCAGGAATACTCTCAGCGCGAATTGTTCAACAAAGAAAATCCTGAGGTTGCAAAAGCACTCGCGACTTTCGGTGGCGACCCGCTCAAACAAGCTGACCTCGCTCGAGCGCAGAAAATGCTCACTTCTGAACGTTCGATGGGCAACATGGGGAAATTGTCAGATTACATTTTGGCCAACAACCTCGACCCGAGCAATCCAGCGCATGTGCGATTAGCTGGCGAAATGTACAAACGAGATATGGATCTCGAAAGACAAAGCAAAGAGCAGACCATCAAAACTGCAAGACTGCAAGCTGCGAGGCTCGGTCAAGAGATAAATGAAAACGCTCGCGCTGGAAACGTGGCAGGGATGGCCGCAGCAGCGCAACGTGCGGGGGTGCCTTTCGAACCGTTGAATCTGCCTCCCGGCACCACGCAAAAAGAATTTGCAGCGATGCTCACAAAGCAACGGGAAGAGGCAAATAAATACATAACAGAGAATATCACACCTTACGTCAACACAATTGACCAGGACATCACGGATCTAGAGCGCGCAAAAGCGTTAAATCAAAAGTTGACCGATGTGGGTAGTTTATCTTTCCAGATTCCTGGAATTTCAACACTCGCAAAAGCCAGAACAGGCAAAAAGGCTGAGTACGAAGAGTTTGACGCGCTGGCTTCCAGAGCTGCGGCGCAAAACAAAATCCCCAACAATCCGAGTGTTTCTAACGCTGACTTGAGGTTCATGGAACGGGGCGTGTTCGGTTCTGAAAAAGAGCGATCTTCCAACGACACGATAATCAGTTTCATGCTCGAGCAGCGTAGGCGCGACAAGGATTATTACCGATTCATGAGCAACTACGCTGCAGTGAACGGGAAGCTCGGCCCCACTGCAAACCGAGCTTGGCGAGATTACGTCGACGCCAACCCAATCACGACTCGAGACAGCAAGGGCAATATCCTTCTGAATCCGAACCGAGTAACTCCAGAGCAGTTCTACTCCATGCCTACGACACGTTATGACGCGCAGGGGAGGCCTATTCAATGATCACCAAAATCGTTAATGGTGAGAGGCTAGAGTTTCCTGACGGCACTCCGCAATCAGTTATCAATCGCGTCATAGCGCAGAAATCTGGTGGGATGGCTTCCGTGCCTAACCCGATGGAAGCTCGCGCTCAGGCGCAAGCCGCGATGCGCAACAGAGAATCTCGCCCCGGTCCGCTGCTACCCGGTGCTTTGAACGAAGTTCTCCAAGGCGCAACTCTAGGGTTTTCCGACGAGGCAATCGCCGCAATGCGTGCAGGTCTTGACCCGCGTCAGAGAAAACAACTCTCTGAGCAAATCACTGGCCAGCCTTCGCCGGGCAGCTACGAGGATTATCTCAAAGCTGAACGCGAAGGGATGCGCCAATACCAGGAGCAAAACCCAATCACGTCGACTGTTGCGAATCTGGGCGGTGCCTTTGTACCCGCGATGTTTACAGGCGGTCCAGGGGCAATCCCTGCGGTTAGCCGTGCCGTAGGTCCACGTCTCGCCGGGATGCTGTTTGGTCGTGCGCCGAGCGTTGGGCGCATGACCGCAACTGGCGCTGGTACAGGCGCAGTTTCTGCTGTTGGCACTTCCGAAAAGCCAATCACAGAAGCCCCCAGCGAAGCTGCATTGGGTGCTGTGACGGGCGGAGCAACGGCGGGCACGTTAGGGCTGCTGGGGCAGTACGTTGCGATGCCAGCCTACCGTCAGATCAAACGCATGATGGGTTTCAACGACACAAACCAGATGGCCGACCGGCTGATTGTTGACGCGCTGCGCAAAGACGGTGTCGATCCGAATCAAGCTCTGGCGCGGTTGCAAGGAATGCAACGCGGTGAGGCCACTCTAGCAGATGTGGGTGAGAACACTGCGGCACTATTGCGCAGAGTCAGTGCAAATGCTGGACAAGCTCGTCAGGAAACGCAAACTTTTCTATCCAACCGCGCAGCGGAGCGTGCTCCACGCATTAGCGACGACTTGCGCACACTTATGTCTGGGTCGCAAGACTTCTACACTGACGTCACTGATTTGATCGCTAAACGGCGTGCCGACGCTGACCCTCTTTACAAAGCTGCTTGGGCGAATGCTCCGGTGATCACGCCGCAAAATGCTCCGGATATTTGGGCTATGCGTGGATACCCTTCTTTCAAAGCTGCGATGGAAAAAGGCATAGATCGAATGCGTGATAGAGGCTTGCCTTTGAACTCGCCTGGAAATATCTTCCGAGCTTTGCACGAAACCAAAATAGCTCTGGACGACATGATCACGAACAACATGAAAGAAGGCCATAAGAATCAAGCAGGAATTCTTCTCGACCTGAAAGAGCGTCTTCTCCGAGACATGGACAATGTTTCTGGACCATACAAAATCGCTCGTCAGGCATACGCTGGAGACAGCGAGATGTTGACAGCTATGAATGAAGGCCGAAACATTTATACGATGGAAGAACTTAAACTGCGAGATTTCATGAAGCGGTTTAGCAAGAATCCGTCTGAATATGATTCTTTCCGTGCAGGGATTGCTCAGGCGATGCTCGAGCGGGTGCGTGCTGGTGGTCCAAATGCCGACCCGTTGCAACTCGTTTTCCCGCGTGGTTCGGAGCAGCGCATCCGTGGTGCATTCCGCGACGACCAAGCATTCGAAGAGTTCAAAAATCGATTGCTCGAAGAGCGAACCATGCTAAGGACAGAAACTGCTGGTCTGCGTAGGAATCCAATGGACCCAACTCAGACAGATCAAGGCGGTCTGGGGCCAGTTGGAACACTAGCCTCGGGCAGACCTGTCCGGGCTGCTGTCGAGGCTGCTCAGAATGCAATGCCTTCGGTCGCAGGGATGACGCCCGAAACAGCTCAATCTGCTGTTTCTAAGCTACTCATGCCGTCTGCTCCAAGCACTAACTTGGGTCCAGACCCGATCGAGAGAACCATCGCTGGTATTCTGAACAGTTTGCAGCAAGAAGAAGCTGCTCTGACAAGCTCTGCACGCCGTGGACAAGTGCAAGCCACAGTGGCTGGAGGACTTGCTGCAGCTCGTGAACCAACGGCACAATATCCAGAGGATGAAGGCCAACCGCAGCCGCAAATGCAGATTCCGATTGAACAGTGATAAACTCAATCATTTTGGATAATCTTCCACTTCTCGATCTGCAACATCCGGATTCCATTCCCGCCCATCCTGCCCCGCAGGAGCAGCACCGCCCCAATTGGAACGGACTCGAGAATCTCTTTTCCCATTTTCTCATAGTCCTTCCTCCGGATGGTAGCGATCGCCAACCCGGTGTCGTCCTTGAGCGTGATGTTGAGCCAATACCGGTATTGCCGGTCGTAATCGGTGATAACTCCGCCACGCTTCATGACGTTGCCGGTCTCTAACGCGTCGCGCAAGTTCTTCTCTGCCAGCACGCCCAGCACCACCCGTTCGGTTGAGTCGGCTTCGAGTTCGTTGCACTTGGTTAGCGTTGAACCCTCTTTGAGCCCATGCTTACGCGGATTGACGTACCAATCGCCATACAGAAGCGTGAATGGGTACGGGTCGGGCCATTTGAGCTTGGGATTGTCGAGCTTAGCAGTTATACTCGGAGGCGGCGGCTTCCCTGTTTCACGAGAATCGAGCACCTTTTGAGCCATTTTTGGACCGATACCGTGTACGGCGGTCAACCCACCGTAAATTGCGTCTCCTTTTGCTGCCCAACTGGCTTCAGATCGAGATTTGTCGAAAGCCACATACTTGAAGCCTTCGGCGGTGATCTCCCGCAGGAGTTTGAGGACTGCCTCGTCGTCCGAGGTGTGGCGCAAGGAAGCAGCGCAGAATTCGAGTGGGTGGTAATATTTAAGCCAAGCTGTCCACGCGGAGATGACGGAGTATGCAGCGGCGTGTGCCTTCACGAAGGCGTACGACCCTGCGTGCATCATTGAGTTCCAAACTTCGAGTGCGGCTTCGCGGTTAATGTCCTGCTTCTCGGCACCTTCCAAGAACTTGTCTCGGAACTGATCGAAGTACTCCTTGCCGAGCGACTTTGACATTGCCCGACGCAACGCGGTGAGCTCCGGCCACCCGAGCAACCCAATGTCCCGACCCAAGAACAGGATCTGCTCCTGATACACCACCACCCCTTCGGTCTGCTCGGTCCACTTGCGGTGAATGTCGTGGTAATAGGTCGGGGTGTCCGTGCCCCGACGCACCTCCATGAACTTCTTTGCACCGCCCGACTGCAGTGGTCCGGGACGAGCCAGCGAAGTCAGCGCGACGATGTCATTGAAGTTCTTGACCTGGAACTGCCGTAGCAACTGCCGGGCAGCGTCGCCTTCCAGCTGGAACACGCCGGTGATCTTCTGGCTATTCAACAGGTCGTAAATCTTCTGATCGTGCACGTCGATGTCGGTGATCTTCTTGCCGACTTTGTCGAGTGTTTCCTGCACGACGTCCAGCGTCTTCAGACCGAGCGCGTCGAGCTTCATCAGGTTGAGCGACTCGGCCTGATACTTGTCGATCTGCGAGATGCCTTCGGCAGTGACCGAGCAATAATCGGCCACAGGCGTGTTGCAGATGATCACCCCAGCAGCGTGCACCCCAGCGTGAGATGCGTGGCCTTCTAAGGCCCCGGCATTGCGGAAACCGGGGTGTTTATCGAGCAGCTCGCGTCCAGCCTTGAGCGCACCCATCGTGTCTTCGAGACAAAACGCTGCACGCGAATCACCCGACGACCGCTCGATCATGTTGTCGCGGATCTCTGCTGTTTCCCACGACGGAATCCGCATGCGCTTACCGACGTTGACCAGAATCGATTTGGGCTTCAGTCGGTTGACGTTGCCCAGCCGAGCGATGCTTTGCGCACCGTACTTGCCTTGCAGATACGTGAACAACTCGTCACGGCGATCTCCCGGGAAGTCCATGTCGATGTCGGGCAGGTCGATCCGGGTCACATCGACGAACCGCTCGAACAGCAACCCATGCTCGATTGGGTCGAGTTCGGTGATGCCGAGCAGGTAACAGATTATCGACCCCGACGAAGATCCGCGACCCGGACCCACCAACATGCGCTCTCGAGCCCAACAGATCAAGTCGTAGACCATCAAGAAGTACGACTCAAACTGTTTCTCCCGGATCACCCCCAGCTCGCGCTGAAGCCGAGCCTCGTATTCCTCACCGAAACCGCGTGGAAAGCGCCAGGGAATACCTTTCCTTGCCTCGGCTTCTAAGTCGCCCTCTACGACCATGTTTTCGGCCACCGGGAGCTTGACTTTCTCGAACCGCTCGGCGAATTCTCCCCACATCATGGATTCTGGAAACTGCTGCTCCATTTCCGCTGGCGACCACCAGTGTTGCGAGTGCGCTCCAAGCCGCACCCCGAGCAGCTCTGCGTACTTGCGGTCGGTCGGTGCAGGGTAACGCACGTCGGAGACGAACAACAGCGGCTTAGCCATCCTTTTGGCCAGAGCGCGGTTTTGTTCGTTGAGCAGCGGGTTCAGCGGGTGCAAGTCGAACACCATATCTGCGGCTTGCACGAGAGCGGGGTCGGCAGTGAACGGCAGCACCAGTAGGTTGTCAGAGAACTCAGAGTCATACGTGATTCCCGCGCTCAGCCGATACAGCTCCCGCACCCCTTCTTGGTTCTTGGCGAGAACCTTGATCGACCGTTCCTCGTCGCCGACCTTGAGCTCTGCGCCGAGCACCGGCTGGAGTCCAGCCTTTTCAGCCGCCTTGAAGAACGGCACGTGGCCCCAAGTCCCAACATCGCATATCGCGGGTTTGTTGAACCCGAGCCTGGTGGCTCGCTCCACGACCCTGTTGATTGGGCCGAAACAATTGCCGAACGTGAACTCGGTTCTAGTGAGCATGGGTGATCGCCTTGTAGCATTCGTGCAGCGCCTTAACGTCGTCGAGTGCGCGGTGCGTCTGGGCGAGTGGTGCGCCTTGCGTGTGCTCGTAGAGCTCGGTTAGCTTCATGCGTCTGCCCTTTATGTGCATGGTCGAATCCACGGTGCAGATCTGGTTTGGCGGGAATGGGAACCGCCGCTCCCACCCGGTGCGCAGCAACTCGAAGTACAACACGTCGCGGTCGAAAGCGAGATTGTGCGCCACGAGTGTGTGCGCTCCGAGGAAGAAGTCCGCGAGCTCAGGGATGACTTCCTCGATGCACCGTTTGCCGCGCAGTTGATCGGGCTTGATCCCGGTGATCTTAGTGATCTCAGCAGAGATCTCCTGTTTCGGGTCAATGAGCTCGCTCAACTCCGCGACGATGCTGCCCCGGTCGGAGACCTTGATTGCGCCGATCTCGATAATCCTCGGCTGCAACTCAAGGTCTGACGAGCTGGGCAGCGTCAGCCCGGTGGTTTCGAAGTCAAGAAGGATTAGCATCCGTCAACTCCTCCAACATAGCGGCATACACCGACAAGTCGTGCGCAGAGTCCTGATGGCCGCCACGCGTGAGGGTTTCTGAATAACGAGTGACCTTGCTGACACATTGAATGAACACCCCGAGCCTGTTGAAGTCTTCCACAGTGTACAAGCACAACCCGTTGGGGAAAACCGCCGCCATCACAGCGCCGAACTTCTTGTAGTTGTTGCCGTAGACCTTGTTGCGCTCTTCGTACGTTTCAGCGCACTCGCGCAGGATTTCTGGAACCGTTTTCATCGTACCCACACTCCTTTTAGACCCAACTGGGTGTATGCATTGAGAATTTCCAACCGATCGTCGTAAGCACCTTCAATGGTGTACGTCTTCATCAGCTCCGCTACTTTCTTCTGCTTCATCTTAGCAGAAGACTCGTGATTGTCGTCTTCGCGCATAAGCAGTGCTTGGTATTCGAACCCGTTTTTGTGCAACCAATTCATCGTCTGCCACCGCACGTACTCGTGCCGCGCAGTCAGGAAGAACACGTCCACCGGGGACTCATCCACGATGTGACGGTTGATCACTTCGTCGCCGCCGCAATGATTGTGGTACGCATAGTACTTTGTCGGGTCGGTGTCCGGGAGGCGTGGGTTGATGAGCCAGTAGCGCCACCGATCGTCGGTGATCGTGCGGTCGAGGTCTACGATTCTAATTGATGGTTTCATGTTTAGCCTCCAGCGTTGCATCGAGCCATACATCGAGCATGCACAAAAGCAACGCGCGATTGCGCTCGCCAACGGTTCTACCGTCATCCGTCACAAGCTGGTCTGTCAGCAGGGTGCCGGACCCTTGGTTGCAGAAAAACATTATCGCTTCGCCATCGCTTTTCACTCCGATGACATGCGTCGGGTCTGTGTCTATCAGTACTATGTTGTTCATGATCAATCCTTCCTGATTAGGTCGATGGCTTTTGCAATCTCCCAGCCCATACCCTTGCCGGTGGTGAATCCGATGGATTTGACGATGTCTTCGAGCATGTTGATGGCGACGTCTTTGTCAGATTCAAAAAACGGTTTGGACCAAGGCCACGCTTCAACGATGAGTCGCTCCATCTCGCGCACGATCTGTCCGTACTCGCCTTGAGCGCGTAGCGACTTGCGTGCCTTGACCAAGTCGGTGAGGGTGCGGAAATTGTACTTGCACACGATGTTGCACTCGGTGTTCAGCGGCAGTATACCACGAGCGTCCTCCAGCGCCACGCCCATTTTGACCAGCTCGGTGTAAAAGAACTTGGACGAATCCACCGCTGCTCTGTATGCCATGCGCTGCTGCTCGTCCAGCTTTTCGCCTTCCACCACGCCGAAACTGGACGCATCGGTCACCCGCATCGACTGCATGGCGTAGGACGCCGTGCGGGTGCGGGTTATTTGCTGCGCTACAGCGCGACTAACCCCGCTGAGTAGGAAAGTCACGTCCACGAACTCCCACGAGCTCTTGATGGTTTTAGCCATGTAATCCAGCTCTTGCTGTTTCTTGGCGGCGTCCCATGCCTTGACCTCTTTCATCAACCCAGACGTCAAGTTCAGCCGGGTCTGTTTGGTGAAGATCATAACGTCAGCCGCGTGCCACGTCTCGTCATCGCGACCGATGCCGGTGAAATCTATAAGTTCAACTTTCATAATGTCTGCTCACTTTCTTTTGTAAGGTTGCGGTGATCTGCAGGATCTGCTCTGCGTTGAAGTTGCTCGTCCTGATGTATTCGTCGATGACCGTGCATGCGAAGTTCACACCCCGATCAAAGCAGTCTACGCCCTGGAAGCGGCAATCTTCCTCGTGTAAGAGTCCGCGTTCATCAGTCTCTTGATCACATTCAGGTCTTGCAGGACGTCGTCCAAGAGTATGTTGCGCCATGTTGCGAATCTGCCTAAAGAGTAAATTGAGTGTTTCTGAGACAACCGCTCTACCACGAACCGTCGGAACCGTTCGTCGATCGGAGCGATCTTGCCGTAGCTTTGCTTGTGAGTTGCGTCGATCGGCACGACTGGTTCGTGCTTGTCCAGGATCCCGAACGAAGCCAACACATGCTCCATGTTGACGTCTGGGTAAGCAGGGTCGTCAACTGATTCCACGATCAACAGATCGCCGGTGATCGAAGCTCGGTAAGCCGCAGTGTGTGACGAAGGGTAGTAGATCGTCTGGAACACGTCGGCTCGAGGGATCCGGAACCGTTGCACGCGGATCGGAGAGAACTTGAACTGATTGTGGTCGGGGTTGTCGAACTTGACCAAGCTCATGACCTTGTTCATCGGGATCGTGCTGATGATCGGGCGCGACTCGGGGAGTTCAGTGACGGGCGTGTTCCACGAAACGCGGTCACCGACCTGCTCGATCAGCCGCAGGATAAAGTCCTCTGGCGCGATGAACCTATCCACCGCCTCCGTTTTCCAGATCGACCGATCGAAGTATCCGCCAGTGACTTTGTACGAGTACATGTTCGACAACTGGATGTCGGGGAAGCAGTACTGCCCTTGGTACCAGATGCCCTTGTTCACGCGGATCTTGCGGAACGGGATGCCCACCGCATCCCCCACCGCCGAGCTGCGGAACCGGAGCACTGCCCGGTGCGACTGGGCGTCTTGCGACGCCGCCTCAAAGACCTTTGCTTGCGGGTTGAGCGCCGCAGCGATCAACCCACTCAGGCCAGCGCCCAATATGATCATACGAACTCCTCGGCGATTTCCCACAGCTTCATGTTGACCTTGACGCTGTTGTCCATTGCGCGGATGCCGTGAGTGCGGGTGTTGCGTCCGTTGGCAGACCGCCCGACCACGCCGCCCTTGATCATGTTTTCCTGGATGCGGTTGAAAACCCGCCACAGATCGTCGCCGTTGTCCTCGGGGCGGCGGGACTCCAGCAGGGAGTGCGGCATAACCCGGCCACCCCAGAGTGCAGAAGCCAGCACTGAGAACTGCATCTTTTCGGATTGGTTGAGGATGCGTTCCTTGAAGATGTCCACGCGGCGAGCAGCCTCTTTGGCTCCCTGAATGACGCGGTTGGCTTCGTCCAGCACCCGGTCGGCGGTGACCTCGACGTGCCGGATCCGTGCAGAGCTGATGTCCTGCGACTTTACGATCAGACCGTTAGAGCACACCATGCGGAACAGGCCAGCTTCCATACGCAAGGACGATGACCCATCGTTGGCGTTGATAACGAGGATCTCGGGCACGGATCCGTTGACCTCGCCCAAGTGCTGCTCGTGGCGCATACGCACAAAGTGCCGCACCATGCGGGGGTCGCGCACTCGTGGCTTGAGCGAGTTGGTGGCAGTGACGATGAAGCCCTCGTCGCGCATGAGATTCACAACAGCTTCGGTGCTGATCAGGTCGTACTTGCTCGACAGCTTGCCGAACTTGACGCCATCCGTGGCGGCTGGTGGAAGAATGAGTTCAGACATTTGGATTACCCCTTGAAAGAAAAGATTACAACAGCTAAAAACCAGATAACAGCAAAGGCAAGGATCGCCATGATACGCATATGAATCTCATTCGAATCCTTTTGCTTCTGCACGGGATACGGGCGGTTCATAAGGTCGCTGACCTTGACCATCACTTTGGGAGGCTCAGGAGGAGCCTCCTCCGCAGCGAGTAATTTCTCGCGCTCAACTTTGCTCCGGATCTGGTAAACATACGGAGTTGAACAGTCGGCGAGACGAGCGATCTGCCGCGCAGTCAGGCCCCCTTTTTGCAAAAGCTCGCGGATGGTCCGCTCGCGGGTGATTTTAGGCATTGTCGTCTTCCTTGGTTTGCTGGTTGAGAGTGTATTGCAGGGCGGCGATCAGGAGTTTGGTTTCCGAACGAGAGAAGTACGTCCCGGTGCTCCATCCGTTTTGCATCAGGTGCAGCCAAACACCTTTGTCGCCTTGCCAGTCCGACACCGAAACTCGGATGCCTTGATCGGTGTTGATGAGAGTATTGGTTGTCATTTCAGTTGCTCCAGTTGATGATTGTGTTAGACCAGCTCGCCAAGTTCGTCAGCAACGAACTCCACCGCCCACGAATGCTCAGGCTCGTCGATGAGCTTGGCGACCCACTCGGTTGCGTCGTGGAAGCCGAAAGCGTCGAGAGCTTTGGCGTTTGCGTGAGTGACGAACTTCTCGACGAGCATCGTGCGGTTGGCCGAGGTGTCGTCCATGGCCATCTCGTAGTCCTCGTCGAACTCGGGAGGCGACATGTTGTCGTAGGCCCACTGAGCGGATGCGAAGCTGATTGTCTTGATTTTGAACATTTCGGTTTCTCCGGTTGGTTACTGTTTGTCAGTCAGGTCATTATCTCTCGGAAAGTTCCACAAGGCAACAACTATTTTCATAATTCTTGCCCCGTGGAAACCCTTGGTTTACTTGGCGGGGACCACCTTGATGTCGGCGCGACCGTCTTTACGGAAGGTGTCGAGGATGTCTTCGGTGATGCCGTACTTGACGCACAACTTGTTGTAGTCGACGGTGCCCTTGACAGCGACCAGCTGGACGGTAACTTCGTGCAGCTCGCCCTTGAAGGGGATGTACTTGCCGTTGATGTCCTTGGCGGACTCGCCGTACTTGTTGGCGATGTCGTCTTTCATCTTCTTGACGCGCTCGGCCATCGCCTTGGCTTGCTGGTCGAGGATGTACAGAGCGTCGATGTCGTTGCTCAGCGAGCTGATCAGGGCGTCGACTTCGAAGTTGGTGACTGCATTCATTTCGGTTTCTCCAGTTGGGGTCGGTTGGTACTGCGTTTTCGTTCGCAGTGAGAGAAGTATGCCTCAGCAATTTTCAGAAAGCAACAACTATTTTCATATTTCGCAAACTTTTTTTGAGTGCATCCAGCCCGGCATGCCGTAGGTCGAACGGTCCCAGGTCATCCAATCGTTCTGGTCGTACTTTTGCTGGTAGTACTTGCGGTACGCCTCGACAGGGTCGGCGTCTTTGCAATCATCGGGCATACACAGTGCAAATGGGACGCTAGGCGCACGCGTGAGCTTGGGTGGTACCTTGCTGAGCTCGGTTTGGAAAAGAACAGCGCAAGCGTGATCTTTGCCGTAGCGCATGCGGTACTGCTTGGCGAGCGATTGCCCGAGCGTCAGAAGCCAGCGATAATTGGCGAACGAAGCAGCGGCCCACTGCACGCAAGGGTGGTTCTGGTGGGTGGCTTTGTACGTAACAGCGTCGCCGTTGCCGTGGATGTGGTGCACAGTCGCGAGGATCTGGGCAGTTTCGAGCGTCATCTTGACGACATGCACGTCGGAGTGAAACGCGGCAGCGAGTGGGGCAGATTGGTGAAGTACGAAGATGTTCATGACTGTTGCTCCTGTTGGTGTCGGGGACCGAAGTCCCCGGTTTGATTAGATAACGCTGTAGCAGCCGTTGAAAGAATGACCGACATTCCAGTTTGCCATTTTGAAATCCCAAGAATGAGTCTTGCAAACTTTGGCCAAGAAACGCTCGGCGCGTTCGCGGGTGCGGAAGATCGCTTGATGCGTGATCGGATCCCAAAGCGAATCAGAGCAGTCGCGAACGATTGCACTCACGCTGAAACCTACAACTTCGTTGCGGAACCGGACTTCGCTGACTTGGATGTTTTTGATCATTTCAGTTTCTCCTGTTGGGATCGGCTGCAACTCGCAACCGGTGAACGAAGTATGCAGCAACTTTTCGACGAAAGCAACAACTTTATGAAAATATTTTTCACATGAAAGAATCTGCGTTTTGGGCGTCGCTGAAAGGTGCTGGGGTGCTGCCCTTCGCGGTGCGGGTGGAATCCCCCGGCAGTCCGGGCATGCCGGACGTGTACTTCTCTCTGGGCAACGGGGTGACCGGCTGGATCGAGCTCAAGGTCGTACCCGACGAGCGTCGCGCTCCGATCGCTCAAGGCACCGGGCACGGGCAGCTGAGGCCGCTGCAAGTGCTCTGGGCTCAGCAAGCGTCTGCGCAAAATATTTTCACAAATGTGTTGCTTTTCCATCGAGACCGAGCGATACTTGTTGCAGGTCGAGATGTAAAGCCGCTCTTGGGCGAACCTCTCGACTCGGTTCTAGACCGAGCGTTGTGGGTGGGTAGCCCCACTCCACGCAACCGCTGGACCAACCTACTGGAGCAACTGGATAAACATGGAAAATCGACCCTTATTTGCATGGCAGCAACGCGCACTGACAGCAGCGCGTGACCGCGAATCTTATGGCTTGTTCAGCGACCCCGGCACCGGCAAGACTTATTGCGCGTTGCGGATCGCAGCTTACTGGACCGACAGCGCTGTAGTGATCTGCCCGCTGTCGGTCAAGTCGCAGTGGGTGAAAGAAGGATACAAAGTCGGGCTGTTCCTCAAAGTTTACCACTATGAGCAGTTGCGCAATGCGAAGTACTTCTACGAAATCGCCGAATACCTGCGCACCGAGAACTGCACGCTCATTCTCGACGAGAGTCACCGGATCAAGAACCCCAGCACCGCCACAACCAAAGCCGCTCTGAAGCTCGCTCCGATGGCGGTGCGGCGGCTGGCTTTGACGGGCACTCCGACTGCTAACTCGCCTGCAGATCTCTGGGCTCAGTTCAAGTTCCTGCAGCCTGTGCGGAAGATTGAGTCGTACAAAGATTTTCAGGAAGAGTACATCCACTCCCTGCCATTCGACCACCCGCTCCGCAAGCGTATCCCCGGCAACCCATTCATTCCGCGCAAAGACATGTATGGCAAGCTGATGACGAAAAACATTCCCGCGCTCAAGCAGCGGGTGCTCGAATACGGTTGCACCGTGCAGCTGCAAGATGTGGTGGAGCTGCCCGAGCGCACCTTCCTGCGTCGGGTGTGCAAAGGGTCAAAAGACCTTATGAAGACGTATAAAGAATTCGAGGAGAACTACGCAGCTCAGTTCAAGACCGAAGAGATCACGGCGCAAAATGCGGCGGTGCTGGCTGGACGACTCACCCGCATGTCGAGTGGGTTGGGGCATGCCGATATGCAAGTGTCGTACGAGAATCCCAAGCTGTGGGAGCTGCACGACGAGATCGGTTCGTTCGTCGCTGCCGGCAAAGTCATAGTTTGGAGTGTTTGGGTGCAGGAGCGCAACGACGCAATGGATGTCCTGAGCGAAGCTGGCTACCGAGTCACGCTCGACCCGCAGGAGTTCATCGAAGGCGACTACGAGATCCTGTTGGGTTCGCCCAAGATGTTCGGCACCGGGTTGAACTTGCAGTGCGCCAAGTATCAGTTGTGGCTCTCTCGCTCGTGGTCTTTGATCGAGCGCGAACAGGCTTTGGCACGGAACTACCGAGCTGGCCAAACCGAAAAGACAATCGTCGTCGACTACATCACCGCTGACACAATCGACGAGCGTGTGCTCACTGCTCTGGAAAACAAAACCGACCTGCTCAACGAAATCATGTCCACAGGAGTGCTTTGAAATGTCAAGAGTGTTTGTCACGAGCAACCGGATGCGGAAAGACCACGCAACCGGCACGCTCAAACCGATCGTCGATCTGCGACCCGCCGAGAAGTGGGGGTCGCTCAATTCGGTGTTTGACCACGAGATGGAACCCACCGAAGTCGACGACGTGCGCCAAGCAGCGCACCGGCTGAAAGACTTCGACCCCGACGAAGATTACGTGCTGCCCAACGGATCTCCCATCGCTACGCTGGCAACGGGTATGATCCTCGGTGACAAGGGGATGGACTCGATCCAGACACTGGTTTGGGATAAGATCCATATGAAGTACGTACTAGGAGTGATCGAACTGTGAGCACGCACGCAAAACTCTCCCCTTCTGGTAGCTCGCGTTGGCTGGCATGCCCCGGCAGCGTATGGCTCACCGAGCAAGCTCCGCGTCAGGCGTCTTCGGCGGCGGCTGAAGAGGGCACCGACGCGCACGAGTGGGCTGCGAAGATCCTGCTCAACATGGCAGACCGGGAGAATCCGTACCGTGACGTCGAGATGTACGTCAACCGGGTGCGTGCCTCGGCAGACCGCAAGGGCGCGCAGTTGTGGATCGAGCAGCGCGTGTACGTCAACGACGATATACACGGCACCCCGGACGCGGTTGTCTCGTACAAGAGCACGCTCGAAGTGTTCGACCTGAAGTACGGACACAACAAGGTCGAAGCTCGGGGAAACACGCAGTTGATGATCTACGCTGCAGGGGCGATCAAGACGTACGGACTCAACCCGCGTAAGGTGGTGTTGCATATCGTGCAACCTCGGGCAGGTGGGATCCGGTCGGCCGAGATGCCGCGCAAGACCTTCGACGCAATTGTGAACTCGATCGTCGAAGCAGCTGCCGCGTTGTTGAAGAACCCCGACGCACCGCGCAAGGCGGGTGAGCACTGCCAGTACTGCCCAGCAGCGACTATTTGCCCCGAGCGCAAGGCCGAAGCACACCACGCGGCGCAGATGGCTTTCCGTCTGGTTGAAGACCTGGACGAGGACACCGTGCTTTGGGCCATTGAGAACCGCAAGCGCATCGTGGATTGGTTCGATCAGCTCATCGACGCCGCAATCGCTAAGCCACCCCGAGGCTATGTGGCTGTCCAAAGTCAGGGCAGACGCGTGTGGCGCACAGATGTCGAAGTCCCACTCGTGTTGAAGGCGATGACGCTCGCCGAGGCAGAAAAGGCGGGTTACCCTTTGGACGAACTCACCGTCAAAAAGCCGGGTCCGCTGACGCTGGTGCGCAAGGACGTCGACACCAGTTCGTTCCCCGACTTATGATCTCGAAAACATCCGTGCCGTATGGCTGTAAAGTACGGGTGCCTTTATCCCAGCCTTGTTTGTGTAATGGAGTAATTTCTTATGAGTAACATCTCACCCGTTGGTCGCATTTCCTTCCCTCACCTGTTCAAGCCGCAGCAAAACGATCGCGGCGAGAATGTATGGTCGGTGGTGGTGATCTTCGACAAAAAGGCGCAGGACTCCGACGAGTTCAAAGCCATGGAAGCCGCAGTGCAGAATGCTGCTTCCGAGCGGTTCGGCGCGAAGGTCCCGGCAGGGGTTAAGCGCAAGTCGCTCGAGCCCAAGAGCGGGTATCCGATCACGCTGTGCGAAACCAAGCCCGACTGGTTCAGCTGGGCTCCGGAAGGCGCAGTGATGATCACGTTCAGCAGCAAGTATCAACCCGTCGTAATCGACCGCCAAAAGCAAGAGATCCTCCACGTGTCTGAAGTGTACGCCGGGCAACACGGTCGAGTGCAGTGGACGACGTATGCTTACGACGCCTCCGGCAACCAAGGTGTGTCGTTCGGGCTTCGAGCCTACCAGAAGGTCAAGGAAGGCGAGGCGCTCTCGGGCGGCAAGCCGGACATCGGCGCATTCGGCGACCTGAAAGAAGAAGACGACTTCTAAGTCAGGCGCAGCGGGGGCGTTGGGGCAACTCAGCGCCCCTCTTTTTTTGATAAACTGAAACTCAGAAAATGACAGTCATCCAATTCGAACGTCAAACCAAGCAGCTGCACCTTCCGGGTGATATGCTGGAAGAAAAGCGGTGGCTGGTGTGGCGCGACGAGGATGGGAGGAAGGTTCCATACTACCCCACCACGCATCGACGTCGGTCGGGCACCATGGAAACCGCGCAAGACTACGCCGCAATGGGATCGCACCCCGAGGCGATGGATTCGCTCAAACACCACACGCCGCACTACACCGGGTTGGGCTACGCCATCACGCATGGCAACCTCCTGCTCGACTTGGACGATGTGCTCGGCGCAGACGGTAAGTTTATCGACGACTGGGCTGAGAAGTTCA
>Ga0209598_10001562_pt1 | contig 18687 bp, 19 predicted proteins | sample M_140807_EF_Meta_FD_187317 | JGI IMG/M metagenome (GOLD analysis project Ga0209598, IMG submission 187317) | Freshwater microbial communities from Lake Montjoie, Canada to study carbon cycling - M_140807_EF_MetaG (SPAdes) (version 2) | ecosystem: Environmental > Aquatic > Freshwater > Lake...
AAAACCGACCACACCACCATCACACCCGGCGGCTGGCAAACCCGAAAACGCAAAGACGGCCGCACCGAATGGATACCACCACCACACCTGCCACTACGCGGCGGCACCAACGACTACCACCACCCCGAACGACTCCTCCCCAAAGATGAACCAGTCGCCAACGAAGACGACGAACAATCAACCGGCTAGCCGTGTTGTCCCATGAGGTTGGCTACCCGGCTCCGTTAGATTCTCCTCGTGCGGTTCCGTGCCTATCTTTTCGACGTCCAGGGCACCCTGCTGGATTTCTTCAATCCGGTCAGCACCGCTGTCGGCCACTACGTGACCGCACACGAGATCGCAGATGTCGATGCCGCAGAGTTCACCCGCAGCTGGCGGGAGAACTACTTTCAGAGGGTCCGAAGCATCCCGCAGAGCATCGACCAGTGGCGGCCGGTCCAAGCCGAGTATCAGGCCGGGTTCCTCGACGTCTGCGCGCATTACAGACTTCCTGCGCCCGACCACGCCGCCGCAGCAGCAGTCGCAGCCAGTTGGCAGCTCCTTGAACCGTGGCCCGACGTCCGGGCCGGAATGGCAACCATCCGTGAGAAGGCGATGACGGCCGCTCTATCCAACACCGATATAAGCACCGCAATAGCGTTGTTCAAGCGGACCGGTATCGGCATGGATGCAATCTTTACCGCCGAACTGTTCGGAGCGTTCAAGCCGGATCCGCGCGTATACCTGGGCGCATTGGATTATCTGGGTGTGCGTCCGCAGGAGGCTGCGATGGTTGCCAGCCATCCTTACGACCTTGAGGCCGCCGACTCGCTGGGCCTGGGAACAATATTTGTCAGTCGGCCGCTCGAATACGGCGACCCTGCGTTGGCTCACGAGATGGCTGCCGGGAGCGTGACCCAGTACGTCCGCGCGATCGGAGAAATCGACTGACCCCGCCCGAATACCCAATCCGGCTAGCGGTTCCGCGGGGCGCGCTTCTCCCGCACCCGCACATTGATCCGGATCGGTGACCCCTCGAAGCCGAAGGTCTCGCGCAACCGTCGTTCCAGGAACCGCCGATAGCCGGCCTCCAGGAAGCCGGAGGTGAACAACACGAACGTCGGCGGCCGGTTGGTGGCCTGGGTGGCGAACAGGATTCGCGGTTGCTTACCGCCACGCACCGGCGGCGGGGTCGCAGCGACGATCTCTTTGATCCAGGTGTTCAACTGCCCGGTCGAGATGCGCGCGTCCCACGACGACAGCGCAGTCTCCATGGCCGGCACCAACTTCTGCACCGCTCGCCCGGTCAGGGCAGAGATGTTCACCCGCGGCGCCCACTGCAACTGGGCCAACTGCAGATCGATCTCGCGGTCGAGCAGGAAGCGCCGGTCCTCGTCGACCAGATCCCACTTATTGAACGCCAGCACCAGTGCCCGGCCGGCCTCGATCACCATCGACAGCACCCGCTGGTCCTGTTCGGTGATCGGCTCCGATCCGTCAATCAGCACCACCACCACTTCGGCGGCATCGATGGCGCCGTGCGTGCGCACCGAGGCATAGAACTCATGCCCGCTGGCCTGTGCGACCCGGCGCCGCAGACCGGCGGTGTCGACGAAACGCCATATGCGGCCGTCCAATTCGATCAGCGAGTCCACCGGGTCAACGGTGGTACCAGCGACGTCGTGCACTACCGCTCGCTCGGATCCAGCCAGCCGATTCAGCAGCGAACTCTTGCCGACGTTGGGCTTACCCACCAGCGCGACACGGCGCGGTCCCCCACCCACCGACGCGGTCTCCGACACCTCCGGCAGCGCGTCGATGACATCGTCGAGAAGGTCAGCGACACCGCGGCCGTGGATCGCGCTGATCGGGTGCGGTTGCCCAAGGCCCAACGACCACAGCGCGGCCGCATCGGACTCGCCCTTCTCGTTGTCCACCTTGTTGGCGGCGAGGAACACCGGCTTACCCGACCGCTTGAGAATCCGTGCGGCCGCCTCGTCCGCGGAGGTGGCGCCGACGATCGCGTCCACCACCAGGATCACCGCATCCGCGGTCTTCATGGCGAACGAGGCCTGCTCGGCCACCTTCTGCTGCAGACCCTTCGCATCGGGTTCCCAGCCGCCGGTGTCCTGAACCATGAACCGGTGTCCGGTCCACGACGCGTCGTAGGACACCCGGTCCCGGGTCACGCCGGGGAGATCCTGCACGACGGCCTCGCGCCGACCCAGGATCCGGTTCACCAGAGTGGACTTGCCGACGTTAGGCCTTCCCACCACGGCGACCACCGGCGGCGGACCACTCGCCTCGCCGGACTCGTCAGCGTCCGCCTCGTCGCCGACGTCCCATTCGCTCTCGTCAGCCCAGGTGCCGTCCTCGGTCATCGTCGGATCTCCGTCCGCTGTTCGACGAGATCCCGCAGTGCGGCGATCACCTGGGTCTGGTTCATATCGCTGGTGTCCACGATCACCGCATCGACGGCCGCACACAGTGGCGAAACGGCCCGGGACGAATCCAGATGATCACGCCGACGCACATCGGCCAGCACCGTCTCATAGTCATCGGGCAGGCCGGCCGCGATGTTCTGGTCGTTGCGGCGCCGCGCCCGAGTCTCGGCCGACGCGGTCAAGAACACCTTCACCTGTGCATCTGGCAGCACCACGGTGCCGATATCGCGGCCCTCGACCACCACACTGCCCGGCCCGGCCGCCAACTTCCGCTGGATGCCCACCAGGCGGGTGCGCACCGCGGACACCGCGGAGACCGCCGACACCGCGCGGGTCACGTCGTCACCGCGGATCAGCGAGGAAACGTCCTCGCCGCCAAGGAAAGCCGCCTCGCTGTCCGGGTCGTAGCCGACGGACAGCGGCACATCGGCCGCGGCCGCGATGGCATCCGGATCATCGAGATCCACCCCGGCCCGCACCAGCGCCAGCGTCACGATCCGGTACATCGACCCGGTGTCCAGATAGCGAGCACCGAGTTCGCGCGCCAAACCCCTTGACACCGTTGATTTTCCGGTTCCAGCGGGACCGTCAATCGCGACCACCACGCCGTTCACATGCCCGCCGCTCACATGCCCACCGCCCGGTGCAGTTCGCCGATCTCCTTACGCGTCAGCGCCCGGATACTGCCGGGCCGCTGATCACCCAGTGCCACCGACCCGATGTCGGTGCGCACCAGTGCCTGCACCGGGAACCCGACCTCGTCCAGCAGCCTGCGCACGATTCGTTTGCGGCCCTCGTGCAGCGTGACGCGCAGCAGGGTCTTGCCCGGCACGGCATCCACCACCGCGAAGTCATCGAGTTTGACCGGGCCGTCCTCGAGTTCGATACCGGCCTTCAACGTCTTGCCCAGCCCACGCGGAACCGATCCCGCCACCGTCGCCAGATAGGTCTTCGGCACCTCATAGGAGGGATGCATCAGCCGGTGCGCCAGTTCGCCGTCGTTGGTCAGCAGCAGCAGTCCCTCGGTGTCGGCATCGAGGCGGCCGACGTGGAACAGATTCTTGTTGCCGCGCACCCGATGCTCCACCAGATCCCCGATGCACGGCCGGCCGAGATCATCGGACATCGTCGAGTGCATTCCGATCGGCTTGTTCAGCGCCAGGTACACCATCGAGTCGTCGAGTACCACCCTGGTGCCGTCGACCCGGATCTCGGAACTGTCCGGATCCACCCGGGTGCCCAACTCCGTCACCACACGGCCGTCCACCTCCACCCGGCCGTCGATGATCATCCGTTCGGCGACCCGCCGAGACGCAATTCCGGCCTGGGACAACACTTTCTGCAGCCGAACGCCCTCGGCGTCAGACATCGGTATCGACATCGAGCGTGACAGGCACGTCGGCCTGCGTCGTCCTGGACAGCTTGGCGAACCGAGGCTCGCTGTCCAGGTTTTCGCTCAAATCATCGATCACGTCGACGTCGGGCAGCAGCGGTGCGATATCGGGCAGTTCGGTCAGCGATGACAATCCGAGTCGCTCCAGGAAGAGTTCCGTGGTGGAGAACATCGTTGCGCCGGTATCGGAGTCATTTCCGGCCTCGGTGATCAGACCGCGCGCAACCAGCGTCCGGATCACCGCGTCAACATTGACACCGCGAACGGCGCTGACCCTGGCCCGGGTGACGGGCTGGCGGTAGGCCACCACCGCGAGTGTCTCCAGCGCGGCTCGGGTCAACTTGGAGCGCGAACCGTCGAGCAGCAGCCGCTCGACGTAGGGCGCGAACCGGGCCCGGGTGTACATCCGCCAGCCGCCGCCCATCTCACGCAGGTCGATACCGGAACCCCGAGCGGTGAACTCCTCGGCCATTCGGTGCAGCGCGTCTGTGATCCGGTACACCGGTTGCTCGGTCGCCGACGCCAGCGTCTCGGCACTCACCGGAGTGTCGACCACCAGCAGCAGCGCCTCCAGCACCCGGCGCAGATCGTCGTCGTCGAGTTCCTCGAGATCGGCAGGTATCTCGTCGGTGACCCTGTCGTCGGCAACCTCGTCGGTCGCTACTTCTTCAGTCACCGATTCAGTCACCGATTCAGTCACCGACTCAGTCACCGACTCACTCTTCCCACTCGGCCCGGACCAGGTCCTCATTGATCACCTGGTCGCCGGTCCACGAAACCTGCAGCACACCAAGCGGTTCTGACTGGTCGAATGCTACCGTCCGGGCCCGGTACAGCTCGAGCAGCGCCAGGAAGCGCCCGACGATCTGAATCGGTTCCGAACAGTCCGACACCAGTTCGGAGAACGACGCCCAGTGCCCCACGCCACGGCTCTGGAGAAGCGCCAGCAGCCGCTCGGCCTGCTCGGGCACCGACACCCTCGACACATGCAGGTGATCGGTGGACACCACCGGAATCGGGCGCGGGGTGAATGTCGCGGCGGCGATCTCGGCGAAACTCTGTGCGTCGACCCCGATCATCACCTCGGGTAGCAACTCGGAGAACTGATCCTCCAGTGCCACCGCGCGCGGATAGCTGCGCAGCGCGGCGGCTTCGAGTTCGGCGAACATCTCTGCGACGTGCTTGTAGGCCCGGTACTGCAGCAGCCGCGCGAACAACAGGTCGCGCACCTCCAACAGCGCAAGGTCCTCCTCGTCCTGTACCTCACCGGCCGGCAACAGTCGTGCAGCCTTGAGGTCGAGCAGGGTGGCGGCGATCACCAGGAAGGTGGTGGTCTCGTCGAGTTCCATCACCCGGCCGATCTCGCGGGTGTAGGCGATGAACTCGTCGGTCACCGTGTGCAGCGCAACCTCGGTGACGTCGAGGCGGTGGGCGAAGATCAGTTGCAGCAACAGATCGAACGGACCATCGAAGTTGCTCAGCGTGACGTGGAAGCCGGAATTCTTTTCGGTGCCTGTGTCGGGGGCTTTGCCCGTGCCCGCCTCGGGCACTACCTGGGTGCTCACTTGCCGAAGCGGTCGATGACCTCGCGGGCCAACGCGCGGTATGCCTGTGCGCCACCGGATTTCGGCGCCCAATTGATGATGGGTTCACCGGCGACGCTGGTCTCGGGGAACCGGACGGTGCGGGCGATCACGGTGTCGAACAACAGATCGCCGAAACGCTCCAGCACCCGTGCCATCACCTCGCGGGCATTGACGGTGCGGTTGTCATATCGGGTCACGACGATTCCGCTGATCTCCAGCTTCGGGTTGAGCCGTTCGCGGACCTTCTCGACGGTATCGGTGAGCAGCGCCAGGCCGCGCAGCGAGAAGTACTCGCACTCGGTCGGGATGATCACACCGTCGGAGCACGCCAGCGCATTGACGGTCAGCAGGCCCAGCGACGGCTGGCAGTCGATCAGCACATAGTCATAGCGATCCAGCACCGGCCGCAGCGCACGCCCCAGGGTCTGCTCGCGGCCGACCTCGTTGACCAACTGGATCTCCGCGGCCGACAGATCGATATTGCTGGGGATCAGGTCCAGGCCGTCGACCCGGGTGTGGATCAGCACCTCCTCGATGCCGACCCGGGGTTCGATCATCAGGTTGTGCACCGTGTGTGCGAGTTCGTAGTGCGGCACCCCGAGTCCGGCCGACAGCGCGCCCTGCGGGTCCAGGTCGACCAGCAATACCTTGCGGCCGTATTCGGCCAGTGCGGCGCCGAGGTTGATCGTGGAGGTGGTCTTGCCCACCCCGCCCTTCTGGTTGCACATCGAGATCACCACGGCCGGGCCGTGGCTGCTCAGTGGCTTCGGAACGGGGATAGCGCGTGGAGGGCGGCCGGTGAGACCGATCGGCGCTTCGTCGTGCTCGTCGGTCACGCGGCCGCCATCCGGGTCGGGTGAATCGGCGGCGTGGCGAACATTGACGCGAAGTCTAGCCACCAGCAAGGCCTACTGTGGCCGCATGGCCCTCAAAGTACGGATACCACTGCTGCGCTGGTCGGTCTGGCGGCTGGCGATCGGGGTGCGAAACATCTCCCGGACCGGACAGATCGGTGACGGTCGCGAGGCCGCGGCGGTCGACTACGTGCTCGCCAACGCCCGCGCCGGCGATATCGACGACGTAATCGCCACCATCGACCGCTTCGCCTATCAGGAGTCCATCCTGATCAATGTCGGCGACGAGAAAGGCCTGCTCCTCGATGCCGCGGTGCGCCGGGCAGACCCGGCGCTGGCGCTGGAACTGGGCACCTACTGCGGGTACGGCGCGCTGCGGATCGCCCGGGCCGCACCGACTGCCCGGGTGCTGTCGGTGGAACTGGCCGAGGCCAACGCCGCCAACGCCCGCCGGATCTGGGCGCACGCCGGCGTGGCGGACCGGATCACCTGCGTGGTCGGCACCATCGCCGACGGCGGGGCCACCCTGGACGCCCTGGCCCGCGACCACGGGGTTGGCGCCGGCGCGCTGGACTTCCTGTTCATCGACCACGACAAGGCCGTCTATCTGGTCGATCTGCGCAGCATCGTCGGCCGAGGCTGGCTGCATCCGGGCAGCATCGTCGTCGCCGACAACGTCCTGGTGCCGGGCGCCCCGAAGTACCGGGCCTTCATGCGCGAACAGCAGGGCAAAACCTGGAACACCGTGGAACACAAGACCCACGCCGAGTACACCTCGGTGCCGGATCTGGTGTTGGAGTCTGAGTATCTAGGGGCCTAGCGCCTACGCGGATCAGGCCCGGGGGTGCGCGCCCGCCCACACCTCGCGCAGGGCGGTGACGGTCACCAGCGTGTAGATCTGGGTGGTTGTGACCGAGGCGTGGCCCAGCAGTTCCTGCACCACCCGCACATCCGCGCCGCCGTCGAGCAGATGGGTGGCGAACGAGTGCCGCAGCGTATGCGGTGAGACCGCGGCGGTGATCCCGGCCCGCTCAGCGGCGTCCTGCAATACCTGCCAGGCGCTCTGACGGGAAAGCCGGCCGCCCCTGGCGTTGAGGAACACCCCGCCCCCCGGGGCAGGAGCGAAGCGACCCGGGGAGGACCCGGTCGCCCGTCCCCGCTGGGCCAGACCCGGCCGGCCGCGCACCAGATAGGCGTCCAGTGCCGCAATCGCCGGCCGCCCGATCGGCACCAGTCGTTGCTTGCCGCCCTTGCCGCGCAGCAGCACCGACCGGGCGTGGGAGTCGATATCGTCGACGTCCAGTCCGACGGCCTCCGATATCCGGGCGCCGGTGGAATACAGCAACTCCAGAAGTGCGCGGTTGCGCAGCGTCAGCGGACCGTCGCTCTCGGCGTCACCACCGGCACCGTTTAGCAGTGCCAGCACGTCGTCCAGGGACAGGCTCTTGGGCAGCCGACGACTCGGGGTGGGCGGTTTGACCGCACGGGCCACATCGACGTCGATGATGCCCTCGGCGGAGGCGAATTTGTGCAATCCGCGCACCGCGATCAGCGCGCGTGCCGCTGACACCGCGGACAGCGGCATCGCTTTCGCGTCGGCGTCGCCCTTGCGCAGTGCGACGAGGAAGTCACTGACATCGATCTCGGTCACGTCGCGCAGATCGTGGATGCCGCGCAGATTCAGGTGCTCGCCGTAGCGACGCAGATCGCGGCGGTAGGAACTGATGGTGTTGGCCGCCACCCCACGCTCGATGGTGAGGTGATCGAGATAGCTGTGCAACTGGCCGTCCAGTGCGGTGACTTGGGCTGTCGTCATGCTCGCCGCCTCGCGGCGAAGGCGGTCGGACGGTCTGGCCACGGCGCATCCACCGCCCGGGTGGGCCTGCCGTCGACGACCGCCGCATACGCGGCCAGCACCCCCGCCGCGGCGGTGGCGTTCGCGATCTCACCGGACAGCACCTGTGCGACAGCATGCTCGAGGCCGACCCGGTGCACTGTCATATCCGCCTCTTCATGATCGGCCGCCGGCCGGCCGACCTCGCGTAGACCGCGCGCGAGGTACACCCGCACGGCCTCATCGCAGAAACCCGGTGACAGCGCGACATCGATCAGCACCCGCCAGTCATCGGCCACCAGACCGGTCTCCTCGCGCAATTCGCGCGCGGCCGCGACCTGCGGCACCTCGCCCGGTTCATCAAGCAGTCCGGCGGGAAGCTCCCACAGGCGACGCTGCAGTGCGGCGCGGTACTGGTACACCAGCACCACGCGGCCGTCATCGTCGATGGCGGCGACGGCGACCGCACCGTAGTGTTCGACGACCTCGCGGACCGCCGTGCAGCCACCGGGCATCCGCACCTCGTCGGTGCGCAACGCGAGAATCTTTCCGCGATACACGGTTTCGGACGACACCGTCTCGAAGACGTGGTCAGCCACGGGCATGTTCTGACAACGGTTGCGCACCGGCGTCGTCGGGCAGTTCCCTACCATTCGATTTTTCGGGGGCGCCGGAGTTTTCGAGGCCGCTCGAGTGTTCGGGAATCTCGACCGGCAACCGTTCGGCCGCCTTGTAGTCGATGGCCGCGCCGACGAACGCCACGAACAACGGGTGCGGGCGCGTGGGCCGGCTCTTGAGTTCCGGATGCGCCTGGGTGCCCACCAGGAACGGATGCACCTCACGCGGGTACTCGACGAACTCGACCAGACGCCCGTCCGGTGAGGTGCCGCAGAACCGCAGCCCGCTCTCGGCGATCCGATCGCGGTAGGCGTTGTTCACCTCGTAGCGGTGCCGGTGGCGTTCAGACACCTCGGTGGCCTGATATGCCTCGGCGACAACGGATCCCGGCTCCAGGACCGCCGGGTAGGCGCCCAGTCTCATGGTGCCGCCGAGATCGGCCTCGCCCGCGACGACCTCGCGTTGGTCAGCCATGGTGGAGATCACCGGATCCGGGGTGTCGGGTTCGAACTCCGCGGAGTTCGCCTGCTCCAGTCCTACGGTGCGGGCCGCCTCGATCACGATGCACTGCAGACCCAGACACAGGCCGAACAACGGCAGTCCACGATGGCGCGCGTACCGGATCGCACCGATCTTGCCTTCAATACCGCGGATCCCGAAGCCGCCCGGTATCAGCACCGCGTGCACATCGCCGAGTGCCGCCGACGCTCCGCTGTCGGTTTCGCAGTCGTCGGAGGCCACCCAGCGCATCTCGACCTTGGCCCGGTGGGCGAACCCGCCCGCGCGCAGCGCCTCGGCCACCGACAGGTAGGCGTCGGAGAGGTCGATGTACTTGCCCACCAATGCGATTCGCACCGTCTCCTGCGGATCGTGCACCCGGCGCAGCAGGTCGTCCCAGGTGGTCCAGTCCACATCACGGAACGGTAGGTTCAGCCGCCGCACCACGTAGGCGTCGAGTTCCTCACGGTGCAGCACCTTGGGGATGTCGTAGATGGACGGCGCATCAGGCGTGGAGATCACACCGTCGATGTCGACGTCGCACATCAGCGCGATCTTCTCCTTGAGCGCCTCGGGCACATCGCGATCGCAGCGCAGGATCAGCGCGTCCGGCGTGATACCGATGTTGCGCAGGGCGGCCACCGAGTGCTGGGTGGGCTTGGTCTTCAACTCCCCCGACGGCGCCAGATACGGCACCAGCGAGACATGCAGGAAGAAGCAGTTCTCCCGGCCGACCTCGTGGCGCACCTGCCGCGCGGCTTCTAGGAACGGCTGCGACTCGATATCGCCGACGGTGCCGCCCACTTCGGTGATGACCACGTCGGGCCGGTTGCCGTCGGCGTCGGGCAACGCCATCTCCAGGATGCGGCTTTTGATCTCGTCGGTGATGTGCGGGATCACCTGCACGGTGTCGCCGAGGTACTCGCCGCGGCGTTCCCGCGCGATCACCTTCGAATACACCTGTCCGGTGGTGACATTCGCTGATCCGGACAGGTCGCGATCCAGGAATCGTTCGTAATGGCCGACGTCGAGATCAGTCTCCGCACCGTCCTCGGTGACGAACACCTCGCCGTGCTGGAACGGGTTCATGGTGCCCGGGTCCACGTTGAGATACGGGTCGAGTTTTTGCATGGTCACCTGCAGTCCGCGCGCGGTGAGCAACTGACCGAGACTGCTGGCGGTCAGGCCCTTGCCGAGCGAGGAGACGACGCCGCCGGTGACGAAGATGTGCTTCGTGGGGGCCTGCTGGTGCTTGCGCAATGCGGGCAAGAGCAACCTCCGTGACGACGGCGCAGGACTTTGGTTTTCCAGGCCGGACGAGCGGAGGAACCCTCTCGAATGGTCTGGTTGGGGCCTGCCGACCCACGGAAGTTGACCCTAACACCGACCCGGACACCGCGGCGCTGACACGCCCGCCAGTCGCGGCTACTGGGGGACGGTGACCGCAGCCGCGCCGGCACCGATGCCGTATTGGCCGGGTGGTGCGCCGGCGATCATGGCCTGCAGTGCCAGCACGGTGGTGATCCGGCCGGACTCGATCCCGATGTCGTCCACGGTGGTGACGGCCCCGGCCATGGGAGTGTCGGCCCGGGTGACGGCCACCGCCGAGACGCCGCTCGCCGAGCCGTCCCGACCGGCCAGCACCACACCCGACCCGCGCGGAGCCATCGCAACGGCCAGTCGTGCCACCGTCGCGCCCTGGTTACCCGCGGTGTCGGCCAGTGCGCCGCCGGTGACGATCACCGCCGTATCGGCCGCACCGAGGCGCTGGTCGTAGGTGAGGAAACCGGTGTCCCGTAACGCCGAGAGCACGGCGTCGCGGGCGTTGTCGTCGACCGCAGCGATCGCGGGATCACGGTTGATCAGCAGTGCGATGCCGAGCAGGTCGCCGGCCTGGGAGCCCTGGTCGGTGAGTGTGGCGTTCAGTTGGGTGCCGGCCGGCAGGATCGGTGAGTTGACCACCGAACTCATCTTCGCCGCGGAGTTGGCATCGACGAACTCATTGGTCAGCGCGATCGTGCCGGTGAACGTGCCGCCGGCCTGGCCGATCAGCCGCGCCACTGCGTCGACGTCCTCGTTCGCGGCGTCCGGCGTCCGCAATACCACCACCGATTTACCGGCGAGCGCGTCGCGGACGATCCGGCCCGCCATCTGGGTGTCGAATTCACTTGCCGCAGAGAGCTTCTCGGACAGCGAACCCTTCTCATCGGTGAGGGTGCCGGCCTGCTTCTCCAGAACGCTATTGTCACCGCGAAGGCCCGACACCATCGTCGTGGACAGCGCACCGGAACCCAGCACCACACCAATTGCCAGTGCTACGAACACCGCTGCCAGTGAGATGACGTGATGGCGGAGCGTGACCATGCTAGGTCACCAAACTCTGCACCCACAGTGAGAAGTGGTTCCAGTAGTTGGTGATCCAGTCGATCACCACGGTGTCCGCCCGCGACACCCACAGTGCGGCGACCACGGCCAGCAGCACGGCCAGGATCAGCAGGGCGATGGTTCCGCCGGAGATGTGGTTGCGGTACAGCGTCGCAACGGCTTTCGCGTCGACGATCTTCTCGCCCACCTTGAGTCGGGTCAGGAATGTCGACGGATTGCTCTGCACGCGGGTGCGGTCGAAGAATTCCTCGATGCTGGCGGACTGGCCGACCGTCACGATCAGTGCGGCGCCGTGGTGTTCCACCAGCAGCAGTGCCAGATCGGCGGCCGAACCGGACGCCGGGAACGTCATCGCCCCGATACCGAGATCCTGGATGCGCTCCAGGCCCTCAGCATGGCCGTCGGCGTGGGCGGGCAGCACCACCTGTGCGCCACACTTGAGCACCTCGGCGGTCATCTGATCGGGGTTGCCGACAATGAGCTGCGGCCGATAACCGTTGTCGCGCAGGATGTCTGCGCCGGCGCCCACCCCGACCAGCACCGGCTGATACTCCTTGATGAACGGTTTGAGCGCCTTCAGATCATCCTCGGCACCCACCCCGTCGGCCACCACGATGACGTGGCGGCGGTAGACGTCGACGTCGATGTTCGGAATTCCGATCCCGTCAATCAGCAGCGGGCTCTCACTGCGAATGAACTCGATGGTGTTTCCGGCGAAGGCCTCCAGATGCGCCACCAGACCGGTCTTGGCATCGAGCATGAGGTCGGCGATCTCTTCATCGGTGCGTTCGACGCCGTTCGCCAGTCGCCGTTCGCCGGCGTACACCCCGCCCTCGTGCAGACGCACCTTCGCGCCGTCCTTGATCTTCTTGAAGATCTCCGAGCCGGCATTGTCGATGAGGGTGATGTTGTTGGCCACCAGCACCTCGGGACCGAGATTGGGGTAGCGACCCGAGATCGACGGTGAGGCGTTGACCACACCGGCCACGCCCGCGTCGACGAGGGCATCGGCAGTCACCCGATCCAGGTCGAGGATGTCGAGGACGACGATATCGCCGGCGCCGATGCGACGCAGCAGGCGGTCGGTGTCTTTATCGACCCGGGCGGTCCCGGTGACGCCGGGACGTGCGTTGGCATTACGCGAGAGCAGTGCTGACATCTTCATGCGCCTGATTTTGGCCGTGACCGCCCCGCGATGCGGGTAGGCGCGCCGTAACAACAGCCCCAGAAGTTACTTCCTGTCACACAGGTAACAGGGTCACTCGGGTAATTCAGGGTCAATCAGGCGGCGATCAGGGCGCGGCCCGCTCCTCCTGGGCCGCTGCCAGCAATTCCCGCGCATGCGCCCGGCCGGTATCGGATTCGCCCAGGCCGGCCAGCATCCGGGCCAGTTCGGCGACCCGGTCCTCAGCATCGAGTCGGCGCACCTCACTGGCCCCGGCACCGACGCCGTCGGCTGCGGTGTCCACCACCAGGTGGGTGTCGGCGTAGGCCGCGACCTGGGGCAGGTGGGTGACGACGATGACCTGGTGGGTGCGAGCCAACCGGGCCAGGCGGCGGCCGATCTGAACCGCGGCCCGACCGCCCACCCCGGCGTCGATCTCGTCGAACACCATGGTGGTGCCCTCGGCGGAGGCGGCCAGCACCACCTCGAGTGCCAGCATCACCCGGGACAGTTCGCCACCCGACGCACTCTTGTTCAGCGGCAGCACCGATGCCCGGTCCTGGGTGCCGCGATGCGCGGTGAAGCCGAACTCCACCGCATCCACCCCGTCCGCGCCGGCGTGCGCCAACTCCCCGGACGGCAGTGTCAGTGGCGCGCTGTCGTCGTTGCGCGCGGACATGGTGGCCACCGCGACGGTGAAGTCGGCGTCGGCCATCGCCAGACCGGCGAGTTCGGTGGTGACGGACTTAGCCAGCCCGGTGGCGGCTTTCCTGCGCTTCTTGGACAACTCCACCGCGCAGGCGCCCACCTGCGCGCCGAGTTCCTCGACCCGGCGCGCCAACCCGCTCAGCGCCTCCTCGGAGACGTCGAGTGCCGCCAGTCGCTGCCTCGAGTCGCTGGCCCAACTCAGCACCCCGTCGACATCGGCGGCGTATTTGCGAATCAGGGTGCGCAGTTCGCCCTGGCGGGCGAGCTTGGTTTCCAATGCGCTGGCATCGGTGGGCAGTGCGGCCAGAAAGTCGCCGAGTTCGCGGCCGACGTCACCGACGACGGTCAGCGCATCGGTGAGCTGGCGCCCTAGCGCTATCAGAGTGGTGTCGTCCGATGATTCGAGAAGCGTGAGCGCGTGGACGAGAAAATCGGTGGCAGAACGGGTTTGGCTGTCAACAGCTTGCTCATCGGCACCCGACAGCGCATCCCGGGCATCAGCGGCGGCTTCGCGCACGGCATCAAGTTCAGAAAGCTGACGGATCTGCGCCACCAGCGACTCGTCCTCGCCGGGCCGCGGATCGACGCTGTCGATCTCGGTAAGCGCGAACTTCAACCGGTCGGCCTCCTGAGCCATCTCACGCGCACGGTTGGTGCGGTCGACGAGATCGCGCCGCGCGATCAGCCACTCATCGCGCAGCTTGCGGTAGCGCTCCAGGGGTGCCGCGACACCGGCGAACCGGTCCAGTGCCCCGCGCTGTTCGTCGGAGCGCATCAGTCGCAACTGATCGTTCTGGCCGTGCAGGGTCAGCAGTCCGGTGGTGAAGGTGGTCAGGGTTTTCGCCGGCACACTGCGCCCGCCGAGGTAGGCCCGCGACGGTCCGTCGCGGCTGACCGAACGCAGCGCGATGACACTGCCGTCGTCATCGCGGTCGGCGCCCGAGGAGTCCAGGATCTCGTCGATCGCCGCGCCGGTGGTGCGGTCGAGGTCCTCGGTGCTGAACCGGCCCTCCACCACCGCGCGAGGTGATCCCGACCGGATCCGGGTGGCGTCGGCGCGCGCACCGCCGAGCAGATGCAGACCGGTCACCACCATGGTCTTGCCGGTGCCGGTCTCGCCGGTCAGGACGGTCAGTCCGCGGTCGAACTCGGCGGTGGCCGCGCTGATCGCGCCGAGTGAGTCGATCCGGATCTCGGCGAGCATCTACCGCTCGCGCCAACTCGTCACCGGCAGCCGGAACTTGCGCACCAACCGGTCGGTGAACGGCGCACCGTCCAGCCGAACCCATTTCAGCGGGGTCTGGCATTTGGTGACCTGTAGCCGCGCACCGGCCGGCACGGCGGCCTCCCGGCGACCGTCGCAGAGCACCACCGCATCGACATTGCCTCCATCAACGTCGACGGTGATCACCGCGTTGGGATTGGTGACCATCGGCCGGGCGAACAGGGCGTGGGCATTATTGGGCACCACGATGATGGCCTCGAGATCCGGCCACACCACCGGCCCTCCCGAAGAGAACGCATATGCCGTGGAGCCGGTCGGGCTGGACACCAGCACACCGTCGCAGCCGAATGCCGAGACCGGCCGGCCGTCGATGGCGACCATGACACCGAGCACGCCCTGGTGTCCGCCCTTCTCCAGACTCGCCTCGTTCAGTGCCCAGCCGCGGGAGAGCACCGCACCATCGAGGCTGACCACCACATCGAGTGCCATCCGGTTCTCGACGCGATAGTCGCGGGCTATCACGTGCTCCAGAACGCTGTCGATCGCTTCGGCCTCGGCCTCGGCCAGGAATCCGATTCGGCCCAAATTGATTCCCAGCACTGGGATTTCGGCGTTGCGCGCGAGTTCGGCGGCGCGCAGGAAGGTTCCGTCACCACCGAGGACGAGGACGAGTTCGCACCCGTCGGCGGCGTGACGGTCACCGTCCACGGCCTCGGTGCCGACACCGAGGCCGATCGCCTCGGTCGCCAGCACGCGCAATCCGATCCCGTTGGCGTCCAACGCTTTTCCGATCTTGCGGGCGGTCTCGTTCGCCTCGTCACGGCCGGGGTTGACAACCAGCAGCATGGTCCTGTCGGTCACTGGCTTCTCAGTCACTGCGGCCCCTCCGCGATCGCGCGACGCACCTCGGCATCGAGGGCGTCACCGTCGAGAGCAACACCGCCGAGAGCACCATCGGTCTGGGCACGAAGCCGCAGGAAGTACTCGACATTGCCGGATGGTCCGGGCAGCGGGCTGGCGGTGGCGCCGACGGTCTGCCAGCCCAGTGCGGCGGCGCGGCGAGACACGGACAGCACCGCGTCGGACCGCAACTGCGGATCGCTCACGACACCACCCGCGCCGACCTGGTTGCGCCCGACCTCGAACTGCGGCTTCACCATGGGAACGATATCGGCGTGCGGGGCCGCGCATGCAGTCAACGCGGGCAGCACTGTGGACAAAGAAATGAACGACAGGTCCGCGACCACCAGATCGACTGCCCCGCCGATGGCCTCCGGGGTGAGTTCGCGGACGTTGGTGCGCTCGATGACCCGCACCCGGGAATCCGATCGCAGCGACCATGCCAGCTGGCCATAGCCCACATCCACCGCGACCACCTCGACCGCCCCTCGGTCCAGCAGCACCTCGGTGAAACCACCGGTGGATGCACCGGCATCCAGGCAGCGTCGGCCGGTGACGTCGATCCCGAAATCATCCAGGGCGCCGATCAGTTTGTGCGCGCCGCGCGACACCCAGGACTTCTCATCCGATCCCTCGACGGCGAGTGCGGCCGTCATCTCAACGGCGGTCGCGGGTTTGGCCGCGGGCATGCCGTTGATGGTGACCCGGCCGGCACCGATCAGTTCGGCCGCCTGCTGCCGTGAGCGGGCCAGCCCGCGTCGGACCAGTTCAGCATCAACCCGGGCGCGCCGCGTCATGCGCAGTTCAGCCCTTCTCGACCGATTCCAGCGCGTCGACCAGGATCTGGTGCGCTTCCTCGAGTCGACGTCCGACGGCATCGATGTCACTGACGTCGGCTGAGGTGTTATCCCGGAATTCCAGGTCGAGATAGGGCATATCAGCGAGCACGGCGGCGACCTGAGCGCGGATCTGCTGCGGATCGGTGGTCATAGCACCATTTACGCTAGCCGATTGGGCGTCAACAGTGCCCAACGGTCCAACGCGGCGCGCGCGGTGTCGTCGCCGGCCCGGATAGCCGGCGGCCCCCCGCTGCGGTCGGCGTCCCACACTGCCCGCGCGGTGGCGCGCACCACCGACAGACCGTCGCCGGGGTCTGCTCCGGTAGCCGTGATGGTGACCGCCCCCGAGTCGAACGCGGCCCGCCAGGCCGGATGCGCGGCGACCTTCAGTGTGTCGGCATCAACGCTTAGCGCCCGCAGGTCCTCGCCAAGATAGGTGGGGCGCTCCTCGGTGTCGGCGACGATCGCATCGAGTGCGGTGCCGACCCCGGTGAGCACCATCAGGCTCGGAAGGTCGGCCGCATTGGCGCCGGCGATATCGGTGTCAAGCCGGTCCCCCACCACCAGCGGTGTGCGAAAGACCCCGCGCGCCAACGCATCCTGCATCAGTGCCGGCGCCGGCTTACCCGCCACCAGGGGTTCGGCACCGGTGGCGGCACGCACTGCCGCGACCAGAGATCCGTTGCCCGGCACCAAGCCGCGTTCGGTGGGCAGGGTCACGTCGAGATTGGCTGTCACCCACAGTGCTCCGCCCCGGATTGCCAACGCCGCCTCGGCCAGTTCCGCCCACCCGATACTCATCGACAGACCCTGAACGACGGCGACGGGTTCATCGGCGACTAACCGCACCGGCGTCAGACCGACAGTGTCGACCTCGGCGGCCAGCGCATCGGTTCCGACCACCAGCACCTTCGCCCCGGCCGGCAGTCGCGCGGCCAGCATTCGGGCCGCACTCTGCGCACTGGTCACCACATCGTCGGTGACGGCGCTGAACCCAAGCTCGCACAGGTGCGCGGCCACCTCATTAGCAGAACGGGAGGCGTTATTGGTGACGAATAGTGCGCGACACTCGACGCTCGCCAGCGTCTGCACTGCCCCGGGGGTCGGAGCATGGCCGCGGAACACCGTGCCGTCCAGGTCGAGTAACAGGCAATCATGCTGCTGTGCAAGTGTTTTCACGTCAGTCCTGCTCCGCCGGAGCCGGCTCACCTGGGGCCAGCTCATCGATCCGGTCCTCGGCGTCGGTCACACCCTCGAGATCTGCCCTCGCGGCGTGCACGAACCACTGCACCGCATCATCGGAGCGGCCCAGTGCCAGCAGGGTATCGGCGTAGGCGTAGAACAGCCGGGCCGCCGTGGAACCGGTGCGCGAAGGATCCGGCAGCGGACTGGACAGCAGTGCCAGCGCCTGGTCGAGTTGACCGAGGTCGATCCGGGCGCCGGCCGCAACGATGCGCATCTCGTCAGCATCGTCACCGGTGAGTTCGGCAGCCTCCGGGCCGCGTGCCAACTCAATGGCCTTCTCCGGCCGGCCGACACCGCGTTCGCAATCGGCGATCAGTGGCAGCAGTTGCGATTTCGACCCCATCCGCCGGGCGGCCCGGAACTCCGCGAGTGCCTGTGCCCAGTCGCCGCAGAAGTAGGCCGCGATACCGACCGCTTCCCGGATCGCCGCGATCCGCCCCGATCGGGTACGGGCGGCCTGGGCGTGCGCAAGTGCGGCCTCCGGATCGGAGTCGAGCAGTTCACCGGCAGCGACGAGGTGGCGAGCGACGGTGTCCGCGGTGGACTTGTCCAGGGTGAACAACTCGGCCCGGATCTCCGGTGCCAGTTGTTTGGCTTCCACGGTCGACGGGATCGCCGGCCCAGTGGATTCCCGGGTTCCGGAATCGGTATCGGAGGGTCGCCGCGACTGTTGCGGTCGGCCGGACTGGGGCCGACCAGACTGGGGCGCCCCGGACCTTACGCGCGCCGAACCATCGGGTCGGCCGCGTTCTGGACGGCCTCGCTCAGGACGGCCCGGGCGCCGGCCACCGTCACCTTTTCTGTCGTCAGCCATCGGGACGAGGATACGGGTATCGATGACTAACCCATAATTGGTGTACTCACCAATTGCGTTGCAATTCAGTTCATTCGCGACCCAAGCGCACTCCGATAGAGATAGGAAACACCCCCCGTTTTTGCGGGGGGTGTTCCGTTAATGTGTGTTCGGCGGTGTCCTACTTTTCCACCCTGTTGGGTAGTATCATCGGCGCTGGC
>Ga0209598_10001563_pt1 | contig 18684 bp, 9 predicted proteins | sample M_140807_EF_Meta_FD_187317 | JGI IMG/M metagenome (GOLD analysis project Ga0209598, IMG submission 187317) | Freshwater microbial communities from Lake Montjoie, Canada to study carbon cycling - M_140807_EF_MetaG (SPAdes) (version 2) | ecosystem: Environmental > Aquatic > Freshwater > Lake...
TCCGCGGTCGCTTCGATGTTGGGAAGTGGTGCGATCGTTGGAGCAACCTCGACAGGACCGTTTCCTCTTGGGCCTGTTTCACGGGTGCTACCAGCAACCGGGTTGGCTGTTTGAGGCTCACTTAGCTCAGCGGCCGGTTCGTCTGCACTGGAGGCCTCGGCACTGGATGCCTCTGCACTGGATGCTTCGGCGATGGCTGGTGCATTGATTGCTTCGAGGACCTCGGATGCTTGTGGCCCAGACTCCTCGTGTTGGTCGCTCTTGCCAGGGAGCGACAAGCCTTCTGCAGGGAGAATCGGCTCGGGCGTCTCGAGCATTGGAGGTCGATTGGTTTGCGTCCCAAGCTCCATCACTAGAGCGGGAGTGATTCCGATTGCAGGCAGGTCGGCCGACGGGGTTTGGGTTTCGATAATCGATTGAACGGTCTGGGCGACCGATTCGACTCGCACCGGGATTTCGATTCCGGTCTCCGCGTACGGGCTATCAGGGCTTGGGAATGCCGGCAAAGCGAGAATTCGCTGTTGGTTGAAGTTGACTTTGACCGGCGTCTCGGCGGTGATATCTCCCGATCGAGTCACACGGAGGTTGGATGCATTGGTTGCCGAGGATTGCATGGCGACGCCGCTGTTGGGCTGCTCGCTGCTGGGGGTTTCAATTAGCGAAATCTCGCTGAGTCGTACTTTGGCCCCAACGCTTCGGGATGTTGCAAAATCTTGGGAGACTTGCGGGCTCGTCGCGCCATCGCGATCCTTAGCTAGCTCGATCTTCATCGATGGGGCTTTTACCAAGCTTGGCTGACGTGATTGAGTTGTCGCAATCGCATTGACAACTCCCACAGGTTGTTCTGATCGATGGTTTGATTCCGATGCGTCGGATCCTGACGGTGTCTCCAGGGCCGAAGCGCTGCGAACCATGGAGGGAATGTCCAAGTTCTGCGGCACTTCAATCTGCGGTTTGCGAGGCGTGATGCCGATGGCACGCCAGGGGCCGGCTTCTCGCCATGCCCGAGGAGGCGTTCCCCGATGCGCTTCTTGGGCTTGTGCATCGGAATAGCTTGTTGTCCAGGCCGCGGCCAAACCGGCCAATAGTGTCCCCTGGACGAGGGCCTGATGAATCCAGGCGCGACTCTTCGCACGGCGAATCGAGGAACTACGACATGGTTTTGTGACTCGAATCGGTTTCATCTTCCACCCCGCGAAAACAGCCTGAAAAAAGCTAGCAAAGCTCGATTTTAGGGGGGACGAAGAATCCCGCTGGTCGGCCCCCTGATCGGGATTTATCGGATTGACGGATGGTCAAGGTTTAGGGGTTTTGACGAAAGTCCGGGTTATAAGGGTCCTGCGACGTCGGCGAGCATCTGATCGTGTTTCCTGGTTGCCAGAGGCTCGCGAATCGCTCTAAATTATGCTGGCTTCGAGCTTTACGCATTTGTACAAGCCTTGTAATGCGTTCATAATTGCCCTAGGCAAACCGGGACTGGACCCGGACAATAGAAGGCTAACCATCGGTCGAATTCCGCAACGAGCACACTCCCTTTGAACACTCCAAACGAACCTGCGCGCGGCGAGCGCAACAACCGTTTTCTTGCTTGGCTGCTTTTGGGCACGGCGATCTTCTTTTTGTTTAATAGCACTCGGCAGTCTCAAGCACTTCGCGAGCAGCAGGAACGCAAGAAGCTCGAAGATATCTCGGGGACCAAGTCGAAACGCTTGGATGAAGCCAAAGCGTTTGCTGAAAAGTTTGCTTCGGAGAATCCGAATCTCGCGGTGCCCGATAAGGCTCCTCGCAAACGATGGACGCTCGGAACGATGAATTCGGCCGATGGTTACCGATTCTTGGTAACCCTTGATAATCTTGGAGCAACCCTTGAGCGAATCGAATTGGTCGAGCAGACCGAATCTGGCCATTTTGCGTACCGTTCGTTGCAAACCAAAAACATCGCCGGATACCTGGGCTATCTTGCTGGGCAAGACCGCTCCGGCGGCGGAGTGATCGTTAACTCCGTGCCACGCGGCTCGGCCGCAGCGCTGGCCAAGGTCCAAGGAGCAGGGGGGGCCATGGTTGAAGGCCCAGCGATTGAGCCTGGAGACGTACTGGTCGGATGGGAGGGGCTCGAGGGCCCAGCGAACATTTACCAGCTCAATAAAATATTGTCCAAGTCCAAGCCTGGCCAGGAGCTGCGTTTGGAGGTCGAGCGGCAAGGAGATTCTTCGAATCCTCAGACGCTGGTTGCCACGCTGACCGAACAGCCCGTTGCGGTCCTTCGATCCGAAGACGACTTTCCGATCGAAGGAGTTGTGGGCAACACGGTTCGAGGTTCATGCGGAGTGACCTTGGCAAAAATCGACGGCAAAGAAATCGTCGAAGGAGATAGCTTCATCCTTGGACTCGAGTCGACCCTCAATGGGACCTGGGACGCCTCCGAGATTCCGGTCGATGGTGGGATGGGTGTCGAGTTTCGTTTACCGCTGGGAACGCAGCTCAAGTTCGCTGGGATCGATGCGAACTTGGAGTTGGTCAAGCAGTATCGTTTGCTTAAAGCTCCCGAGACCAAGTCACCTTCGACGGCCGACCAATGGCAATACCATTTGGAGCTTACGACCATCGTCAGGAACCTGGATGAAAAGCCGCACGAGGTGGCATTAAGGCAAGAGGGTCTCAATGGCATCTCCCTTGAGGGTTGGTGGTATCCGACCAAGCTATCGCCCCATTTCTTCTCAGCTCCTGGAGCACGGGATGTGATCGTTGGAAGCGAAGCCATCGAGTATTCGATCTCGATGACCCGAGGCCTGATCGATCAGGCCAAAAAAGTTCCCACGGACCCTGATTCTCCTCTGTTTGGACCTCAGGATGACCCTGCCAAGCGGAACATCAAGTACATCGGCATCGATACGCAAGTCTTTACGGCGGCAATGCAGCCATCCCCATCGATCCCGGAATCGATGACTGGCCTCAAGAGGGCCAAGGCGACGGTTCTGAACGATCAATTTTTAGATCCTTCGAAGTTCGATGCTCAGCGACAGCAGGCCTACAACACTGGTTTTTGGTTCGTCACCCCGACGACGAACATCCCTGCCCAAGGTCAACACGCGGCGGCTTACCGCATTTTTGCAGGTCCCAAGTCACCGCAGTTGCTCTCGGCCTATAAGCTCGATGAAGCGATCGAGTATGGTTGGGATATTTTTGGATTCTTCGCCGTCCGCTTGGGATGGATCTTGCACTTTTTCTACCAACTCATCGGCAACTATGGTCTAGCGATCATGATGCTCACGGTGCTGGTCCGGTCGTTGATGTTCCCGGTCAGCCGACGCATGGCGGTCAACGCCCAAAAGATGCAATCGGTCCAGCCCCACATGGCCAAGCTCAAGGAGGCGCTCAAGGACGAGCCGACCAAGATGATGTCTGCCCAGCAGATGCTTATGAAGAAGGCTGGTATCAATCAGCTGGCGGGTTGTTTGCCAGCGATGATCCAATTGCCGATCGTCATTGGCCTTTACCGCTGCGTGTCGGTCGACGTCGCCCTCCGACAACAACCCTTGATCCCAGGTCTTGAGTGGTGCTCGAACCTCGCCGGTCCGGACATGCTCCTCGATTGGCAGCAGTGGATGCCGCAGTTCATTGCAGGCAAGGGCCCCGGTTGGTTTGGCCCTTACTTGAATATCCTCCCCTTGATCACCATCAGCTTGTTTATCATCCAGCAAAAGGTGCTCATGCCCAAAGCCACCGACGAGCAGACTCGGACAGCACAGCAGATGATGATGATCATGACGATCATGATGGGGGTTTTGTTCTTCCGCGTCCCGGCCGGCTTGTGCATCTATTTCATCACCTCTTCGACCTGGTCGTTGATCGAACGGTTCTTGATCAAGAAGTACACGCCGCAAGCAGAGATCAAGAGCCTGCCCGAGGGGACCGTAAGCGAGATCCTCGCGGCGGTATCCAACGCCGCGCCGGGCCAACGTCCAGCGATGCCCTCGGCGCCGCGAGGCGAAAAGGCCAAGCTCAAGAACACCAAGCCACCTGAGACATTCGCGGAGCTTCTAGAACCGTTTTTCAAGAAAAATCGGGAGCCTCTTGGCGGTTCGAGCGATACACAGGGTTCAAAAACCGGCGACGGTCCCTCGCGACCCCAGCGGCAGCGTCCTGACCGTAATCCCCCGGGCCGCAACCCGTCGAATAAGAAAAAACCAAAATAGATATCCCCCTACTACAGCGATAGGAATTGAGCCATGTCGATCCGTTCTCTTGGGCTTGTGCTCTGCATGGTCTGTGTGTGGAGTGGCTGCAGCGGTTCTGCAACGAAGGATAATGTGACGAAGGCTGATTCGACGAAGGCTAAATCGAGTGGGCCGACTAAACAGATCGGTATCTCGATCCTTACCACGGCCAACCCGTTCTTTGTCGAGATCTCCGATTCGGTCAAGCAAGCCGCACAGGAGGCTGGTTACGAACTCATCAGCGTAAGCGGTGAGTACGACGCGAACAAACAGCAAAACCAAGTCAAGGATTTCATCGTCCAGAAAGTAGCAGCGATCATCTTGACCCCCTGCGATAGCCGAGCCGTCGGGACGGCGATCGAGGAAGCCAATGCGGCGGGCATCCCTGTCTTTACTGCCGACATCGCGTCGATCGCTCCGGGTGCCAAGGTCGTCACGCATGTGGCGACCGACAATTACAGCGGCGGACGCCAAGCCGCCATTGCCATGATCGAGGCCTTGGGAGGGCAGGGCAAGGTGGCCATCTTGGACTTTCCTCAAGTCGAGAGTGTGATGCTCAGAACCAAAGGCTTCCGCGAAGAACTCGAAGAGCAGAAGAAGGCCAAAGGGGTTTCGATCGAAATCGTCGCCGTATTGCCCGGAGATGCAGCCAAGGATAAAAGTTACAAAGCCACCCAGGATTTGCTCCAGAGCCACCCGGATCTGAACGGGATTTTTGCCATCAACGATCCATCCGCCTTGGGTTGCTATGCGGCTCTAGAAAATGCAGGGGTAGCAGGCAAGATCAAGATCGTCGGGTTCGATGGTCAGATCGACGGCAAGCGAGCGATTCGCGACGGCAAGATCTACGCCGACCCGATCCAGTTCCCGGTTCGCATCGGACAAGAGACCATGGCTTCGATCCTGAAGTATCTTAACGGTCAAGAAGTTCCTGCCGAGATTCTCATACCGACTGCATTGTACCGCCAGTCGGATGGCAACTCGGATCCATCGTTATAGATAGGATTGAGCTTGATGCTCGGGGCAAACTCGAAACGTTGGAAACACAAGACGTGGGATGATTGATGGGAATCGCTGACACAAACGAATTGACAAGCCGTTCGGCTGAGTTTGCGCGACATGGGGCATTGCGGGATTCGACGGGTCGCTGGATTTTTAAGCTTGATCGCGATGCATGGAGCCATCTACAGCTCACCGATGCAAAGGGCAAGGTCTATACCGAAGTGATGGTCATACCGATGTACCCAGTCGGAGCCCCCAAGGAGTGGGTTTCGATCTTGTCGAAAGATGGCGAGGAGCTCGTCTGCTTAAAAAACCTCGATGCGCTGGATCCTATGGATCGCCAAGCCATCGAGCAGGAATTGACGCTCAGGGAGTTCGTTCCGCAGATACTCAAAGTCCATTGGGTCTCTGGGACTCAGGAACCGTGCGAATGGGACGTCGATACGGATCACGGAAGGACACGATTTGTGCTCAATGCCGAGGAAGACGTCCGGCGAGTGAGCGCTTGGACGGTTTATTTCATCGATGCCAACGGTTGCCGTTTTCGCGTGGATGACATTCGCAAGCTCGATAGCCGTTCGCGCGGCTATGTCGAGTGGTACGTGTAGCCCCGAAGGCGGATCAATGAGTGCTTCAACCGACATCAACGGCTCCATGATTTTGCTAGGTACGGGCACGAGTGTCGGGGTGCCATGCATCGGCTGCGATTGTGCGGTCTGTACAGGTGGACACCCCCGCAATCAACGAACGCGATCGAGCGCCATCCTTGGTCTGCCGCAAGGGAACCTGCTGATCGACACGCCACCGGACCTGCGCAACCAGTTGCTGCGAGAAAAGATCTCCTTGGTGCACGCGGTCCTCTACACCCATGAGCATGCGGACCATTTGCATGGGCTCGATGACGTTCGGCTCTTTCCGTTTATGCTCGGACACCCCATCCCGATCTATGCATCGGAAGTTGTTGAGAATCGCATTCGAAAGGTCTTGGACTATGCGTTTGAACAGCGTGAGCAGACCCATCCGGGTGCGATCCCCAGCATGCAAATCAGGCGGGTCGATGATGATCCGATCAAGATCCTCGGAGCGACCTTTACACCGATCCCGCTAATCCATGGACCTTACTGCCGCGTCTATGGGTATCGGATCGGCAACGTCGCTTATTGCACCGATACCAACCAGATCGAACCATCGAGCATGGCGCTACTCGAGGGGCTCGATGTGCTGGTCCTCGATGCCCTCAGGACCGCGACTCATCCGACCCATTTTTCGGTCGGCCAGGCCTTGGATGTCATCGAGCGACTAGAGCCCAAGAAAGCGTATCTGACCCACCTTTCGCACGAATTGGATTATTTGACCTTCCACCGCGAACTGCCCGAGCATGTCGCTTTGGCTTATGATGGTCTTCGAATTCCACTGACCTAAAAACTCTGATGCCAGAATCCAGCAAAGCTTCCTCAAACAACGTGTCTCTGAAATCGCTTCTTGCGATTTTTTATGCCGAGCAATCGGATCTGGCTACATTCGAGCAAATGTCCGCAGATCGATTGCCGCCGTCTTATCAGCGACTATTGAACCACTCGAGCCATATGACTGTCACGGTGGAGGATTTTTACCAAGACACCGTGGATGTGAGTGTTTTGCAGTCGCAATCGAGCAACCCTTATTATTGTCGAGAAATACTTCTATCGACCCATCGCGATGGCAAAGTGGTTCAGTATGGCATCGTTCGGCTTAAACTCGATTTGATCTCTGAGCCTGCTCGAAGCGAAATCTTGGGAGAGTCCAAGCCGCTCGGTAGAGTGTTGATCGATCGACAAATCCTGCGTGAGGTTGAGCTGTTCGATCTCTTCGGGATTGCCTGCGGTCCGAAGCTCGCTGAGTTCTTCGGGGTCCCTCAAGGGACTTGGACCTATGGTCGCACGGCGCTGATTCACTGCGATCACGAGCCCGCGATCGAGCTGCTAGAAATCGTCGCCCCCATCCGTTGATCCTAACTAGAGCGTTCGCTTTATGACAATCTATTATCGCGTCGGAAGTCCCAAGCATGCTCTCGGGATGTCCGATTTCCAAGAGGCCTTGAAGGTCTCGATCGATGCCTTCTGCAAAGCCCGAGGCCAAGCCGAGCCCAAGCGTGTGCTGGCGATCCCGCCGGACCATACACGGATGGACTCCCAAGCCGGCCCAATCACCCAGGCCGCTTGGAAACTCCTGGGCGATCGGCTTACCGACGTTATGCCGGCACTCGGGACACACGAAGCGATGAAGGAGCCGGAACTAAAGAAAATGTTCGGCGATCTGCCCAGGGACCTGATCCGAGTCCATCGGTTCCGCACCGATGTCGATACCCTCGGATTTGTCGACCAGGAGTTTGTCACCCAAGCTACCGACGGGATCTACAGCAAGCCTTGGCCCGCTCAGGTCAATCGGATCATCTCCCAAGGGGGCCACGACCTGATTCTTTCGATCGGCCAAGTCGTTCCACATGAAGTCATCGGGATGGCCAACTACACCAAGAACATCTTCGTCGGCACCGGGGGCAGCGCCGGGATCGATGATAGTCACTATCTGAGCGCCTTGTACGGCTGCGAAAGAATCATGGGCCGATGCGATAATCCATTGCGCCGTATCCTCAATCGCGGCGCAGAGATGTTTCTGACCCCGTATCCTATCCTCTACGTGTTGACGGTCGTCGAATCAACCCTTGACGCAGGGCCTGTCGTGCGCGGTATCTTTATCGGCGATGATCACTCGGTCTTTTTCCAAGCCGGAGAGTTGTCTGCCAAGGTCAATTGTTTTCGATTGGATCGAGCTCCGGAAAAGTTGGTCGTTTGGATGGATCCAGACAAATACAAAAAGACATGGGTCGGCAACAAAGCCATCTATCGGACGCGGATGGCCGTAGCCGATGGCGGGACGATTGTCGTGGTCGCACCAGGGGTAGACCGATTCGGCGAGCATGCCGAAGGAGATGCTTTGATCCGGGAGCATGGCTATCGGACCACTCAAGAGATTTTGGAGCGAACTCGCACCCATGAGGGGCTTGCCAAGAATCTTTCGATCGCGTCCCATTTGATCCACGGCTCACCGGATGGTCGCTTTGAAGTCGAGTACTGCCCCGGAGGATTGACCAAGCAAGAGATCGAAGGGGTGTGTTTCCGATATGGTGACTGGAAAGCCGCCATGGAACGCTACCGAATCGAGGGGCTTAAAGACGGCTGGCATACCACAGCCGACGGCCAAGAGTACTATTTTGTAAGGAATCCAGGCTTGGGACTGTGGATGCATCGTGGACACCAGCACGCCTTCGAATAACTAGCACCGCTTATAGCGCCTATAGCTAGTACCGCTGGCAATCGTTTTTTCTGAGAAAATGCGCAGAGGAAAATGCGCACAGAGCGTGAATCGGTATGGATAGGCAAGCGGCGGATCTTGTAAGCTCCTGGTGGTTTGGCCTATTTCAAAATGGGTAACCGTGGAACGCAACATGGGATTCGAACGGGAACAAGGGGGGGATTCTTCTGGGCATGGATGCGCAGGGAACCGACTGTCAATTCGATCACAGGCAATTCGATCACAGGAAAATCTTGCGCTTTCGACTTAGCCCTCGACGCTTAAGGTTTGCTCTTTGGGTTGTAGGGTGCTGGCTGCTGTTGGTGCCGTTGGCCGCAGCCCAGGATGCGGCCCGCACGGAGCCTGCTCGCACGGAGCCGATAGCCTCCGTTCTGGACGCAACCTTGCACGATTGCGCGATGCTCTCGATCGATAGGGCTTTGGCCGTCGGGGACGCCGGTGCGATCCTGACGACCGAGGATGGTGGCAAGCAGTGGAGGAGTCTCTCGACGCTGCGCAGTGAGTTCAACTACTATGCAATCGGATTCGATGAACCCATGGCGATCGGCAATCTGGGTGCTGGCAATCTGGGTGCTGGCAATCCCTTGCGCAGCGGTTTGATCGTCGGGGGTACGGTCCAGCCGGCAACCGGTCGCAGCATCGGAACCGTACTGATCACTCTGGACGAGGGCAAGACATGGACACCCTCGCAGTTCCCTGGGCTTCCGAGACTCATCGGGTTGCAACGGATCAAGCATCGGCACTGGGTGGCATGGGGGGACTGGTCGGATCATTTCGGATCAGCTCTTTTCGAATCGATCGATGGAGGAAAATCCTGGAGTCCGCGTCAGATCCCATGCGGGCATTTGCAAGCCGTCGCGATCGGTGGTGATGGGGCTGCATTGATTGTCGACCGCGCAAGCCGAGTGTTCTTTGCAAGAGACGGTGTTGATTTCCGTTCCGTAGATATTCAAACCGATCAGTTTCATCCGATCCGGTTTTGCAAAATCCAACCGCAAGGCTGGTGGATGGGTGGAGATGGCGCTCAGCTATGGCACTCGATCGATGGGCTCGCATGGAAACGCAGGGAACTCCCTATCGCCAAAGAAGACACTCCGCTTGTTGATTGCCTTCAGATGGAGGGACGTGGAGATCGGATGTGGGTGGTGGGAAAGCCGTCGAATGCGATATGGGTCTCGGAGGATCATGGGACGAGTTGGGCTAGGCAATCGACAGGAGCGACGAGCGTTCTTTTGGCTATCGACGCCTGGAACGACCAAGTCCTGATGGTTTGCGGACGCTTGGGCAATATTCTGCAATCTCGAAACGGTGGTAGATCCTGGCGTGAATCCCATGTTTCAGCCAAACGTTATCTAGGGCTCAGCATCAGCGCTACGGATCAGACGATTCCGTGGGACGCTCTAGCCTACATTGCTAATGAGGGGCTGCATCAATCGGCCGCTGTTGTCGTTCATGACCGTCGCTTCACCGAAAACCTGCATCGACAGATCGACCGCAGCTCGGCTCTGGAGTGTTTGGCTAGCCGAGCGCACTTGGATCATGTCTCAACTCTTCGGTCGATGCCCATGAGCGACTTGCCCAACGGTTCGAAACTCAACGATCTGGCCTATTATCAACGATCCAGTGACCAACTGGTCCGTTTGATGGTCCAAGAGATCCGACTGCACCGTCCGGATGTAGTCTTTATTGAAGATACATCCTCGGCGAACATGCTCCATAGCGCCAACGCAGGATTGGCATCCCAAGCAGTACAATTGGCTGGCAATCCCTCCTACGTTTTATCTAAAAGCTTGGGAGAAGATCAGCCTGGACCATGGAGTGTTCAGCGAATGATCAAGCTTAGCGAAAACAATGGTGGGTTTTCGTTGTCTCCCTCGATGCTCCTGAAGAAAAGCAATCAACTTTTGGCAAGGCCGCTCCAACCGGTTCGATATTTCTACGGCTCAACGACACTATCGCAAGGTGGTGATCCTCCGGCGGCGCTGGTTGGCAAGGCCCATTATCGATTGGCAAATCAACAATCGACGACGATCAATACCCCCCTGGATGGCTTGGTCATCCGAGGCGATACCAAGCTATGCGATAAACCGTTATTGAAGGTCAAGCTCGCGACATTGGTGGCATCGGCCAACTCGGCCTCGCGAGACTCTCAATTGCTTCAAACTCGGGGTAGCGAACTCTACCGCGAGAGCGCCTGGGACGAAGCTATTACGGAGTTAGTCAAACCATTATCACCCGAGTCGGCCCTGGATTTCCTATGGATGGTCTCCCAAGAGTCTCGAATGCAAGGCAACTGGCACCGTTGGCATACCTCCTTGCAGATGATCCTCTCTCGCTATCCTAATCAAGAGCAACAGGAGATGGCATTGCGGGAACTAATGACCTACACCGGCTCGGCCGAGATCGAAAAATTGATCCAAGACCAACTCGCCAAACGGACCCAAGAAGATCAGCCTGCTCCAAGTTCCGTTGCGATTGGCACGAGTGCTGCCTCTCCGTTTTCATCCCAAGAAAACAGTGTCAAACCCGCCTCCTACGCTGCCGAATCGAGGCTCACGCCCATCGCCCGCGGTGCTGGGGAAAAGGAGTTTGCCAAGCTCCTCGGGAGTTGGCCCGAGGATTGGCGGCACAAACAATCCGAGCCGACTTGGGCCTGGTTGATCGCTTCGCGCTTTCGTACCAGCTCCTTCGTGCGGGCTGGGGGGCTCGATCAAGCCAGCGAGCGAGATTTTTGGCCTGAGTACTTTCCTCAACTAGGCGACTGGTCGGGGATCCATGAACAAGAGCTGATCGTCAATGCTCCTCCCGAAGGCTCTTTGCCGATCCCGAGGATCCCTTGGACTTTCAGCCGACCGCATTTAGATGGCACCCCAGAACCGGAGTTTTGGGACTCAGCCATGACCCTGCGATTATCGACCGCCTGGGCCGACGATACGGCCTACTCGACGGTACGAATCTGCCGCGACAAAGACTTCCTGTTTATTCATATGAACTCGCCTCGCAATCGGACTTCGGAGTTGGCTGCAAGTCCATCCCAAACCCAGCGCGGCGGACCCTCGAAAAAAGGGCTCAATGGCAAGGACATTAAGGGCAAGCGAGACTCTCTGGACCCTCGGCTCGATCATGTCAGACTGCGGATCGACATCGATCGAGACTATGCCACATGGTTCGAATTCGGTTGGGACATCCACGAAGGAGTCTTGGACCGTTGCAACGATATCTCAGTCTGGGATCCGCAGTGGTACATCGCCTCGCATTCGACCGATGAAGCTTGGAACACCGAACTAGCGATTCCGATCGCACAGCTCGTGCCCGATTCCAAGGTTCCTTGGGAGAAAATCCCATGGGCGATTAGTATCCAGCGCGAGCGTCCATCGCTGAGTACCGAGTTCCTGGTCGCAGGCGATAACGATCGATGGGGGCGTGACCAGTGGCTGATTATAAACCCCTCGAAACCATGACGCTCAAGCTCGGTATCTGGTGCGACTACGGCGTGACGCTCGAACCCTCCGAAGGGATCGGAGTTTTCGTGGCCAACCTGGTCCAAGGACTCACCGAGCAATCTTCGATCCAGCGAATTGTCTTGGTTTCGAAAGAAGGCCAAGAGCACCTGCTGGATCCTTTGAAACAGCTTGCGCCCCAGAGGATCGAGGTCGTCGGGAATTCCAAGCCACCGTTTTATTGGCGCAAACCCTGGAAGATGCTCAGGCAAGCTGATCGACGTTCCATCGAGCGCACAGGCAAGAGCATTAGCCAATCGGGGCTACAAGGAATCGCCTACCGCTGGCTCTCGAGTCGAATCAACCGTTCGAAAGCTAGCTGGCTCGAAGGGGTCGATCTTTGGCTTTTGCCGTATGTAGGCCTGGATCAGGAGTTCTCCAAACCGACGGTTGTGATCGTGCACGATTTGGTCACCTACCATTTTTCCGATGGTTCTTTGCCTGAAAAGCTGGGTGCCTTTAAGCGGTTGGTCAATCAAGTGACGAGTCGTGCAAGGATCGTCGCATGCATGTCCAATTTCATCCTGGACAAAGATCTGCACGGGACATTGGGTTTGCCCGCGCACAAGACGCGGATGGTCCGACCAGCAGTCCCTAAAGATTTCGTCCGCTCCCAAGGTGATTCAGCCAAGCTAGCCGATGGGATCCCTTCCGGTAGATACTTGCTCTATCCGGCGGCATTTCGCAGCTACAAGAACCACGCCCTGCTACTGAGCGCCTTGCCAGTCCTGAACCGCGATCGGGCCGACCCACTGCATTTGGTCTTCACTGGCATCACGCAAACACCTGAGAATCTCCAGCGCCTCATCGAGGATCTAAATATTCAGCCTTGGGTGCATGTTTTGGGTAAGGTCTCTCGCGGGGAGCTTGAGTCACTTTACAAGCAAGCTTTTGCAACGGCGGTGCCGAGTTTGTATGAACAGGGCTCCTTTCCGCTGATGGAGGCCCTTTCTTTCGGTTGCCCAATTCTCTCTTCGGATATCCCCTCGCTCCGAGAACAGCTTGATGCAATGGGCAGCGATGCGATCTTCTTCGATCCGAATTCGGCGGATAGTTTTGTAGAATCACTCGCAGCGTTAGAGCGTGATCGCACGGGGATTCTGGCACGCCAGCTAGCTGGCTTTGAGAGGATGAAGAAGTGGACATGGTCCGACGTGGCAAAGGAGTGGTGCGAGGTGTTCCGTGAGGCCATCGCGACGACTCCAAACACTGCGTGAGGATGACGATTACTTTTTCTTGACTCTGCCCGTCTTGGGATCGACCTCGATATCCAGCGACTCATTTTGATCGACGTAAAAGACAAAGCCATTGAACATCTCGTCAACCGTTTGAGGCCCGTACTCGACGGTGGCTTTAGGGTCAGGATTGTACGGGTTGAACGGTGAGTTATCAAAGTGCGCGATGGCCTCGATCTTGGTCCCCTTGGGGAAACGTTTTGTCCCTGGTTCGATTTCGTATCCGAGCTGCCATTCAAAGTTGTAGTTGGGGATCTGCAGGAGAGTTTCGCGGGAGCCGGATGGGTCCAGTGCAAAGAAGGTCATGTCGCGGCCTCGAACATGCATGTGGGTGAAGATCCCGAGCACATCGGCGTCTCGCTTGAGTTCATGCGCTGAGGAAATACGAAATGCCCCATCACCGGGTGGGATCTTCCAGCCCCTAGGGTCCAAAACGAAATGATAAAGCTGTTTGCGGATTTTTTCCCTTGGAAAACGCAATCCGACTTGGATGCGAGACTTCTGCTCCTGGCCGGTGGTTGTGTAATGGATCTGTAGTCCAAGACCCGATCCAGCGGGGAGTTTGTAAGCCACACCGTTATCGAACTTGGTCAGATCCATCGGTTGACCTCCGGGGACATATCCGGTGATGAACGTCTCTTCGCTGGCCCCTTGGCTGGTCGCATAAGCCATATTGCAATGGTGGACCACGGCGGGGTTGAGCGGTCGGATCTCAAAGGCGCTGACCCACGTGTCGCTCAAGAAGACATGAGGCAAGACCACGTATTTGTAGGGGACAAATCCGGTGGCCGGGACGGTGTGCTGTTCGAGCGTGGTGATGATCAAATCCGGAGTGCCGATTCGCCACGGGCTGTCTTCGAATTGCGGAGGCTCAGGTGCAGCGTTCGGGGGCCCGATCTCTTTGCGAGACTGCAACCACTCTAGGAACATCTCCTTTTGCTTGTCGCTGAGGGATCGATCATTTTGGAATTTTCCATGGTGCTTGTTGGCATACCAGGGTGGCATGGTTTCATCGCGGATCACCTCTTGGATCATCTCGGCGTGAGCCAGTATGTCTTGATGGGTGATGAGCGAAAATGGAGCGGCAGTTCCTGGGCGATGGCAAGTGGTGCAATGATCCAAGACGATCGGAGCGATGTGCTGCTGGAAGTTCAAGTCCGACTCGATGGGTGCCGCGGATGGCTTGGGTGCTGAGATCGCGCAGCCGTCGGCGACGGTCTCTGGAACACGGATGGGCTTGCCAGAAAGAAGCTCTTCGAGGGCCAGTTTCAGATCCTCTCGAGAGGCGTTTGGCTTAAGGCCACCTAATCGGATCTGATCGTCGACTCTGCCTCGGTAGACCAAACGATGTTCGGAGTCCAGCACCGCCACTTCAGGTGTGCGGGTGATCCCGAGTGTTCGTGCGGTATGGGCCTCGTAGTCTTTCACGAATGCCCAAGGTGCTTGGTACTCGAGGGCTTGGCTGGCCGTATCGCGAAGCGTGTCGTTGAGACCCACGTTGACGCAGACAAACGCGACGTCTTTGTTGGAGAACTCGCCGTAGAGCTCCAGAAGCTTGGGAAACGTCTTTTTAACGATCGGGCAATCCGAGGTCACAAAGACCAGGACATAAGCTTGATGGGATCCTAGTTCCGACAGATCCCTGGGCACCCCTCGGATGTCTTTGAATCGCAGCTTTTCGATTTGACTGCCGATGGCAACGCGGGAATCCACTGCATCGTCGGCAAAAACCTCTCGTGGGATCAGAGGCGACACGATCGATGCCACAACGATCGATGCTACAACCAGGTTGAGAGCGATCCAGGTGAGGGCACTATTTCTCAGAGTATTCATCGTGCTGGCCGATTGGTTGTGTGTTGATTTAGCGGAGAGTGTGCGATTATACCGCCGAAGCTCAAGCTTTTCATCAATCCATTCCATCAATCTATTTTTCGCAAATCCATGGATCGCCCTTCTAAGGCTTTCTTCCTTGACTTTTTTGGGGGGGAAATTATCCTTCTGGTTTCTCGTTTTCCAAGATCTTCAGAACAAAAATCTCCGATCAAACCAGCCATGCCGCGAAGATCTGAATGGTATCGGACCTTTGCCCGATAATGACTCGCGATGGATCAAGAAAATCTTACCCTCTTTCCGATCTCGGAAACGCCGGCCCGTTCTTGTCAAGATGGAGCACCTAGCGGCCTTGCGTTTGCGTCCGACGCGACGCTAGACCGAATTGAGTTCTCGATACCTGGCCCTATCGTTGAACAGCTCCAAAAAACATCCAGGGTCGAGGGTGTCGATGTTTCATGCATGTTGCTTTCGGCGTTTGCATTGGTCTTACACCGATACACAGGTGGCCTACTAGACGAGTGGATCATAGCCGACACGCAGCAGACGTTTGGCGACTTAGCTCGGCAACTTTCCAGCGATCCATCGTGTGGTTTTGACAGTGAGTGTTTATCGAAGCTGTTTTGTGTTCATGATTTCCCGAGAGACATCGGGACTCCGACGATCCCGGAATGCAGGATGCTTTTTGTCTGCGACGCTTGGGACAGAGAATCGCGACAAGCGACTGCCGATAGCCAAAACGCTTCTTGCTCACGTTCCCAAGAAACACGCGAAGCCACACACGATTTTTCTTTAAGACTCTTTGCTGAGAGGAATAGCGACTCTACGCTTCGAGTCAAAGGCTCCTTGGTCTATCGGTCTCAATGGTGGCGACGCGATCGTGTCGAGCGTTTCGTCGGGCATTTCCTAACGCTCGTTTCCCAGGCGACTACAGGGCCTGATACCGTTGCTGCAAAACTTCCGATCCTGACAACGCGTGAACAACATCAATTGCTTGTGGAGTTCAACGACACGACCAGCGAGTACCCGCGAGAGTTGTGTGTGCACGAGCTATTCGAGGAGCAAGTCGAGCGCACCCCCGATGCAGTGGCGCTGGTGTTTGAAGAACAGCAGCTAACGTACTCCGAGCTAAACGTTCGAGCTAATCGCTTGGCACATTACTTACGAAAGCATGGAGTCGGTGACCAAACCCCGGTGGGCCTATGCCTTGAACGTTCGCTCGACCTAGTCGTATCGATCCTGGGGATACTCAAGGCTGGTGGGACCTACGTTCCGTTGGATGCCGACTATCCGGCGAAACGTTTGGAGAACATGCTGGAATTGGCCCAGGTTGAGCACCTTGTGACCCAATCGCAATTGCATGTTAAGCTTCCTAGAAGCAAGCGGCAGGATATCTTGGTCGATCGGGATGCAGATGAGATTGCCAGTGAAGATTCATCGAATCTGGATCTAGCGTATAAATCGAATCGATTGGCCTACATAATGTTCACCTCTGGTTCCACAGGTGAACCTAAGGCGATCATGATCGAACATCGATCCATAGTACGCTTGGTGTGTCATGTTCAGTACGCACGTTTCGGATCAGATCGTGTGTTTGTGCTGCTGGCTCCAGTTTCCTTTGATGCATCAACTTTTGAGCTTTGGGGAGCCCTCTTGCATGGCGGTCGATTGGTAATTCCATCACAAGCACTGCATGACGCTAATTTGCTTAGGCAGTTGATAGTCGGGAACAATGTTACGACGCTCTGGTTGACCGCTTCGCTATTCAACCAAATCGTTGATCAAGACCCACAAGCTCTTTTAGGCTTGGATGAGTTGCTCATCGGCGGAGAAGCATTGTCCGTAACGCACGTAAAAGAAGCGATCAACGCACTCAAAGGTACTGCAACGATTATCAACGGCTACGGTCCCACAGAGAGCACAACATTCGCTTGTTGTTTTAGAATACTTCCCACTCTGCCGTTAAGTGTTGACTCGATACCCATTGGTCGTCCGATATCCAACACGCGAGTGTATGTTCTGGACACTCATCGCGAACTCTTACCGATTGGAGTCCCTGGGGAGTTGTACATCGGTGGAGATGGCTTGGCGCGAGGCTACCTGAATCGTCCGGATTTAACCGCCGAGCGATTTGTTCCCAATCCGTTTTCGAAGGATCCTGATTCGAGACTCTACCGAACCGGAGACCTGTGCCGCTGGAGGGACGATGGCACGTTGGAATACCTTGGTCGTATCGACCATCAAGTCAAACTGCGTGGGTTTCGGATCGAGCTCGGAGAGATTGAGTCGATTCTCATCCAGCACCCGAGCATTGCCCAATGCGTAGTGATCCTCAGAGAAGACCGTCCTGGGGATAAAAGACTGGTGGCCTACTACACGCCTTGCGATGCGCAACCCCCGAGCATCTTGGAGTTGCGAGAGTCTCTGGGTACGAAACTCCCCGAGTACATGGTTCCTGCGGCCTATGTAAGGCTCGATACGCTGCCGCTTACCCCGAGCGGCAAGATCGATCGTCGGGCATTGCCATTGCCTGATATCCAGGATGTCGGCGTCCAAGACCAGTACACCCCTGCTCGCAACGGGATCGAAGAGCAGTTGGTTCAGATTTGGACGGAGGTCCTGGGCATCGAGCGAGTCGGGATCCACGACAACTTCTTTGCCCTGGGCGGACATTCGCTACTGGCTGTACGGTTGTTTTCGGAGATCAATAATCGCCTGGGGCAGAGGCTTCCTCTATCAATCCTCTTCCAACAAGGAACCGTCTCTCAGATTGCCCAGATAATTCATGAATCGACCGAGTGCCAGCCTATTGCTCGAATCGTCCAGTTGTCGGATAGCAAAGATGGACCTTCCATCATCATCATGCCTGGACTGAACGGAGAATTGCTGTATTCGAAGGAGTTGGTCGATCGCATTGAGCATCGTAGTAATGTCGTTGGGCTACAGCCCAATTTGGATACTAGATTTCTTGACATCTATGCAGATTTTGGTCGCATGGCTGGCGAGTATGTCAGAGTCATTCGATCGCATCAGCCTCAGGGCCCTTATAGAGTGCTCGGCTACTCGTATGGTGGGATCCTAGGCTTTGAAATCGCAAGGCAACTCGAGGAGCAAGGTCAAGCAGTTGATTTTTGTGGGGTGATCGACACCGGCATAGAACCTGACCTCTCCTATCGGCAACTTGGTTCGGTCGCAGTTCATTTAGCTCGCGTATCGATCAATCTTCCTCGTTGGATTGCGGCAAGTTGTGGACCTGGAAACTTCCGAAATACCATGAATCGGGCGAACCGTAAACTTCGTTACTTCGGTCGATCTCTCCTGTCCTGTGGAAAAACCAAATACACCTTCGAGGATGAGTTTGGGACGAAGAGATCGCACGACCATCGTCGCAAGGTCCTTGGTTGCATCTTCCAAAGTTTTAATGACTATAAACCTAGGAATTACCGTGGCAGGGTGACACTTTTCCGAGCGGTGGTACGCCCATTGTTTAAATGTTTATCGCCTGATCTAGGCTGGTCGAGAATTGCAGCCCATGTGGATGTACATCGA
>Ga0209598_10001569_pt1 | contig 18669 bp, 14 predicted proteins | sample M_140807_EF_Meta_FD_187317 | JGI IMG/M metagenome (GOLD analysis project Ga0209598, IMG submission 187317) | Freshwater microbial communities from Lake Montjoie, Canada to study carbon cycling - M_140807_EF_MetaG (SPAdes) (version 2) | ecosystem: Environmental > Aquatic > Freshwater > Lake...
TTGCAAAATTTGTTGCTGAAACAGGCTATATCACAACTGCAGAAAAAGATGTCGACTGGAACGAATTAAAAAAACAGTTGCCTGAAAATACACCAATACCCGACAGCGAAATGTTGAAAGCAGCTTCTCTGATTTTTGTGTCAACTCCTGTAGCTGTTAATTTAAGTGACTATAGCCAATGGTGGAAATGGCAGCATGGGGCAAATTGGAAGCATCCTCAAGGACCTGATTCTGATATCATTGGTAAAGATGATTTGCCTGTTGTACAAGTGAGTTGGGATGATGCAAATGCATACTGTAAATGGGCTGGTAAAAGATTGCCAACAGAAGCGGAGTGGGAATATGCAGTCAGAGGCGGTGCGAAAAATACAATGTATAGTTGGGGGAATTCTCCAATTGATTCTAATGGATTTCAATGCAATTATTGGCAAGGTAGTTTCCCAAATAATAATCTTGTTGAAGATAAATTTTATAACGCAGCTCCAGTGAAATCGTTTATGACTAATGGTTATGGACTTTATGATATGGCCGGTAATGTTTGGGAATGGTGTAGTGATTTATATCATCACGATTATTATAAAACTTTTGAAAAAATAAAATCTGTAAACAATCCAAAAGGGCCAAATACAAGCTTCGACCCTGATGAGCCTCTTGTTTCAAAAAGAGTCATGCGTGGCGGTTCGTTCCTTTGCAATGAATCTTATTGTAGTGGATATAGAAATTCAAGCCGGATGAAAAGTTCACAAGATACAGGCATGGAGCATGTTGGCTTTAGATGTGTTGCTGATAAATAATTAATGAATTGTATTTTATGAGAAATGTTTTTTTCTTTTTGATGATGTTGATTTCTTCTAGCGTTTTTTCACAAGATGTAAAAAAAGGCAAGCTGATTTATGAAAACAATTTTGCTTCAGCACAAAATCTTGCTGATTGGATTATGGAAGGGCCGGGTAAAATTGAATGCGCAAATGATGCTATGGAAATGTTCTCTCCAAATGAAGAAGGGCATCATGTGTATTGGTGTCCGAATGATTTCCCAAAAGATTTTATTGCCGAATGGGACGCTAAAAATTTTGAAACAGATGCTGGTTTATGTATCATTTTCTTTGCTGCAAAAGGACTTAAGGGTCAATCCATTTTCGATTCTTCAATGCCCAAAAGAACAACCGGTGTGTTTACCGATTACACCAAAGGGGCAATGAATTGTTACCACATTTCTTACTATGCCAATGCTAAAGATGATGCACATAGAGAAACCGCTAACTTAAGAAAGAACAAAGGATTTAACCTTGTGCTTACTGGTGAAAAGGGGATTTCAATGGAGTCTACTACATGGAATCATATGAAGCTGGTAAAACATAACAATCAAATTACAATGTATGCCGACGATAGAAAAATAATTGATTGGACTGATGATGGTATGAAATACGGGCCAGTGTTGAATGATGGTAAAATCGGTTTTAGGCAAATGAAATGGACACGTTTTGCCTACAAAAATTTCAAAGTATGGAATTGTAATCTCTAAAAATAAAAAATATTTCAAACCCAATAAATTAAAAAATGATTAAAAATTCGATCTTAAATGTTTATGTAACGACTTCAATTCTTTTAGGTGGTTTTAGTTTTATGGTTTTTAAAAATCACGAAAAGAAAACAATTCCTAATATTGAGCATTCGGTTAAATCTAATGTATTAGCTTCTTCCAACACATCAAATGTAGCTTCAGTAAAAAAAATACATGATGCAAATCAATTGGAAAAATCAAAATCAACTCCATCTGAAGAATCAAGGCCAGATATTTTATTTTTCCTTGCCGATGATATGATGTCTATCGCTTGTGAGCCTTATGGCAATATGGATGTACATACACCAAATCTTTCTAAGCTTGCAAAAGATGGAATGTGTTTTGACAATATGAATAACGCTACAGCAATGTGTGGACCAACACGACAGAGTTTATACACGGGTATTTTTCCAGTAAAAAATGGTTCTTATCCCAATCATGCTCAAGTGTATAATAACATTACAAGCATAGCGCAGCATTTTAAAGGATTAGGATATCGTGTAGCATTAATTGGTAAACAGCATTATTCGCCGATGGAAAATTTTCCATTTGAATATTTAGGTGGAAGAAACGGTGATAATGGAGAAGGAGTAGATATTGAATTGAAGAACGCAGAAGCATTCATTAATAAAGATAAATCAAAGCCATATCTACTTTTTGTGTGTACCAACCAACCGCATACACCTTGGAACAGAGGAAACAAAGACCAATACGATTCAAAAAAAATCAAAGTGCCTTCTTTTTTAGTTGACACAAAAGAAACGCGCGTTGCGTTGGTTAGATACTATGCTGAAATCACGTATGCAGATAGTTTAGTGGGTGTTTGCTTGGATATGGTTGATAAACAAAGCAACAAAGACAATACATTGTTTATGTTTGCCAGCGAGCACGGGTCGTCGTTACCTTTTGGAAAATGGACTTGTTATAACATGGGATTGAAAGCTGCGTTTATTGCAAAATGGCCAAAAGTAATTAAACCTTCCTCGCGTACTTCTATTCTAGCGCAATACATTGATGTGTTGCCAACGCTTTACGAAGCCGCTGGTGGAGATCCAAAGAAATTAAGGGGTAATAAAGAACAAACAATGATGCTTGATGGAAATAGTTTTTTAGCTACGTTTAAAGGAAAGGATGTAGAAATAAGGAATTATGTGTACGGCGTTCAAACTACTCGTGGTATTGCAAATGGGTCTGACAACTATCCTGTACGATCTATTCAAGATCATAATTATAAATTGATATGGAACTTAAATTATAATGCAGAATTTCTATCATCAGGTTCAAAACATGGCAGTAAGCTTTACGAATCTTGGTTGGTGGAATCTGATGTAACAAGAGAAGAATTTGAACATGCAAAAATGTATCGAGTTCGTCCTGAATTTGAACTATACGACATTAAAAATGATCGTTTTGAAATGAAGAATTTAGTGGAGGATAAAAAATTGGCTAAAGTAAAAGATAAACTATTTACTGATTTGAAAATATGGATGAACGAACAAGGCGACAAAGGCATTGAAACAGAATGGAAAGCGCTAACTCGATTTAAAGGCGATACCACCAATTGGAAAAAGGGTGGAGATTAATAAATTTTAACCTATTTAAAATTCGATTATTCATTAAGTCTTCCTCAGGGAAGACTTTTTTCATTTAATGCACTGATAATTGTCATTAGCCAATACCTAATTTGAAAATACTTTCATTGCTTAAAAATATAATAGCATGGAATTAGAAATAGCATCCAAACAAAATAAAAAATCGAAATATTTATCAAGTACAATTGAAAAAACAAAAACAGGAATTTGTGGCTTCGATGAAATTACGTTTGGTGGGTTGCCTAAAAATAGACCAACCTTAATTGTTGGCGGTATTGGCACTGGTAAAACATTTATGTCGATGCATTTTTTACTAAACGGAGTAAATCAATTCCAGGAAAATGGGGTGTTTATGACCTTTGAAGAAAAAACTAGAATTTTTATAAAGCATTAAATAAAAAATAGCCCACAATTTTATATCGCGGGCTATCTATTAAAACTACTTTAACGCTTCAATCTTTTTTACGAAATTTGCTTTTGGTTGCGCGCCAACCAATTTGTCTACCACTACACCACCTTTTACAAATAAAATTGCAGGGATGCTTGTAATACCATAATCCATTGATATTTGTGGGTTATGATCTACGTTTACTTTGCCAATTTTTACTTTTCCTTCATAATCTTTAGCCAACTCTTCAATAACTGGACCAATTGCTCTGCAAGGGCCACACCATTCTGCCCAGAAATCAATTACCGATAATTGCGCTGAATCCAATACTTCTGTTTTGAAGTTTGAATCTGTAAATTCTAATGCCATAGTTTTTTATTTTAATTTTTAATGTATGTATTTGTTAATGCAAATTTATGTCCAATAATTTCATCAGCACAATTGACATATCCACAATTCTAATTTTATTTTGTGTATAGTTTTTATGCATTTATTGTCAGGTATTCAGCGAAACAATGACATTTAATTGTCTATTCTCATCCAAAAACTCGATCAATTCGTCATTTACAGAAATTCCTTTTCCAATAGTTGTTAATCCGATTTTCTTTTCATGTTCAAAATCCAATACATTTATATTCAAAGCAGTATTTCCGGGGTGTTTATTTATATTTTTTTCCAAGAATTCAATCAGTTCGTGATCTATAAACTGTGGATCCAATTCAATGGTTAATCGCTTTGTGAGACTCGTTTTTATTGTTTCCAATAAATGGAATTTTGAAATCTTAAATTCAAAAGGACTCGTAGCAAAACGTTGTTTAAATCCGCCTTCTATTAACACAATCGTCCCTATTTCTAAATATTTTACATAACGCACATAGTCCTCGCCAAATAGCATGAATTCTGTTTTTCCGGAAAAGTCTTCTACATTTAAAATGCCAAAGTTTTTTCCTTGTTTGGATAAGCGATGTTGAGCACCAATGACCAATCCTGCCAATCTGAAATTTCTGTTAATCGGGTTTTCATTGATTTGGTTTTTAACTGTGTTATAATCCGCTATTGAAGAAATATTGTAATGTTTGAATTCAAATTTATAATTGTCTAAAGGATGTCCACTAATAAACATACCTGTTACTTCTTTTTCGTAATCGAGTTGTACCGTAAGTTGCCAAGGAGGACATGGTGCAAGTTTGGGTGGCATGATATCTGGCATTTGTAAATCGCCAAAAAGAGAGTTGGTTACATTTGTGGCTTGTGTTTGAAACACCGAACCAAATTTGATGATTTTTTCAAGGTTAGTGGTGTCTCCGGGAGCTTGATAAAAATATTGTCCGCGATGTAAGTCTGTAAAAGAATCCAACGCCCCGCCATAAATTAAATTCTCCAGTGATTTTTTATTTACAGCTCTTAAATTAACGCGCTTTATAAAATCATAAATATTGGGAAAATGTCCTGATTTTTTTCTTACCTCAATAATGTTTTCTATTGCGTTTTCACCAACGCCTTTTAGGCCACTAAAACCAAATCTGATTTCTCCTTTTTGATTTACGGCAAAACCACTGTTTGATTCATTTACATCAGGCCCCAATACCACTAAGCCCATACGTTTACATTCTTCCATGAAGAAAGTTATCTTTTCAATACTTCCGGCATGGTTAAGCACGGCAGCCATATATTCGCTAGGGTAGTGTGCTTTTAAATAGGCGGTTTGATACGCTACAAAAGCATAACATGTTGAATGGGATTTATTAAATGCATATTGCGCAAACGCTTCCCAATCTGTCCATATTTTTTCCAATTTATCTTTCGGATGACCTTTTGATGAAGCCCCTTCAATAAACTGAACTTTCATTTTATTTAGTGTGGCAATTTGTTTTTTACCCATCGCCTTTCTCAACACATCAGCATCACCCTTACTAAAATTGGCAAGCTTTTGAGAAAGCAACATTACTTGTTCTTGATAAACCGTAATTCCATAAGTTTCTTCCAGGTATTCCTTCATGTCTTCTACATCATAGGCCACGGCTTCTTTTCCGTGTTTACGCGCAATGAAACTTGGAATGTACGCCATTGGGCCTGGACGATACAATGCATTCATCGCAATTAAATCATCGAACTTATCTGGTTTTAAATCGCGTAAATGTTTTTGCATGCCGGCACTCTCAAACTGGAACGTAGCGTTAGTATCTCCTTGTTGATAAAGCTTGTAGGTTTCTGCATCATCTAAAGGAATATTATCGATGTCGATTTCAACACCATGATTTTGTTTTATTAATGCAAGCGCTGTTTTTAAAATACTTAGGGTTTTTAATCCCAAAAAGTCCATTTTAATTACACCAGCTTCTTCAATGGTGTTGCCTTCAATTTGTGTAAGCCAAAGGTCTGATTCTTTGGATGTAGCTACAGGAATTAAATCGGTAAGATCTTGCGGAGCGATAATGATTCCCGCTGCGTGAATGCCCGTATTTCTGACAGAGCCTTCAAGGATTTCGGCTTCTTTTAAAATTCGACTTTGTAAATCATTGCCATTATAAATCTCTCGCAGTTTTTTTACTGATTCAAAGTCTTCTGGGCCCAATTGTTCTTTTTCTTCCAATGATTTTTCGCCAGGTTGGGCATCTCTGATGGTCATTGGAGCGGTAAGCAATCGCTTTAAATTAATACCTGGTTTTTCTGGAACAAGTTTGCTTATTGCTCTACTTTCTGCAAGTGGTAAGTCCATAACCCGCGCCACATCAGCAATACTACTTTTTGCAGCCATCGTACCGTAGGTAATGATTTGAGCCACTTGATTTTTACCATATTTCTGAACCACATAATCAATCACTTTTTGTCGGCCTTCATCATCAAAATCTGTATCTATATCGGGCATTGACTTACGCTCCGGATTTAAAAAACGCTCAAATAGTAAATTGTATTTAATGGGGTCGATGTTGGTGATGCCAATACAGTAAGCCACAACGCTACCCGCTGCCGAACCACGTCCAGGGCCAACAAATACGCCGATTTCTCTTCCCGCTCGGATGAAATCACTAACAATTAAAAAGTAACCCGCAAATCCCATTTTTTCAATTACACCCAATTCAAATTGAATGCGTTCATCTGCTTCTGGTGTTAAAATTTGATATCGATTTTTAGCACCTGCCCATGTTATACTAGCTAAGTATTCATCTTGGGTTTTGAAGTTTGCGGGTACAACAAAGTTTGGAAGTAAGATGTCTTTTTTTAAATCGAGTAAATCAATTTTATCTACAATCTCGTTTGTGTTGTCAATGGCTTCAGGTAAGTCGTGAAACACCTGAGTCATTTCGGCGGTAGTTTTAAAATAAAACTGATCATTCGGGAAAGCAAATCTTTTATTTTTTGTCATTACGTCATCATCCGAAAACTCGCGTAATGCAGGAGTGCTTTGCTTTTCACCAGTATTGATACAAAGTAAAATGTCATGTGCATTAAAATCGCTTTGATTTACATAATGACTATCATTGCTGGCTATAACTTTAACATTGTATTTTTTTGCGAATTTTAATAATACCTGATTTACTTTTTCTTGTTCAGCCATACCATGTCGCTGAATTTCTACATAGTAATCATCTTGAAAAATATTTAGCCACCATTTGAATTCATTTTCACCTTCTTCTTCTCCATGTTTTAAAATGGCTTGAGGAACTAAAGCGCCGAGGCAACATGTAGTAGCGATAAGGCCTTCGTGGTATTTATGAATAAGTTGTTTGTCAATTCTTGGATATTTTGAATACATACCTTCTATGTATCCAAGTGATGTAAGTTTTACCAGATTTTTATAACCGATTTCATTTTTTGCTAATAAAATCTGATGGTGTCGAGGATCTTTTTCTTCTTTACTAAATGTTTTACGCGTTCTGTCGTGTGTGATGTAAAACTCACAACCAACAACAGGTTTGATTAAAGGCTTGCCATTCGCATCTAAATTGTTGTATGCTTCTTTTACAAATTCAAACGCCCCAAACATGTTTCCATGATCGCTTATTGCAAGTGCAGGCATGCCATCATTAATCGCCTTTTTGTAAAGGTTTTTAATAGAAGCCGCTCCGTCCAAAAGCGAATATTGGGTATGAACATGTAAATGACTAAACTTCATAATTATGAGATAACAGCAAACAACAAATATCGTTTTGTTTGATAAAATAATTCATTAAGTTTTTCCACAATTTTTAATTATTTCAAATAATTAAGCACAATATAAAATTCAACTTAGATTTCAGGATGGCAAAATCTCAATTAAAGCTAAAATTGCTGATTAGATTCAAATCCTAAAGTAATTTCAAGAAATATAGCTTTTTTAAAATAATTTTGAACTCTATATGAATATTTTGAAATTTATTTTAATTGCTTTTTTAGGGATTCTTTTTTTTGATAATAAAGGATTTTGCCAATCAAGTAATTCATCTAATAAGATTAGCGGCCTTAATTTTATTGAGGATATTCAGTTTGTACAAAAAGGTATTATTAAAAAATTAGAATTTGTAAATACATTAAACACAACCGTTCCAGATTCGTTGAAAAATGTTGCTAGCAACACCTCGAATTTTCAAGAAAAATATTTAATCAATACGTCGACTTCTAAAGATGTACAAAATAACTCAATAGATAAAAACATTGAAACATGTACTAGTCGACATTTTAAATACGGACAAATATTAAATATTGATGTAGAGCAGTTAACGAATGATTCATTATACCAATTCATAGACACATGGTTAGGGACACCTTATCATTTTGGAGGAACAACTAGTTATGGAATCGATTGTAGTGGATTTAGTGGAATGTTACATAAGACTGTATTTAAATCGAAATTGCCAAGAATGGCAAAAGATCAATATGCTGCAAGTAAAAAGCTCGAACGTGCTGAAATGAAAGAAGGTGATTTGGTGTTTTTCAATACACGTGGAGGTGTAAGCCATGTAGGGGTCTATCTTACGAATGGATATTTTGTTCATTCAAGTACCAAATATGGAGTAATAATTAGCAATTTAAATGAAGGGTATTACAAGCAGCGATTTATTGGTGCTGGAAGGGTGGGGGGATAAAAAGGTTAAGACGTTTAAGAGGTTTAAGACGATTAAGAGGTTTAAGACGTTTAAGAGGTTTAAGACGTTCAAGAGGTTAGAAGCATTAAATGTTTTGAAATTACCCAACCTTTTGAACTCATTGATTTTTTTGAACGGCTTAAACTTGTTGGAAATATTAAAACTCTTCCAACCTGATTTCTTCATAAAATGGGTGAAATAATCGTGTATGCAGAGGATAAACCTCAACCTTTTGAACTTATTGAACTCATTGAACCTTTTGAACCTCTCAAACTTCACAAACCTCTCAAACTTCACAAACCTCTCAAACCTCTCAAACCTCTCAAACCTCTCAAACCTCTCAAACCTCACAAACCTCTTACCCCACATACTCTCGCATATACCCAAAATGATCATTAAGCACACCGTTTTTAATGATGGTTGCTTTGTCAATGATGGTGCTATCTCCGTCGATAATGTCTTTTAAAACATGCTTGATCAGTTGTTGTCCAAAATATCGGCTGGCATCTCTTGGGAGTTCATTCGGCAGATTTCCAACAGCCATTATGTCGATAGAATTTGGTAGATATGGTGCAGTTTTTTCCATGGTTAATCTGTCAACGCCATAAACGGGATCTTCTATTGTGGAGTCGCCAAGGTTGCAAGGAATAGAGCCGTACATATCATCTGTAATATCAGCAATGGTTTTGATGTTGAAATCAGGTTGATGAATAGCATCCTTTTCAAACAACCTTGGAATGTCGTGATCCCAATAAATACCATTCATTAAAATATCCGTGTGTGGAATATATTGCTCAAATGTACAGTTGTAATTTGCTGGGTTTGTATGAAAATCTGTTCTGTTGTAATTATTGGTTTCTTTATGTGCATATAAATCCCTGCCTTTTAAATGAACATAAACAGGGTAAGAGAATGTTTTTTCTAGATATTCATCTGGTTCTACTTCATGAATGCCCAAAAGATTCATGATTTCTAGAACTCCATGTGCAACCCTTCCGCTGCCTGTTACAGCAATTTTTATAGCAGGAATTTTTAATCCAAAATACGTGTGAATTAAATCATTAAAACTTTTGCTCGAATTGATTTTATCAAGTTTAAAATCGCCTGTTCTATTTCCATAGGCCATAATGCCATTGTGTGCACCAACCACTCCTGCAAAAAAACCGAATCCAATTATACGTTTGCCATCTTCATGTTCAAGACATTCGTAATCAATTAAAGTGATTTTTTTAGCAACAATTTCCTTGATTAATTTTTGATTGTATGGCTGTAATTTTTTTGTATGTGAGAAGAAAAGATAGGTTTTATTGGGGATAAGCAAATCTAACGGAACTTCTTTTATGCCTAATAAAATATCGCAATCGCTAACATCGTCTTTCACTTCAATTCCTGCAGAAATATATTCATTGTCTGAGTAGCAACGGTCGTTTGATTTTTGAACCACAACCTGAATTCCATCTTGGGTTTTATTGATGAATTTACATTGGGCAGGCGTAAGCGCAACCCTATTATCAGAAGGGATTTTTCCTTCTTTGATTAATCCGAATTTTAGCATGGGTTTTTATTTGGGGGCAATTTACATTTTAAAATGAATTTTGGGATACCTAACTTTGAAAAATGAATTATTTTGAACTTTTTGAATTTGAAATTGCGCCAATAATAGATAAATCTTTATTGACAAAAAAATACCTGCAATTACAGAAGCGGTATCATCCAGATAATTATTCTTTATCGGACGAAAATGAGCAAAATCAATCGTTAGAAATGTCATCGCTTATAAATAAAGCGTTTGCCGTGTTTAAAGATGATTTAAAAACAATAGGATATTTTTTAGAGATAAAGGGCTTGATTTCAGAAGAGGAGAAATATCAATTGCCACCGGCGTTTTTGATGGAAATGATGGAAGTAAACGAGCAGATAGATGAGGGTGATTTTGATGAAATGGCGTTGGCGAATTTTCAACAAAAGTTAGATCAAGAAATTCAATTAGTAATCGAAAAGAATGCTTCAGAATTATCAGAAGGAGAGTTGTTACTCATAAAAGAATTCTATTACAAGAAAAAATACTTAAAAAGGATTTTGGATAGATTATCTGATTAGTGTAATATTGTGCTCCGTTTAAAGATTTATTATTTAAACGGGTGTGTTAAAAGTTGCCCATGTGGCGGAATTGGTAGACGCAGCAGACTCAAAATCTGCCATTCGCAAGGGTGTGAAGGTTCGATTCCTTTCGTGGGCACCAAAAAGTCAGAACGAGAATGAAAGCGAGAGCGGTCATGATGTTCTGACTTTTTTCTTCGCGCTCATTTTTTTCGTTCTGATTTTTGGATTCCGAATTTTTTCTTCTCTTTCTTAATGTTTCTCAAACCGATGAATATATTACTTTTCAAATCTTCCGCACTCACGGAACTCAAGAGCCCCAATTTGTACACTTGAATTATAACTTTCTATTATTAAAGTATCGTCTTTGTAGATATCTATCTTTAACATTTTAAAAATTCAGTTAACCAAATAGTTCAATTTATTTGTATAATTTGCACCACATTATTTAAAAATGCAGTTCGTATTTTTGAAAATGAACCAAATGCTGTATGAAAATTAAATCATTACTTGCAAAACCATTTGCTAAATTCATTCATAAGCAAATTAAAAAAGGGATGCTTACGGCTGTTGAAGATCAACAATTGATTTTTCAACAATTGATAAAATCTGCGTCCAATACTGATTTCGGAAAAGATCACGGTTTCGATAAAATTACTTCTCATGCTGATTTCGTAGCTCAAGTCCCCATTAGAGATTATGAGCAATTTAAACCATACATCGAAAAAATAAAATCAGGCAAACACAATGTGTTGTGGAAAGGATTGCCCATTTATTTTGCCAAAACAAGTGGTACAACTAGTGGCGTTAAGTATATTCCAATTACCAAAGAGTCCATTCCCAATCACATCAACACCGCCAGAAACGCCTTGTTGTGCTATATGGCTGAAACGGGTAATACAAATTTTGCTGATGGGAAACTCATTTTTTTAAGTGGTTCGCCTGAGCTAGAAAGAATTGGAGATGTGCCCACTGGAAGATTAAGTGGTATCGTAAATCATCACATTCCCAAATACCTTAGGTCAAATCAGTTGCCTAGTTTTGAAACCAATTGTATTGAAGATTGGGAAATCAAATTAGACCAAATTGTAGCCGAAACCATAAATCAGGATATGACATTAATAAGCGGAATACCGCCTTGGATGCAAATGTATTTTGATCGGTTGGTAGAAAAATCTGGTAAAAAAGTGGGCGAGTTGTTTCCCAATTTTAGTGTAATGGTTCAAGGTGGCGTAAATTACGAGCCCTATAAATCGAAACTCATCGAAACGATAGGAAGAAATGTTGATACCATTGAATTGTTTCCTGCTAGTGAAGGTTTCTTTGCTTTTCAAGATGCTTTAAATATTCAAGGAATGCTCTTGAATACCAACAGTGGTATATTTTTTGAATTTATTCCGGTAAGCGAAATAGGCAACGAAAAGCCAACAAGATTAATGCTTAAAGACGTTGAATTAGGCGTAAATTATGCACTGATTATCAGCAGCAATGCTGGTTTGTGGGCGTATAGCATTGGCGATACTGTAAAGTTTGTATCGCTTGAACCGTATAGGATAATTGTTAGTGGAAGGATAAAACATTTTATTTCTGCATTTGGCGAGCATGTTATTGGCGAAGAAGTAGAATCGGCCATGCTTTCGGCTTGCGCTGCAATGAACGTAAAATTGATTGAATTTACCGTTGCACCTTACGTGAGTAGTAATGATGCGAAAAGTTATCATGAGTGGTTTATAGAGTTTGAACATGCGCCTGCAGATTTAAATGCATTTGCATTATTGATTGATGATCATTTACGAAAGAAAAACGTGTATTACGACGATTTGATTACTGGAAATATTTTGGACCGGTTGAAAATTTCTGCAGTTCAAAAAAACGGGTTTGTTGATTTTATGAAAAGTATAGGTAAGTTGGGCGGACAAAACAAAGTTCCCAGATTGTCAAACGATAGAATAATTGCGGAAGGGCTTCAAGGGTTTCTGGTTTAATAAATACATTTTATTAACAGTACTTTTTTTTCAAACAAGTATAATTATACAAGCCATCTCCAATAAATCATTTAAATTGCGTTACTTATTTTACTAAAATCGTATATTATTCATGTCTACTGAAATGCCTAAAAAAAGAATAGCCATTTTTGGATCAACTGGTTCAATTGGTACGCAATCTTTAGAAGTGATAAAAGCAAATTCAGAAGCTTTTGAAGTAGAGATCTTAACTGCGCACAACAATGCGGAATTACTCATCAGTCAGGCATTAGAATTTAATCCCAATGCAGTTAATATTGTAAGTGAGGATAAATACGAAATGGTTAAAACGGCACTTGCCGGTACTGATATAAAAGTGTTCAGTGGAGAATTGGCACTTGAAGAACTCGCAGATTTCGATTCATATGATGTAATGATTGCCGCTATTGTAGGATTTGCAGGATTAAAACCTACGTTAAAGGCAGTTGAAAAAGGAAAGGTGATTGCATTAGCCAATAAAGAAACCCTTGTTGTTGCCGGCGATATTGTAATGCAAAAAGCACTTGAAAACAAAGCGCCAATTATTCCAGTAGATAGTGAACATTCGGCAATTTTTCAATGTTTGGTAGGGGAGTCGCGCAATCCAATCGAAAAGATTATTTTGACAGCAAGCGGTGGCCCATTTTTAGGGAAAAAGCCCAACTTTTTGGTGAATGTAAAACGTGATCATGCCTTACAACATCCCAATTGGAGCATGGGTGCAAAAATTACGGTAGATTCTGCAACCCTTATGAATAAAGGGTTAGAAATGATTGAAGCGAAATGGTTATTCAACTTAAAGCCCGAACAAATTGATGTGGTCATCCATCCTCAAAGTATAATACACAGCATGGTTCAATTTGAAGATGGTAGTATAAAAGCGCAAATGGGTTTACCAGATATGAAACTTCCCATTCAATACGCACTAGGTTTTCCGCAAAGGATCAAAAATGATTTTCCACGACTGAATTTTAGAAAGTATCCAACCCTTAATTTCGAAGAGCCCGATTATAAAACATTTCGCAATCTTGGATTAGCCATTGATGCCTTACAAAATGGAGGAAATAAAGCTTGTGTTTTAAACGCTGCAAATGAAATTGCGGTTTGGGCCTTTCTCAAAAACAGAATTGGCTTTTTAGACATCACTGCCGTAGTTGAAAAAACGATGGATGCCATTTCTTATATCAAACATCCTACGTTGCAAGAATATTTTGAAAGCGATGCAGAGGCGCGTGATTTTGCCGCAACATTATTAAAATTATAATTTCGTACAACCTAAATTTAAAAAATGCATTTATTAGCAATTGATTGGTCAAGTGTTGGTTTGAAAGCCGCACAACTTTTACTGTCTCTTTCTATCTTGGTTATTCTTCATGAGTTTGGACATTATATTACTGCAAAATGGTTCAAATGCCGTGTTAATAAATTTTATCTTTTTTTCGATCCATATTTTTCGATTTTTAAAAAGAAAATCGGGGAAACCGAATATGGTATTGGCTGGCTTCCATTGGGTGGGTATGTAAAAATTGCTGGAATGGTGGATGAAAGTATGGATAAAGAGCAAATGAAACAAGCGCCTCAGCCTTGGGAATTTAGAAGCAAACCAGCCTGGCAGCGTTTGATCATTATGATTGGCGGAGTTACCGTAAATGTGTTGTTGGCTTTTGTTATTTATGCAATGATATTAATGGTTTGGGGCGAAAAAAATATTAAATCCGACTCCTTAAAATATGGCATCGCTTTTAATGATCCTTTGTTTACTGATTTAGGTTTTAAAAATGGAGATAAGATTATTGCAGTTGATGGGAAGCCCGTTCCAGAATATACCGATGTGTTAAAGAAATTACTTGTTGTAGATAAATCGGTAACCATTATTAGAGAGGGCAAAAATATGGAATTAGATATGCCGGTTGATTTAATTGGCAAGCTTGTTGAAAAAAGAAAAAAATCGGAAAGACCAATTATTAGTCCAAGAGTTCCTGTAATTGTTCTAGATGTAAATGAAGATGCTAATGTGTATAAAGCAGGCTTAAGAAAAGGTGACCATATAGTAGCCATTAATAACCAGCCTGTTTTCTTCAGAGATGAAATGGAAAAAATAATGTTGACTCAAAAGAAGGGTACAACATTAAATATTACGGTATCACGCAATGATAGCAATTACGCTTTTATTACCGTTTTGCCAGAAGACAATTTGATTGGCTTTTCATCGCCTAATTTACCAGAGCAATATGATAGTTTAGGCATTTATAAATACACGGTTAAGAAGTATGGTTTTTTTGCAGCAATTCCAGCTGGTGTAAAAAGAGCTGGAGCTGAATTGGGCTTTTATATCGACCAATTTAAAAAAATCCTTTCACCCCAAACTGGCGCGTATAAAGGTGTTGGCGGATTCAAATCTATGGGCTCTGTTTTCTCAGGTAATGGCTGGGATTGGGAACATTTCTGGACAATCACTGCTTTCTTTTCGATCGTATTGGCTTTTATGAATCTATTGCCAATTCCTGCTTTAGATGGTGGCCACGTCGTATTTACCATTGCTGAAATGATTACAGGTAGAAAACCAAGCGAGAAATTTTTAGAATATGCACAGATTGTAGGAATGGTGTTGTTATTGGGTTTAATGCTTTATGCCAATGGAAATGATTGGTTCGGCTGGGGGAAGTAAGGGGAAGAAGTTTGAGAGGTTTATGAGGTTTTTGAGGTTTGTGATGTTTGGGTAGGGGTTGAACATTTTCAACCTTACAAGGAAGAGGTTGGGGATTTCGGTCTGTCGATGTTGGTGTTTTCAACTATTACCAAAAGGTTCAATACATACCAATTAAAAAAATGTTTCCACACTTAAACCATTAAACTATTAAACCAGCGAAGCGATTTAAACCTTTTTTTGTCCACCCTTAAACCAGCGAAGCGATTTAAACGGTTTTTAAACTGTTCTCAACTCCTCCCAAAGATGATGTATCAAACCATCTGCTAGTCCAATTTTAGGAACATAGATTTGCTCGGAATTTGCCCATCTCATGGCATTGATATATATGAGTAAAGCTGGTACAATCACATCTGCACGATCTTCGCGTAAGTTATAATTGGCGATTCTCTCTGCAACGCTAAAAGAACTGAGCTCTTTATAATAATCTCTTAATAGCTCAATGTGTAATGGCTTCCCATCTTTCTTTTTACTTAAAGAAAATACTTTGTTGATGTTTCCGCCGCTCCCAATTGAAATGATGTCTTTATGCAACTTTGTGGATTGCTTGATATATTCTTTCATTTCATCCCAGGCATTTTCAGATACGCCATTTTTCAGCAAACGTATCGTGCCAATATTGAAAGATTTTTTAGCCGTAAGTTTTCCATTTCCAAAAATAGACACCTCGGTACTTCCGCCCCCAACATCAATGTACATGTAACTATGTTCTTTATCCATATTTTCGGCAATATGGTTTTCATATACTAGGTTGGCTTCCATTTCACCAGTAATGACTTCAACATCCAATCCGGTTTCTTTTTTTATAATGGCAATTATTTTATCCGAATTTTTTGCATCACGCATTGCACTCGTTGCACAAGCTTTTATTGCATCAACTTCGTAAGCATTTATTAAATGTCTAAATGCTTTTAGTGTTTGAATGAGCATGGTTGTTCTTTCATTTGAAATCAATCCGCTTTCAAATACGTCGAATCCCAATCTTAAGGGTACACGAATTAAATTTAGTTTATTAAACTTAGGTGTTTCTGGGTTTATGTCTATTACTTCAGTAATTAACAATCGTGCTGCATTACTTCCAATATCTATTGCGGCTAATTTCAAACGTTTATTTTTTAGAGATACAAATTTCTATTTAATTCTATTAAAGTATTAAGAAAGTTATCACCATCAAGGGATATAAAAATCAGGTACACTTTGACTTCCTCTTTTTTTATTGAGATAGTTGTAAATCTCTACTTGTGAGCGAACTTTCTTTGTATTTCTTGGATTCACATATACATTGTTTTGCTCGTTATTTAATATGCGTGCTTTAATATTATCTTTCAATTGAATAGTTAAAATGTCTTTTAATTCGGTGATTATTTTTTTATCTAAAATTGGGCAAGCGGCTTCTATTCGATGGTCTAAATTTCTCAACATCCAATCTGCCGAAGAGATAAATACTTTTTCGTCTCCATTATTGTGAAAAATAAGTACACGTGCATGTTCCAAATACTCATCTACAATACTGATTGCTTGTACTGGAATTTTGAATTTTGCATCTTCTGTAAACATGCAGCAAATGCCTCTTATAATCATTTTAATTTCAACGCCTGCTTTTGCTGCAGCATACAATCTTTCAATCAATATTTCATCACTAAGCGAGTTTACTTTAATGGTAATAGCGGCTTTCTTTTTTAAAGTTGCATGTTTTATTTCACGATTTATAAGCTCGATAATATGTTCGCGCATTTTAAAAGGGCTCGGCAATATGGTTTTGCAGGCGTTTAAATAATTGATTTTGGTTGAAGGGTTTTCAAGATAATTAAACATGCGATTTACATCAGCCATAATGCTTTTATTTGCTGTAAGCAAACAATGATCACCATAAACAGTTGCCGTTTTTTCATTTAAGTTGCCCGTGCTTACAAAGCCATACATCAAATTTCTGTTGTTGACTTTTTTGGTAATCATGCAAAGTTTGGCATGTACTTTCATGTTGGGAACACCAATCAACACGGAAACACCAACATCTTCCAATTCTTTTTTCCAAATCAAATTAGCTTCTTCATCAAACCTAGCCCTCAACTCAATAATTACAGTTACTTGTTTGCCGTTTCTAACCGCGTTAATAATGGCATTAATAATTTTAGATCGGGATGCCAATCGGTAACAAGTTATTTTTATACTCATCACATCCGGGTCAATTGCTGCTTCGCGCAACATATCAATCACACTATTGTAAGAATGATAAGGGAAATGAAGCATCACATCTTTTTCCAAAATCACTTTTGCAATGCTGTTGGTATTTCTCAATTGAGGATGCGTAAAGGGTTGCTTTCTTAAACTTTTTTGCTGAAAAACTGCATCCGGAAAATCCATAAAGTCTTTAAAATTGTGAATTTTTCCTCCGGGTATTAAGCTGTCTTTATGGGTGAATCCAAGTCGTTTTACCAAGTAAGTTAATAAGTCAGTTGGTATTTCTTTATCAAAAACCAATCGGGTTGGTTTTCCTTTTTTTCTATTTTTTATCCCCTTTTCAATTTTTTGAATAAGCGAAGTGGCAATGTCATTATCAATATCTATTTCTGCATCTCTAGTAACTTTTATAGCATGAGCAGAAAATTGGTCGTATCCAAAAAAAGAAAAAATATTGGGCAAACAATATCGAATAACATCGTCTAGCAAAATGATTTGAAACTCATTTGTTTTTGAAGGCAGTATTATAAATCTTGATAAACTTCTAGACGGAACAGAAATCAAAGCGTATTTTTTAGGGATGCTTCGGTCTTTTTTTCCTAAAGTACATGCCAGATAGATAGATTTGTCGTTTAGAACTGGAAAGTTGGGAATACTCTCGATCATCAATGGTACAATGTGTCCACGAACCTGTTCATTAAAATATTGAAGTATAAATTTTTGTTGGGGAACGTTTAGTTTTTTTTCATCAACCAAAAATATTTTTTGTTTTTTCAACTCGCGTAAAATCTCATTCCAGGTTTGTTCGAAAACATATTGAAGGTCTAAGACTTTCTCTTGTATTTCTTCTAAAATCCTTTCTGGTGCCGTCTCTAAATGCATTCTAGCTTTGCTTCCAATTTTTGTCATGCGTTTTAAAGTGGCCACCCTAACCCTGAAAAATTCATCTAAATTGTTTGAAAATATAGCAAGAAATTTTATCCTTTCTTTTAAAGGAACTGTTTTGTCTGATGCTTCTTGTAATACCCGACCATTAAAAGCTAGCCAGCTGATATCTCTGGCAATATG
>Ga0209598_10001570_pt1 | contig 18661 bp, 19 predicted proteins | sample M_140807_EF_Meta_FD_187317 | JGI IMG/M metagenome (GOLD analysis project Ga0209598, IMG submission 187317) | Freshwater microbial communities from Lake Montjoie, Canada to study carbon cycling - M_140807_EF_MetaG (SPAdes) (version 2) | ecosystem: Environmental > Aquatic > Freshwater > Lake...
GGCGGTGTTGGCTTGGCAGGCGCCGGAGCCAGTGTCGGACGCCGTGGTGCCGGCCACCGTGGGCGCGGCCAGTGGCCTGCCACCCCTGCGGCCTTGGCCGGAGCGGCCGCGCTACGAGCCCTTGCCGGCGCGTGATGCACCGCTCGCGCGTCTGCGTGATGACGATGCGGCCGCTGCCGCCCCGAAGCGCCCCGCGCCGCCCGCCTTGCCGCCGGCTCCGGTGGCGCCTGCACTGCCGTTCAAGTACCTGGGCCAATTGCAAACCGAAGACGGCGCGACGGTGTTTCTCAGTGCCGGTGGCAAGACCGTTCCAGCGCAAGCCGGTGGGCTGATTGAAAACGTCTATCGGGTGGAGGCGGTGAGTGCCGCCCGCATCGATTTCACGCATCTGCCGACGGGCACCGCTCAGTCGCTTACTATTGCGCGGCCATGACCATGACTGTCCGACCTTTTTTGATGCTGTGTGCGGGGCTGCTGCTGACGGCCTGCGCCACGCCCGATCCGATGACATCGGTGCAGCCGCTGTTGGCGGCTGGCGATATCGATGGCGCTATCGCCCAGTTGCAAGCGGACGTAGAGCGCAATCCCTTGAAAAGCCCGGCGCGGGTGGCCTTGCTGCGGTTGCGAGAGACGGCGGCGCAAGCCCAGTTGCGGCGGGTCGATCAGGCGCTGGCCGCTGGGGACGATGCTGCTGCTGGCGCGGCCTTGGAGCGCGCGGCGACGCTGCTGCCTGGCAGTCCGCTGGTGAACGAGGCGCGCCTGCAGGTCGAGCGGCATCAACGCGCCGCTCAGCAGATCGCTGCAGCCGAGCAGGCACTCGCTGAGGGCCAGCTGGAGCCGGCGCGTGCACGCGTGGCTGAGGCGCTGACGGCTCAACCGGGCAATCGCGCCGCCCAGCAGTTGCGCCAGCGGATCCAGCGTCAGATCGACGAGCGCGCCAACAATGAAGAGCCGCAACTGCGGCTGTTGGCGGAAAAGCCGGTGACACTCGAGTTCCGGGACGCGCCGGTGAAACAGGTGTTCGAGGCGCTGGCGCGCAGCGCCGGGCTGAGCTTTGTGTTCGACCAGGACGTCAAGCGCGACGCCAAGGTGACGCTGTTGTTGCAGGGCGTGAAAGTGAGTGAGGCGCTGCGGGTGATCGGTCAGGCCAACCGCCTGGCCTTTACCGTGCTGGGCGATCGCTCGCTGCTGGTGTATCCGGCGACGCCGCTCAAACGCAACGAGTACCGGCAGTTGTTCGTGCGCAGCTTTAGCTTGTCCAATGCCAACGCCAAGGACGTGGCCAACACGCTGCGCACCATCCTGCGCGCGCGCGACGTCACGCCGGACGAAAAGTCGAACATGCTGGTGATGCGCGACACGCCCGAGATGCTGCGCATGGCCGAGCGCTTGATTGCTGCGCATGATCTTGCCGACCCCGAGGTGATGCTGGAGGTTGAGGTGCTGGAGGTGTCGCGCTCGCAGCTGACCAAGCTCGGACTGGTGGGCCCGCAGAGCGTGGCGATTGGCAATCCGACCACCACGGACGGAATCGTGCTGGGCAGCAACGGCATTCGCGCCAGCATCGCCAACCCGGCGCTGCTGCTGAATCTGCGCGATCGCGAGAACGCCACCGACCTCCTGGCCAATCCGCGCATCCGCGTCAAGAACAAGACCAAGGCGCGCATCCACATCGGTGAGAAGGTGCCGGTGGTGACCACCACGGCCACCGCCAACGTCGGCGTGTCGAGTTCGGTGAGCTATCTCGATGTCGGACTCAAGCTGGATGTCGAGCCGACGATTCACCTCGATGACGAGGTGTCGATCGGCCTCAAGCTGGAGGTGTCGAACATCATCGAGACGATCACGGTCGGGTCGGCGGGGGGTGGCTCGACCATTGCCTACCGATTGGGCACCCGCAACACCGAGACCAGTCTGCGCCTGAAGGATGGCGAGACGCAGGTGCTGGCCGGGCTGATCCAGAACGACCAGCGCCGTTCGCGGGCCAAGATTCCCGGCTTGGGTAGCCTTCCGATCATCGGGCGCTTGTTCTCCAGCGACGATGGCGATGGCAGTACCCGCAGCAAAACCGAGGTGGTGCTGCTGATCACGCCGCGCATCCTGCGAGCGACCGAGGTTTTGCCGCCGGATCAGGCTCGATTTGCTGCCGGAACGCTCGGCGAGGGCGGGGCCGCGCCCCTGTTGCTGGACGCCGGGTCGTCGGAACTGACGCCCATCGTGACCAACCCGACCGCGGCAGAAGTTGAGGCCGGCGCTTTGGCGACGCAGAATCCGGGCGAGGGCGGCGAGGCAGCGCCTCCGCAAGCGGAACTCGACCGCTGATGCAGCGGCAGGTGGGCGGCTTCACCTACATCGAGATGCTGGTGGCCCTGGCGCTGGTAGCGCTCGTAGGCCTTATCGCCGCGCCGACGGTCAAGAAAGCTCGCCAGCGTGCCGACGAACAGGCCTTGCGGGTGGCGCTGCGCGAGATTCGCACCGCCATCGATGCCTACAAGAAGGCTGCCGACGAAGGTCGCGTGCGCAAGGCAGTGGGTGAGTCGGGCTACCCCAAGCGGCTGAGCGATCTGGTGGCGGGTGTGCCCGATTCCAGCAAGCCGGATTCGCCACGCATCTATTTTTTGCGGCGTCTGCCGGCGGATCCGCTGTATCGACGCGGCAGTGCCGGCGAAGATCTGCTCACGGCGGACGCGGCTGAGGTGCGTGTTCCACCGGACCGTACCTGGGGTTTGCGCAGCTACGCCAGTCCGCCCGAGGCGCCGGCTCCGGGCATCGATGTGTTCGATGTCTACAGCCTGAATCCTGGCGTGGCGCTGGACGGCAGCCGGTATCGGGACTGGTGACCATGCCCCTTGCCCACATCACGCGAAGAGCGTCGTCCGGCTTCACCCTGATCGAGTTGATGGTGGTGCTGGCCTTGGTCGGGGCTTTGCTGTCGATCGCCTTGCCGCGTTACGTGACCTCGGTCAACCGCTCGGCGGAGGTGGTGCTGCGGCAGAACCTCAAGGTCACGCGTCAGGCCATCGACCAATACTACGGCGACCGCGGCAGCTACCCGCGCAGCCTGACCGAGCTGGTGCAGCGCGGCTATCTCGACCAGATGCCAATCGATCCGGTGCTGGACAGCAGTCAGCGCTGGCTGCTGCAGATCGCCCCGGACGGCGGCGTGCTCAACCTGCGCAGTGGCGCCGAGGGTGTCACCCGCGATGGCCGCAACTACCGCGATCTCTAGCCGCGTCCAACGACGAGCGCCGGGCGCTGCGGCGCGCGGATTCGCCTACGTCGCTTTGCTGCTGGTGCTTGCTGGCGTGGCCCTGAGCGCCCTACAAGTGACCGAATCGACGCGTCTGGCGCGGCAGCGCGAGGCCGAGCGGCAACTCTTGTTTGCCGGTCGCCAATACCGTGACGCCATCGACCGTTACACCCGCCGCGACGCCGGCGCCCTCAAGGGCGCGCCCAAGCAACTCGCCGACCTGCTCACCGACCGCCGCATGCCCGAGCCGGTGCACGATCTGCGCCGGCTCTACCCCGACCCTTTGACGGGCCGCGCCGACTGGGAGGTGCTGCGCGACGCCAAGGGCGGCATCGTTGGCGTGCGCAGTCGTAGCCTGGCGGCGCCCCTGCAAACGCGCGGCTTCGATGCCGCTGACGCCGGGTTTGCGGGTGCAAAGTCCTACCGGGATTGGGTCTTCGGCGTGCCGGCGGGCGCGCCCGCGAAGGCGCCCGCAGCCAACCCGCTGCCCCCACGCTAGGGCGCCCCGCGACAGTTTGTACCCGGTCCAGATTTTTCTTGACGCTGGTCGCCGGGCAGTCGCATATTGCGTTCAGGCGCCGATACAGAAGCGCGCCATACAGACAACACTGAGGGAGGAGTTATGGCCGATTACAAGAAGCTGCAGGGCGAGATGCAGAAACACTCTGCCGATATGGGTCTTAACTTGACCCGTGTGGTGATGCAGAACGCTGACAAGATGGTGCGGATGAACGTCGCATTTGCCGAGAACACCGTCAATGCCGCCAAGCAGAACGCCGAAGCATTGGCCAATGTGCGTGACGTCAACGAGGTCATGGCGCTGTACCAGTCGATGGTCAAGTCGTTGGTGGAGTCGGCCATGCAATATGGCAGCGCGGTCTATGACTCCAACTCCAAGACTTCCGCGCAGATCACCGACGTCATTGAGCAAGGCATTAGCGGTATTGCTGATCAGGTCAACTCGGCGGTTGAGACCATCGCCAGCCAACCGGGTCAGACGCCCGATCAGATGGTGGACGCGGTGAAGCACACGGCTGCTTCGGCACGTGCCGCCTTTACCGAGATGACGCAGGTGGCACGCAAGGTGTCGCGCATGGCCGACGAGAACGTTGCTGCCATGGCCAAGGCCGCCAACGAGGCCATCGCCAACGGCAAAGCCCACTAAGGCTCTGTTGTCGGACAAACAACCGCGGTTCGCCGCGGTTTTTTTGTGCGTTTGCGGCACTGCGACAATCTTGACTGGATATACTTGGGCTCGATTGCGAAACCGGCGTTGTCCGCCTGGCGCTCCGGTTCCGCCACAGTTCAACCCAACCCCCAGAGGACCCTGACATGGCTTCCATCCTGACCTCGCTCGGCCGTACCGTGGCCGCCGGTTTTGTTCTGCTGCTGGTGCTGCTGGTGCTGTTCGGCAGCAACGTTGATCCGACCAACTCCGGCTGGTTGCGTTTTGCCTTCCGCTGGCTGCACGTGATGTTCGGCGTGATGTGGATCGGCCTGCTGTGGTACTTCAATTTCGTGCAGATCCCGTCGATGCCGAAGATCCCCGATGAGCAGAAGCCGGCCATTGGCAAAGTGATCGCGCCGACCGCCCTGTTCTGGTTCCGCTTCTCGGCGATGTTCACTGTGGCCGCCGGCCTGATCACTGCCGTCATCAATGGCTACGCGCACCAAGCGTTCACCCTGCAGCCCGGGTTCCGCGCCATCGGTATCGGTATGTGGCTGGCGCTGATCATGGCCTTCAACGTGTGGTTCATCATCTGGCCGAACCAGAAGAAGGCACTGGGCATTGTCGCTGTCGAGGCCGACGCCAAGGCCAAGGCGGCTCGCTTGGCGATGCTGACCAGTCGCGTCAACACCCTGTTGTCGGTGCCGATGCTCTACATGATGGTGGCGCAGCAAAATGGTGGTCTGTAACGTCTAGACGCACCCGCATCCCCCAAAAGGCCGGACGAGTTCCGGCCTTTTTTGCGTCTGCTGCCAGCCGATTCGCACCTGAGCAGCTTCGCTGTTGATTTGCGTCAACAGTTTGCCAAGCACTGCTTGAGCCCCGTTCTGCCGCCGGAGACCATCGGTCTCAGGGCTTGCGGAACATCTGCATCACATCCGTAACGCTTCTCCACCCGGACAGGAAACGCTTCGGCGCGACTGGGGGTGTGTCAGACCGGGGGCGTCGAAGGTCGTCTCCGCAACCAGGAAGTTCCCGTGTTTCATCAAGGAGATAGCAATGAGAAAGCTCAGCAAGCAAGCCGGCGTGACCATGATCGAGTACGCGCTGATCGCGGCGCTGGTGGGGGTCGCGGCGATCGTTGCCCTGACCACTCTCGGTACCGACATCAAGAACAAGTTCACCGCCATCGGGGCCTCGGTCGTCAGCGCCGGCAGCTGATTTCGCGCAAGCCCACGCCCCAGCGCGGGCGTGGGCTTTTTTTCTGAGATCGCAGTTCGAACACCAGGAGAGCCGAGATGCGCACGCTTCCCATCATTGCCGTGGCCTTGCTGTTGGGGGCGGTCGTGGCTTTTCTGGTCGCCAGGTCCCTGAGCAGTGGCGGCGAGTCGATCGAGTCGGTGCCGGTCGTGGTGGCTGCTGAACCGATCGAGCCTGGCGCCAAGATCAACCCTTTGCAGCTTCGTATTGTCCGTTGGCCGGTGTTGTCGCGTCCGACCGGCGGTTTTGACGTGGTGGCCGACGCCACGGGTCGCATCGCGCGTGCGCCGATTGAGGTCGATGAGCCGGTGGTGGAGGGCAAATTGGCCCCGCAAGCGGCCCGCGGCGGATTGTCGTCGATCATCGCGCTGGGCAAGCGCGCGGTGTCAGTTCGAGTCAACGACGTGATCGGCGTGGCCGGGTTCGCGCTACCCGGCAGCTATGTGGATGTCATCGTCAGCGCCAAGGATGCCAGCGAGAAACCGTTCTCGCGCATCGTGCTGAGTCGCGTGCGTGTGCTGGCGGCGGCCCAAGACACGGGCGCAGATCCGTCCAAGCCGAAGCTGGTCAACGCTGTGACTTTGGAGTTGACACCCGCCGAGGCCGAGAAGCTGGACCTCGCCCGCACCATCGGCACCCTGTCGCTGGTGCTGCGCAACGAACTCGATCAGGCCACGGAAACGCAGGCGGACGCGAGTCATGCGGCGCGTCTGTCCGATCTGCTATCGAGCGAGGTGGTGGGTCCCGTCGTCGAGGCGCCGGCTGCGGCCGCACCCGTCGTCAAGCCGCCCGTCCGGCCGCGCGTCAAATCCGACAAGCCATCCAGTGCCCCCGAAAAGATGGATGAGTTGCGGGGCACCCATCGCAGCAATGTCAGCCAGGAGAATCCATGATGCGCCCCCGAACCTTCGCCCAGGCCCGCTCTGATTGCCTAGCCAGCTGGCCGGCAGTGCTCGCCGTGCTGCTCTACCTCACGATAGGGGTCTTCACGCCGGGTCAGGCCCGCGCTGCCAGCCCTGAGACCCGCAGCGTGAGCACGGTGGTCGGTCATGCTGAAGTGATGGACTTTGCCGTGCCGGTGACGCGCATCGCGGTGGGCGATCCACGGGTGCTTGATTACGTCACGCTGTCGCCGACGCAGATCTACGTGCTGGGCAAGTCGGTGGGCAGCACCAATCTGGTGGTTTGGAGCAAAACCGGTGCGCCACGCTCGATCAACGTCAACGTTGACGTCGACCTCGGCCCCTTGCGGGAAGCGCTGGGCAAGGCGCTGTCCGGTCAGGACATCGAGGTGTCGACCGTGGGTGGATCGGTGGTGCTCAACGGTTCGGTGAGCGACGTGTTGGTTGCCGGACAGGCGGTTGAATACGCCGATGCCTTCGTTCGCAGCCTCAACCGGCAGTTGCTGCTGGTCCTCAGGACCGTCGACAGCGGTGGTGGCAATGCGGCCGGAGCTGCCAGCGCCAATGCCGGCATCAATAGCCAGCTGGTGGCGGTGGGCGTGATCAACCGTCTGCGCATCCGCGACCCGCAGCAGGTGATGCTGGAAGTGCGAGTGGCCGAGGTCTCCAAGACTCTGCTCGATAAGCTCGGCGCGCAGGTGAGCGGGCGCGGCAAGATCGGCGACGTGCGCTGGAGCATCCTGTCGAGCTTCTTGGCCGGTGGCGTGTTGGGTCAGCCCGCGGCGGCCGGGCAGCTCGCGTTCAGTGGGCTCGACATCGACGCCGAGAAGCGCAATGGGCTGATCAAGATCTTGGCCGAGCCGACCATCGTTGCGGTGAGTGGACACGAGGGCAGCTTTCTCGCGGGTGGCGTGATCTTTCTGCCGACGCCGGCGGCGCTCGGGCAAGCCCCCGGTCTGCAGGAATACCCGTTCGGCATCAGTCTCAAGTTTGTGCCGACGGTGCTCGACAACGGCCGTATCAGCCTCAAGGTGGCTCCGGAAGTGTCCGAGGTGTCGTCGGAGGGCGTCTCGTATTCGGTGGGCAACACCACGCTCATCCTGCCGCGCATCAACAAGCGCAACGTCTCGACCACCGTGCAACTGCGTGACGGCCAGAGCTTGGTGATCGGCGGCCTGCTGCGCAACGACATCACACAAAGCATCAAGCGCTTTCCGATCCTGGGCGATGTGCCGGTGCTCGGCGCCTTGTTTCGCAGCAGCAATTTCGTGGCTGAGAAAACCGAACTGGTGGTGATCGTTAGCCCGAGTTTGGTCAAGCCCACCGATTCGGCTCCGCCCCTGCCGACCGACAGTTTCGTCCCGCCGACAACGAAGGAGTTCTTCATCGACGGCAAGTTGCAACACGACAGTGGAGAGCAAAAATGAGCAAGCGTCAGGTTGCTTGGGCAATGCCAGTGCTGTTGGGTGCGTTGGCCGGTTGCGCAACGCAGATGGACATCGCCGCACCGGACCTTGGTAAGGCGCTCAACGCGGCCAAGGACGCGCAGCGTCTGTCACCGGCGGTGCGCGACGACGGTTTGGCGCCCCGCGCCACCGAACTGCCGGGCGGAGTCATGCCGCCACCCGCCCAGTCGCCAGCGAGTGGTTCGGCTTGGGGGGGCAGCACTGGCGGCACCCTGCTGATGCCGGCTGGGCGTTGAACATGGACCGCTTCACGCCTCTGGCCGTCGTGCGTCGCCGGCACGCTGGCGCGCAAGCGATGCGCGGCGGTGCAATGGTTGAGTTCGCCCTGGTGCTGCCGCTGCTGCTGCTGATCGTGTTCGGCGTGGTTGGGTTCAGTGTGGCGCTGCTGGACAAGGTGGTGATGACCAACGCGACGCGTGAGGCCGCTCGCCAGGGCACCACGTTCCGTGGCGTTAATCTGCGGCCCTCGCTGGCCGATGTGCAGAAGGTCGCAACCGACTTTTGCACGGCCAACTTGATTGATTTCGGGACTCGCAGCGGCTGTACCGCTACCGTGACCCCTGACCCGGCGACTTTGGTGAGCGGCAACCAGTTGACCGTGAAAGTGCAGCACACCTTCACCTTTTTGGGTCTGGTGGGCTTCATTAACCCGTTCGGTAGCGCCAACGGTGTGGTGTTGCAGGCCTCCACCGTGATGCGGGCGGAGTAGGGCAGATGAACCTGCATCCCGCTCCGCCCCGGTCCCAGCGTGGCAGTACGCTGGTCCTGGTAGCGCTGCTGCTGCCGGTGGTGCTCGGCCTGATGGCAATGGCGGTAGACCTCGCACGGGTGGTGCTGGTCAAGCACGAGTTGCGCCGAGCGGCCGAAGCCGGTGCACTCGCCGGTGCCAATGGGCTGCTCACCAACAGCGCGCCAGACTGGACTTCGGCGGCCCAGCGCGCCCGCACTACCGTGTTCGCCAATCGGGCGGATGGCAACCTTCTGCAGGCCGCGGACGTGCGTTATGGCTATTGGAATCTGGCCACCAGCGGCCTGAACAGCAGCGGCAGCTTTGTCGAGGGCACCAGCCGGCCCTTGGGCGGGTCATGGGCGCCGGCGCTCAAGGTGACGGTGGCACGCGACAGCAGCGCCAATGGTCTGACCAATGGCGGCCCCTTGGCTTTGTTTTTGGCGCCGGTGTTCGGCACCTTGCTGCAAACCACGTCGTCCAGCGCCATCGCCATGCAGTCGGCGCCGGGCTATGCCTTGCCGGGCGCGCTGTTCCCGACGGCCATTAACCAGTGCATGTTCAACCTCTACTGGAACGCCACTACGGGCACACCAATCCCGGTGTCGCCGAGTTCGCCGTACTACAACCCGAGCAATCCCTATGAGTTGCGCATCGGTTCTGTGAACCAGTACGGGACCTGCAACTCAGGCCAATGGACCTTGTTTTCGACCATCGACAATTCGGTGCCGGCAGTTCGGAATTTGTTGACCAACGGCAACCCGACCGGCCTGTCGGTGGGCAGCCCCACCTACATCGACACCGGCACCAAGACCACGCTGTACAGCAGCGTGATCTACCCCAAAACCTATCTGGTGCCGGTGGTGGCCAATGTCAGCAAAGGCTTCCAGCCTATCGTGGCTTTTGCACCGTTTCGCGTCACCAATTCGGTCGGTGGAAGCACCAAAGCCATCTTCGGCCAGTTCGTGCCGCTGAGCGAGTTTCCCGGCGGCACTGAGCCGGGTGGATCGACTTACTACGGGACGCCGGCACCCCCGGCGCTGGTGCAATGAAGGTTTTGATCATCAGCAGCAGACCGCTTGAACGTCAGCCGAGCGAGTTGAACACCCGCGGTGACACCTTGTTGTGCCAAGTGCTGCCGGACCTGGTCGGGTTCCCGGTCAGCACCGCGCGCACCGCCGACGCCCTGCTGTTGGTCGGCTTCCCTGCGGATGCACGTCTGCTCGAGGTGGTTCGCGGCTGCGTCGAGGCTGCGCCGGATTGCGCGGTGGTGCCGGTGCTCGGCAATCCGCCGGCTGACTACGTGGTGCAACTGATGCAGGCGGGCGCGGTGGATGTGGCCTCGTCACCGTTCCCTCAGGACATGGTCGCCGCGGTGGAGAGGCTGCGTTCGCGTGGGACTCGCAACTTGGCGGGCAGTCAGCCGCACAGCATCGCCGTGATCTCGGCCAAGGGCGGCGATGGCGCCACCTGCATCGCTGCCAACTTGGCATCGGCCTTGGCGCGCTGCAGCGGGGTGCGGGTGATGGCGATCGACCTGTCGCTGCCGTTTGGCGATCTCGACATCCACCTGACGACCGAGCAGAGCCAAAACGACCTCGCCGATGTGCTTGAGCAGAGTGAGCGTCTGGATGCGGCGCTGCTCGATACCTTGAGTCATCACGTCAGCGACGGCGTGCGCCTGATCTCGTCGCCCGCCACGTTCGAGCGCTTTGTCGGCATCCAGCCGGCACAGGTGACGCAGTTGGTGGGGCTCGCCACGCGCTCGTACAACTTTGTCGTGGCCGATCTTGGCAACGGCACCGATCCGGTGAGTCTGGGCGTGTTCGATCTGTTCGAGCGGGTGCTGCTGGTGACGACGCTGGATGTGCCGTCGCTGCGCCGCTCGGCGAAATTGTTGCGGCTCTGGCGTGGCATGGGGCGCGACTGCAGCCGCGTCCGTTTGGTGGTGAACCGGGTCAGCTCGGAGCCGGAAGTGCCATTGGCGCAATTCGCCTCGACCTTGGGTGTCGAGGTGGCCTACCAGTTCGAAGACGAGGTGCATGGCGTCAACGAGTCCTTGCTCGAGGGGCGATCGGTGCTCGAGACCGCTCCAAGTAGTGATTTCAGCAAGACATTTCAACGCTGGGCTGCCGAACTCTCCGGCACCCCGATTCGCAAGGACTCGGCATGGACACACTTGAAGCATCTCTTGCACGTCGGTTGAGTGGCTGGGACCACGTCGGCTTGAGTGCGCACGGCACCGGTTCGCCCGGCGAGGCCGCACGTCCGGCCGGCAAGCTCGCCGGCGGATCCAGCCACGCCGCCAGTTTTTATGCGCTGAAGACCCTGCTGCATCAGAAGTTGTTGACGCGCATGGACCTGAGCGCGGCCGAGAACCTACCAGCCGACCGGTTGCGTGAGCAGTTGAGCGAGCTGGTGGCTCGTCTGATCGACGAGGATGCGCTGCCGGTCAACAGCAGCGAGCGCCGCGCGCTGGTGACCGAGTTGCAGAACGAGATCCTCGGGCTCGGGCCGATTGAGCCGCTGCTGGCCGATCCGACGGTCACCGAGATCATGGTCAACGGTTGCGAGCACGTCTACGTCGAGCGCGATGGCCGAATCCAGCTCACGGCGATCCGCTTCAACGACGACGACCACGTCAAGAAGATCATCGACAAGATCGTTTCGCGCATCGGCCGCCGTATCGACGAGTCGAGCCCGATGGCCGACGCGCGACTGCCCGACGGATCGCGGGTGAACGCGGTGATCCCGCCGATTGCGCTGGACGGCCCGTCGCTGTCGATCCGCCGCTTTGCTGTGGTGCCCTTGCGCATGGACGACTTGATCCAGCGGCGCGCGCTGACCGCCGAGATGGCCGAATTTTTGGCGGGGTTGGTGCGCGCCAAGGTCAACATCATCATTTCCGGCGGCACCGGATCGGGCAAGACCACGCTGCTCAACATCCTGTCGAGTTACATCCCCGAGAACGAACGCATCATCACCATCGAGGACACCGCGGAGTTGCAGATGCAGCAGCCGCACGTGGTGCGCATGGAGACGCGTCCGCCCAATGTTGAAGGCCGAGGCGAGATCGCGATGCGGGCGCTGGTGCGCAACAGCTTGCGGATGCGGCCGGATCGCATCGTGCTGGGCGAGGTGCGCGGCGCCGAGGTGGTCGACATGCTGCAGGCGATGAACACCGGCCACGAGGGCTCGCTGACCACCATCCACGCCAACAATCCGCGCGAGGCGCTGTTGCGGCTGGAGAACCTGATCAGCATGGGCGGCGGCACGCTGTCGCCGCGGTCGATGCGTCAGCAGATTAGCGCGGCGATCCAGGTGGTGGTCCAGACCGCGCGGCTCAGCGATGGCACGCGCAAAGTCACCAGCGTGCACGAGATCACCGGCATGGAGGGCGATGTGATCTCCAGCAATGAGATCTTCATGTTCGACCAGACCGGGGTCGACGAGAAGGGTGCGGTGCAGGGTCGCTTTGTACCGACCGGCGTTCGCCCGCGCTTGATCGACCGCTTGTTGCGCTTCGGCGTTCATTTGGCTGAAGACCTGTTTGATCCGGTGCAAAGGGGAGATTGAGATGGACCGCGTCACTGTGGTGGCTGTAACCCTGCTGGCGTTTGTGGCAGTGGTGGCGCTGGTGTTTGGCGTGGGGCAATTGGCGACGATCCGCTTTGGACATCGCGCCCGCCAGTTGCAGCGGCAAATAGCGATCACCCGCGAAGAAGGTGAGGTGCGCATCGAGCGCCGTCTGGCGCGTGGCGCCACCAGTGAGGTGCCGGTGCTGTTGCGGCATGTACTCGACGCGCCGCTGATGCGACGGCTCGACCTCATGCTGGTGAGGGCGGGCAGTTCGCGCAGTCCGCTGGAAATCATTGCCTTGATGTTGATGCTTTCGCTGGGCGGCTTTCTACTGCCGGCGGCCACTGGTTTGGGTGCGTTGCTGGGGCTGGCTCTGGCGCTGGCTCTGCCGGCGATTCCGCCGCTGTGGCTGCTGCGGGTCGCACACCGGCGGCGTGCGCGGTTTGAGTCGCAGTTTCCGGATGCACTGGACTTCATCTGTCGGGCGCTGCGTGCCGGTCACGGGTTCATGGCGGGTCTAGGCATGGTCTCGACCGAACTCCCCGATCCGGTGGCGAGCGAGTTTCGCACCACCTTCGAGGAGATCAACTTCGGTGCTCCGGTCAACGAGGCCTTGGCCCGGCTGGCGGCACGGGTCGATAGCCCCGACCTCGAGTTCTTTGTGGTGGCGGTGGTGATCCAGCGCGAGACCGGCGGCAACCTCGCGGAACTGCTCGGGGGCTTGTCGTCCACGGTGCGCGAGCGCATGAAACTGGCCGGCAAGGTGCGGGCTTTGTCGGCTGAGGGGCGGCTGTCCGGCATCCTGATGACGGCGCTGCCGTTTGCGCTGGCCGGCATCCTGACCACCGTTAATCCGGTTTACATGAGCGCCCTGTGGTCGAGCCCCATGGGGCGCCATATCGTCGGCGTCGTCTTGTTGATGATGCTGTTGGGGTCGATATGGATTCAGTTCACCGTTCGGATCAGGGTCTGACATGAGCCCCTACTTGAACAGCCCGAGTCTGATCATCGCGGCGGCGGCGCTGGCAGCTTTTGTGGCGATGGCCTTGCTGACTGTCTCGGCCGCCGGATTGCTGCGCGAGCGGCGGATGACCGAGCGGGTGCGCAATCTGGCTGGAGTGCGTTCTGGCGGCTCGGGCGCTGGCCTGCAATTTGAGAGCGAGCGTTTGTCGCGGGTGCTCAATGCCCTGTCGCGGCTGTCGGCGCCTGAGGCGGCCCTGCACGATTCCGAACTGCGATTGCGTTTTGCGCGGCTGGGTTGGCGCGGCGCCCGCGCGCCGATCATTTATCACGCCGGTAAAACGCTGCTGACGCTGGGCTTGCCGCTGCTGGCCTTGCCGCTGTTGTTGCGCTTGGGCGCGGGGACGGCCTCGGTGTGGGCAGGCTGTCTGGCATTTGCGGCGGTCGGCTATCTGTTGCCCGAACTGGTAATCAGCTGGCTGGGTTCGCGTCGCAGTGCCGCCATCCGCGAAGGGTTGCCTGACATGATCGACTTGCTGCTGGTGTGCGTGGAGTCGGGCTTGGCACTCGATGCCGCCATCAACCGGGTGTCACGTGAGATCGCTGCGCGCAGTCCAGAACTGTCCGAGGAGTTCCACTTGGCTGGTCTGGAGATTCGCGCCGGTGCACGCCGCATCGATGCTCTGCGCAATCTGGCGGCGCGTTCGGGCGTCGAGGAAGTCGGCAACCTGGTCTCGATGCTGGTGCAGTCGGAACGCTTTGGCACCAGCCTCGGCGAGGCTTTGCGGGTGCACTCGGAGTTCATGCGGGTCAGGCGCACGCAACTGGCCGAAGAGATGGCGGCCAAGGTGCCGTTGAAGATCCTGTTCCCGCTGATTCTGCTGATCTTTCCGGCGATTCTGGTGGTGATCATCGGCCCGGCCGGGATACAGGTCGCCACCCTGCTTGTGGAGAAATGAGATGCGCTTGACCCAGACCCTGTTCCGTCCCCTTAACGACCACCCCTTGCTGCTGTCGACGCTGTTTTTGCTAACCGGTGCAGCACTCCAATGGCGGCTCGGTTGGGCGCCGCAGGCGGTGGCGCTGGTGGGTTTTGCTTGGGTGCTGCTGGTGCTGGCGGCCATCGACTGGCGCTCGCATCGCTTGCCTGACACGCTGACTCTGCCCCTGCTGTGGGCCGGTCTGGTGCTGCAGTTGCTACCGCCGACCCGCACCGTCGGCGCCGAATTGGCGATCGCGGGTGCGGTGGTGGGTTATCTGCCTTTGCGGGCACTCGAACTCGCTTATTTCAAGGTTCGTCGGATCGAAGCGCTCGGTTTTGGCGATCTCAAGCTGCTGGCGGCCATCGGTGCGTGGCTGGGGCCACAGGCGGTGATGCTGGTGTTCGTCGCAGCGGCGCTGGTGGGCTCGGCTTGGCAGTGGTTGCGAAGCCGCGGTCGGGCGGCCGAGGTGCCGCAACAGTTCGCTTTGGGCCCTTGGCTGGTGGCGTCGACTTTGGCGCTGTTGTTGGCCGGTCCAGCGTGGATGGGTTGGGGCGCTGCCGGCTGAGGGCATGGGCATCAGCAAGCGGTCGGTGGCGCGTCAGTTAGGGTCCAGCCATACCAGTCGACCTTGGCCGATATCGTCCAGCTGATCGGCGAGGTACGCGCGGGCGTCGGCGTCCACCCGAAAATCGAAGCGCACCAGACTGCTGTGGCTCACCGTCAGGTCGCTGACCTCAGGCACGGCGAGCCGTCGGCGCACGGAGCCCTCAAGCGCGTAGGGCACCTCGCAGCGCAGCACGATGCGGCGCCTGCGCGGCACCTTGTCGGCTTTGAGCAGGGCGCTGGCGACGGCGTCGGTATACGCCCGAACCAAGCCGCCGGCACCCAGCCGAACGCCACCAAAGTAGCGCACTACGGTGGCCAGAACGTCCTCCAGTGCCTGATGACGCAGCACTTCGAGCATCGGTCGACCGGCCGTGCCGCCGGGTTCGCCGTCGTCCACCGCCGCCGACTGGCCGCCGGCCATGAGTGCCCAGCAGACGTGCGAGGCGCCCGGGTGCTCGCGCCATAGTGCAGCGACCACCGCTACCGCGTCCTCGCGCGAGGCGCACGGCTGCACGCACGCGACAAAGCGGCTCTTTTTGATGAGCAACTCGGCGTGGGTGGGACTGGCAAGGGTGTGAGGGTCGGCCATTCGGCTCGGGCGGGACGCAAATCACGGCCAAAACAGCTACGCAGCCTCGGCTCAACATCGGCTTGGGAACGTCTACGGGCTTATATGGGGTGGCTGATGGGACTCGAACCCACGACAACCGGAATCACAATCCGGGACTCTACCAACTGAGCTACAGCCACCACTGACACAACACTGCTCGGATAAAACTGGCCTGCCCGACAGGAGTCGAACCTGTAACCCCCGGCTTAGAAGGCCGGTGCTCTATCCGGTTGAGCTACGGGCAGATGCGTAACCGGTTTCATGCGCCTGGTCGGGGCGAGAGGATTTGAACCTCCGACCTCCTGCTCCCAAAGCAGGCGCGATACCAGGCTACGCTACGCCCCGAGGGGCGCGATATTAGCCGTTCTTGACGCGGCTGACCAGCGCGGCAGCAAACACGGTGGTGTTGGCCGTGCCCCCGAGGTCGCCGGTGCGGATGTTGTCGACATTGAGTGTGTCGACCACGGCTTTGCGCACACGGTCGGCCTTGTCGTGCAGGCCGACGTGGTCGAGCATCTGCGCGCTGGCCAGGATCAGCGCGATCGGGTTGGCGATGCCCTTGCCAGCGATGTCCGGCGCACTGCCGTGCACCGCCTCAAAGATCGCCGCATCGGCACCGATGTTTGCGCCCGGCGCCATGCCGAGGCCGCCCACCAGTCCGCTGATTTCATCCGACAGGATGTCGCCGAACAGATTGGTGGTCACCAGCACGTCAAATTGCCACGGGTTCATCACCAGCTTCATCGCGCACGCGTCGACGATGACTTCTTCGAACTGGATGCGGCCCTTGTACTTCTTCTCGTGCATGTCACGCGCGGTCTCGAGGAAGATCCCGGTCAGCGCCTTCATGATGTTCGCCTTGTGCACCACCGTGACCTTCTTGCGGCCGTTCTTGATCGCGTATTCGAAGGCGTATTCGAGAATGTGGATCGCGCCCTGACGGGTGTTGACGCCGGTGGCGATGGCGACGGCGTGCGGGTCGTTGTCGATTGGGATGAAGTGCTCGTAGCCCATGTATAGGCCTTCGAGATTCTCGCGACACAGCACCAAGTCGATGTTGTCGTAGCGGCCGCCGGGGATCAGCGTACGCGCTGGACGAATGTTGGCGTAGAGCTTGAAGGCCTCGCGCAGGCGCACGTTGATCGAGCGGAAGCCGCCGCCCGACGGCGTCTCCAGCGGTCCCTTGAGGGCGAGTTTGGTCTTGCGGATGCTGGCCAGGGTGGCGTCCGGCAGCGGGTCGCCGGTCTCCTTGAGCGCGGTCATGCCGGCGATCTGGCGGTCCCAGTCGAACGGCGCCTCGACCGCGTCGAGTACGGTGAGCGCGGCGTCCATGATCTCGGGGCCGATGCCGTCGCCGGGGATCAAAGTCGCGGGGATGCGTTGTGCTGTCATGTCGGACCTTTCAATCGGTTATGAGGCCGGGTCGGCGGTGTGCGCTGACCGCTTCGCAAGTCGGTAGCATGCCAATTCAGAGTCACGTCGCAGCTTGGCACACCTGTATGACCATTGCTTTGCCGAACCACCACACCCCTGGCACTATCGTCGACACACTCGAACCCGGCAGCAGCTGGGTGGTCGAGGCCTGCGCCGGCAGCGGCAAAACGTGGCTGCTCGTCAGCCGCATTGTGCGCCTTTTGCTCGACGGCGCGGAGCCGCGCAGCATCCTCGGCATCACCTTCACTCGCAAAGCGGCGCGCGAGATGCGCAAGCGCCTTGACGAGTGGCTCTGGCTGCTGGCCAGCGCGTCCGATGCGGAGGTCAGCGATTTTTTGCAGCAGCGCGGCGTCGCCGCCGAGCGTGTATCCGAATTGCTGCCGCGCGCGCGCTCTCTCTACGAGTTGGTGCTGCGGGATCCGATCGGTCTCCGGCTCGACACCTTCCACGCCTGGTTCCTCGATCTTCTGGGCGCGGCGCCACTGGATGCGCCACACAGCGGGCGCAGCCTGCTCGAATCGACCGACGCGCTGCAACGCGAGGCGTGGCGGGCTTTGCTGGATCAACTGGCGGCGGGCGCGGCGCCCGCCACGGCGGCGTCCCTCGACCGCCTGTGGCTGGGCGTTGGTGGCAGCAACACGCGCGAGCTGCTGACGTCATGGCTGCATCAGCGCGCTAGTCTGTGGCTGCTCACCGATAGCCATACCGATCGCGTCGAGGCGGCGATGGCGGCGCTGCAACGCGCATTTGCGCCGGTCGACGGGCGTGAGAGCGCCGACCCCTTCGGCGACTGGCTGGAGAACGCTGCGACTGCGTTGTCCGATTACGCGGCGGCTTTGGCGGATGACGATGACAGGGCCCGTGCCGAGCGGGAGGCTATTGCTGCGGTGCTGGCGCAATCCCAAGATGTCGGCGCCCGCGCGTCGCTGCGCAAGGTCTTTCTGACTGAGGACCGGCCGCGGAGTGAGCGCAATCTGTTCCCGGGCACCCGTCAGCGCCGATACGGAAGTCGGGGCGAGGCCTTGGCGCGTGCCGCGATGGCGCTGGCCGAGGCCTGTGCCGCCGCCCGAGACGCCGAACTGCGGCGTGACTGGCTGGCGCTGAACCGCGACGCGCTCACCGTGGCGCTGCCGCTGATCGACCATTACGAGCGGCTGAAGACGCGGGCGCGGGTGCTCGACTTTGCCGATGTTGAGCATCTCGCGGCGCAGGCGCTGGCCGATGGCGAGGGCTCCGCAGCGCTTATGGCGCGCTTGGATGCGCGCTATCGGCATGTGCTGTTGGACGAATTTCAGGATACCAATCCGCAGCAGTGGCGGGCCTTGCGTGCCTGGTTCGAGGCGGCCAGCGAGGCCGACCGGCCCCTGACCGTGTTCATGGTGGGTGACCCGAAACAGGCCATCTACCGGTTTCGCGGCGCCGAGCCGCGACTGTTCAAGGCGGCTAGCGAGTGGCTGCAGGCACATCCGCAGTACCGAGCCGGCTACCGTCACACCCACACCACCCGGCGCAATCCCCAAGCGGTTGTCGATTGGGTGAACGCGGTCTTCAGCCCGCGCAACGACTACCCCGGGTTTGTGCCGCACGAAACCGCGGTCACGCACGATGGGGGCTTGGCGTGCCTCGAGCTTGCGGCGCGCGATGCAGCCGAACCCGCTGCGGACTCGCCGTCGTGGCGGGATCTGTTGCGGCAGCCGCGTACTTCGCCGGAGGCGT
>Ga0209598_10001571_pt1 | contig 18653 bp, 10 predicted proteins | sample M_140807_EF_Meta_FD_187317 | JGI IMG/M metagenome (GOLD analysis project Ga0209598, IMG submission 187317) | Freshwater microbial communities from Lake Montjoie, Canada to study carbon cycling - M_140807_EF_MetaG (SPAdes) (version 2) | ecosystem: Environmental > Aquatic > Freshwater > Lake...
GGATCGTTGTCGGTGATGGCAACGTTCTGAGTGGTCGTAGCACCAAGAGTCATCCCTGAAGACGGGCTTGAAATTGTCAGCGTGGCGGTCTCGGTTGCTTCCACTGCGGCATCGTCAACGACGGTGAAAGTCACGGTCCCCGTAGTCTGTCCGTCGAGGATCGTGATCACGGCATTCGTCAGGGTGTAATCCCCGGCGGTGATGCCGGTGCCGGTGACAGCAAGGGAAACAGTTTGGTCGCCGCTGACGGCGGCACTGGCCGTGGCGGTGACGGTGATGACGGTGGATGCCGCCTCGGTGCCGGTGCTGGCGCTGACGGAAAGATTAACGCTGGCAGCCCCACTCGAGAGCGTGAAAGCGGTGGAGGAAAACGGAACGTCAGGAGAAGTTCCGTCGGCTGACTGATCACCGGAGGCGTCCTGGAAATCCCAGTTGGCTATGGTCGGCGACGCATTGATCGCTGCGCGCACTGCCGTCCAATCGGAATAGCCGGAGCGGGTTCCGATCCAGGCGTATATGTCGCCATCGGCATCGCGGGCGCTCAGATCCAAAGCGCTCACTCCTGCCACGAGGCCGGTGCTGCTCAGCTGGCCGTTTGCCACCGAGAAACCGCCATTGGTCACCGCTGTAATAAACGTTGGGGTGGCACGTGTTCCCTGATAAGCATAAATTGTCTCGCCACTGCTTCCAATCCCGCGGTTCGATCCATGGGTTCCCGTTGGAGCGAAGGCAATCGTGCCTGTGGAAGCAGTCGGGACACCTGGATTGGCGATACCAACGCTATCAAGCCTCACAACCGTCCCCGCCGCTACCGTCGATGTCGCCGTCCAGATATATGCATTTTCGGCTGTGTCTACCCAGCCAGTACCGTTCCACTCGTTATCTTCGAAAATAATCTCCTGACCCGCTGGGATATCCGTAAGCGCGACAAATGCCAGATTATCATTGCCATCAGCATTAAAACCGACAAATGCGATATCACCGGCTAACAGCAAACTTGGCGCACTGCGTGTCACCGTCACTGTGTAGGTGCTGGTGGCTGCGCCATCTTGCGCGGTCACCAGAACGTCGACGGTGTTGGCCCCCTGACCGAGAGCGAGCGCGGAACTCGGACTGCCTGAAGTAACGCTGGTGAAGGGTCCCGCGTTCACTCGGGCCTGAATCGTGGCGTAGGTATTGGTCTTGGTGGGAGTGACCGTGATGCTCGAGGTGGCGTTTGAGACGGCTGCCGTGTAAGCAAAAGTGCCGCTGGCAAAAACAGGTGAGAGTGTTCCGCTGCTGAGTGATAGCGCGGAGAGCGAGGAAACATTGGACAAGGTTACCGTGATTGCGGCCGTATTGCTGTCCGCCGAACCCTGGCTGTTGGTCGCACGAACCCAGTAGCTGGTGTTGGTGGTCAATGCGGGTGTCGTGAAGCTGGAGCTTGCTGTGCCAACAGGAGTCGAAGTGTCACCGCTAATACCCTGATACCACTGATAGGTCGGTGTCGGATTGCCAGTGGCCGTAACAGTAAGGGTGGCGGTCGCGTTGTAGGCGACGCTTTGGCTCGGCGTGGGCTGCACCGTGATCGTCGGTGCTGCAAGCGGCGCGTCATTGTCGGTGATCGCAATGTTCTGCGTTGTGGTTGCTCCCAGCGTGATCCCAGCGGACGGGCCTGAAATCGTCAGCGTGGCAGTCTCGGTGCCCTCGACAGCAACATCGTCAACAACAGTAAAAGTAACCGATCCGGTAGTCGCCCCGCTCAGGATCGTGATCGTCGTGTTGGACAGGGTATAGTCCCCGGCGGTGATACCGGTGCCGGTAACGGCGAGGGAAACGGTTTGGTCGCCGGTGACGGCAGCACTCGCCGTGGCGGTCACGGTGATGACGGTGGCACCCGCCTCGGTGCCGGTGCTGGCGCTCACCGAAAGGTTGACGGTGGGAAGCGCAGGAGCGGAAGAGAGAGTGGTGAGATCGTAGACGGTGGTGTCACGAGCCGAGAAGTTGGTCGCAGTGCTCAGAGCGGCGATGGTCTGAGAGTAGGCGTTAGCCGCATTGGTGAAGATCGCATTGTCAAGGTTGGCCAAATCCAGAACCTGACCACCGGAAATGCTGGGGATGCTCGACAGCTGCGCGCTTCCAGCGCCGTAAGGATTGGTGGCAAGGTCGATGAAAGCGACCAACACCGGGTTGCCGGTCAGATAAGTTCCACTGCTCAAAGTGTATGCGGTAAGTTGGTCTCCAGAGGTGGAGAAGGAGAAATTCGTATCGTTGCTACCATTCGTGAGCACGTTCACTGTGCCAGCTGCACCGCCACCATTGCGCGAAACAGTAGCATTTGCAGCTACGCCATCACCTGCGTTGATTAACAGAACGCTGCCAGCGGCAATCCCTCCCACCGGTGCGGTATATTTGAGGAAACCTTCCGAGCCTCGAAATGTTGTGTTCACCACGCCCGTCATCGTTCCGGTGTAACCACCGTCGGTAACATAAAAAATGTCTCCCCCTGCAATAGCATTCTTGGCAAGAACGGCAAATTGATCCGGATTGGCGCAATTCATGCCGACAAAGGCGATGTCGCCGGGTAAAACGGCGGCTTGGACCTGTCCGATTGCAGCCGCGCTGGCTAACAATGTCATAAAAAGTTTTCTCAAGTGTTTCATGATGGTGGGAATGTGTTCGATGTAGGAGGGAGCTTTGACCATTTCGATCACAAAATCGCCGACACTTCATACCGTGTCCGCCTGACTGCCAACTCATGATTTGTGGCAGTTTTGTAACATCTTCACCTGTTTTCTAATGCGCCGCCCGCATCAGCTCCGCGCGACATGGCTTTCTTGATGAGCGCCGCTCATGTAAAACGTGAAACCAACGTTGCAAAGGGAGCGGTGAATTGCTATCACCTGAGTCCATGAACCGCTGTTGTCCGAAATTGCCATGTCCTCCCGCCACCCTGGGCATTGTTTCCCTCGTCCTTTTTTGCGCGGTGGGATTTTTCGGCATCGTTTGCAGCAGATCCCCTGCCCGCGCCGTCGCTGTTCAAGAAGTCACGGTGGCCTGCATCCAATACGCCCCGGTGTTCGCACAGCCAACCACGAATCGCGACGCGTTGACCCTGCTGGTCCGCGAAGCCGCCGGCCACGGCGCGAAAATCATCGTGCTGCCGGAAGCCGCGCTCCACGGCTACATGTCGGAGGATCACAGTATCAACTGGCACGTCGCCGGTCGACCGCTCGAACCGCAGTACGAGGGGCGCGATCCGGCCACGGTCGCGGAGATGATTTCCGGACCCAGCAGCGATCATTTTTGCACCCTCGCCCGGGAACTGCAGGTCTATGTGACCGTGCCGCTCATTGAAAAAAGCGTCGTCGGGGAAGAAACCCGCTACTTCAACACCGTGTGCCTGGTTTCGCCGACGGGAAAAATCGTCGCCCATTACCGCAAGCTCAACCCCTACCCGCCCGCCGAGGATTCCTGGGCCACCAAGGGCGACCGCGGCCTGCAAAGCTACGACACCGAATACGGCCGGGTCGGCCTGGCGATCTGCTACGATATTCATCGTATTTTGAAGGACTACGACAGGGAGAAAATCTGGACGCTGTTGTTCAGCACCGCGTGGGACTGGGGTTATCATCCCGCCGACTGGTTCTGGCACGAGATGCCGGAAAAAGCCTCGGATCACCACTTGAACATCCTGGTGGCGAACTGGAGCGCCGACAAGGAGCGGAAATGGCGCGGTTATGGCTTTTCCGAAGTGATCCGCGCCGACGGACAAATCCTCGCCTGCGCCCACAGCCTGTATGGCTCGACGATTGTTTACGCCAAGCTGCCCGTGGCGGAACGGAATTGAAAGCCTGCGCGTTTCACTGCCCCTCGAGTTTGAAGATCAGTCCATCAAGCACGGCATCGACCTTGAGTTTGATCCTGCGGCCCTCGGTCATCGGGTCGTCCGCTGTCAAGCGCGCCTGCAGGATGGCGGTCGTTTTCGCCGACCACTCATCCGCTGCCTTGAAAAGAACCGCCAGTGCTTCATCGACAGAAGCCGCCGCAGGGCAAACCTCCCCCATCGGCGTGGTGCGTAGAAAGTGTTCGACCGACCCTTCACCGATGCGGACAAACCATTTGTCGGCATCCGCAAAATACACCGCCAGCGCTCCCTTTTTGTCCACGGCCAGACGAGCGGATTCCTGCCGCAACCAGCCATCGAGTTTGTCACCCTGTGCCGCATCGGGAGCTTTGGCAAAAACCCTTGCCGCCAGTTTGATCCCGGTGAAACGTTCGAAATTCACCAACTTGTAGTTGAAATTTTTCGCGCGATCCCATTCACTCGGGAGGATTTTATCCGGATCGTCAAACGGCGCATCGGCACCCGGTTCCTTCGGGCCGGGATAGCGGCTGGATTTCGCCACGAGCTTGTTGAACGTTTCCTCGTCGGCCACGAAGGCCTTCGCTGCCGCACCGATTCGCAAAATGCGCACCTTCATGGTGTCGCCCTGTTTGATGTTCGGCAGCACCTCAATGCCGCGCACCACCCGACCGAAAACGTTGTGCTGATAGTTCAACCGTTGCTGGGCGCTCAGCATCAGGCAGAACTGCGAGCCGTTGGTGTCCGGTCCGTCGTTGCCCATCTGCAAGGTGCCCATCGCATCGTGCCGCAGACCGGGCACGATTTCATCGGGAAACAAATAACCGGCGTCACCTTCCCCCGTCCCCAACGGATCGCCGCCCTGCACAACCAGGCCGGGCACGACGCGACACCACGTCAAGCCGTCGTAAAATGACTTGCCGCGTTTTTCCTTCGGCCCCAACAATCCTTCCGCCAGACAAATGTGATTGATCACGGTCATCGGCACTTTTTTGTAAAACAGCTCGCACACCACCCGACCGGCCTCGGTGGTGATTTCCGTATAAAGACCATCGGGCAGATCATGAGGTTGCTGCGCGGTCGTGTTCCCGACGAACCCAGGCAGCACGGCAAAAATGCAGGAAAGGAAAATCGATTTCATGGCGAAACCCATCTACACCGGATCGCAGCAGTTGACAGCAAGAAAATGAGTTGTCGTGCGGTACACCAACCTTTGCAAACAGCAAGGTCCGCAATGAAGTCGTCGCTGCGATTGGGGTTTGTGGATTTTGGATAATGGCTCATCGCGAGGTATGATTTTCCAGTGAATGGAAATTCGTTAGAATCGATGCAACTTCAACCCATGAGGGACAAAGACTTGGAAATCGGCGGGATTGGTGGTGGCGAGTTCTGCGCCGGCGACGATGGCCGTGGCGGCAATGATGGTGTCGAGCCGGTGGAATAAAACAGCTCGCCAGCAAGTTCCGCGGTCTTTACATCGAAAGAGAGGATGCCGCCGGTGAGAAGACTCTCCATGGCATGGCGCAGCAGCGGGGTGGGCGCGGGTCGGGAATGAAGTCCCATCCAAACCACTGCGGAACAGCCGAAGAAATCGCGACGGGCAAGAGCCAGACGGGCTGTTAGGTGGTGGGCATCGGTCTCGTCCTCCGCTCCGATCAGGAGATTGGTCTCCAAATGGATCATGCGGTATGTGGTGGGGTGGGTTCTGCAACTTTTCCACGTTCACGCGCGCGTTGTTCCTCGATTTGTGCATCTTGTTCGCGCATTTCGGCAAGTTCGCGACGGCAATCGTCACCCCATCCACCAGGCACCTGCGGATTCCCTGCCAGCCAATCGAGTATCTGCAGCGGTGTCATCGCCGAAAAATCGGGGGCCTCACTGGAAGTGGGAGGATTGTTTTTTTCCGCTTCTGCGAGAGAACGACGCAGAGCCCCGGACTTGGATACCCCCCAACGCTTGGCGAATCGCTCCAGCCGGGCGGCGGTGGCGGAATCATGGGGGTTTTCAGAGCTGGGAATTGGCGACGCAGTTGAAACGGGGTTTTACGGCAATCAGTATTGCAGCAGGACAGGTCGGGTGATCTGCATGGCAGAAGCAGATTCGGCATAATGTACAGGTATAATTCATGGATTCGATAGACGAAAGCATCCCACAACGCCTACCCTGAAAAGGTAGGCGGATAGGAAGCAGCGATTCGCGGCGAATCTGCATGGGTAGATGGGCTTCGAAACAAGTCGAACCCTCATTTACCAGAAGGAAGTCCTTCAGTTTCGAAATGACCTTCTCCTTTTGCAGCTGAATGTCAGGCCACCCAGCACAAGCAGGCCGAGTGATGTCGGCTCGGGCACGGGGACGATTGTCGAGAGCTGCACCGAGTCAAATGCTATTGAACCCGGTGTTCCGCCAGGTGCACCACCGTCGGCGGACGCTCCAAGGAAAAGGATCATGGTTGCCGCACCGAAATCGTCGATCGAGTCGACTCCTGGAGCACCCGAGGCCGTGAACAGGATATCGCCGGAGTTGTAGGAGTTGGTGGGACTGGAAATGCTGAAACTGTCGGGATCCACCAAGACATTGATAGTGATGGTTCCATTTGCATACGAAGGAGTGTGGGGTCCGACGGTCATGGGATATTCGCCGCCCACGGATGCGCCATTATTCACAACAAATGCTCTAAATGTTTTGATCGCGGTATCGAACTCCACGACGAGAGCATTTCCCCCGAATGGATTACCAAAAACCATAAGGGCAGAGGGTTGACTGCCGGAGACCGGAGTAGCCGATGCAATTTCCAAGGTCAGCGAAAAATAGGAAAGCGAGGCAAAAGTAGGACCCTGCATCAATTTAGGACCCTGGTCCACGAGGTCGGTAATCGTAACCGTTGAGCCTGACTCAATGATGGACGTGCCGGGTCTGTTGTCGAATCCTATGTCCGCCCAGCCTGCGGGAACCCCGCCGGAGTTTGCGTTGAAACTTTCAGATACAACGACAGCAGCTTGGGACGCACCAGGAAGCAGGACCAAACCGACCAGGATACTGAGCAAATTAGTTTTCATGTGAGGGTGGCCGATTGTTCTGAAAACCTCTATGGACTGTCAATTAAAAAAATTATTTTGGGGCCCGAGCGCGGTTTTCTTTCGGAGTTTAGGGCGTTTTTGTACTCCATGGAAATGACAGCAAGATAACGGAAAAAAATGACGGATGATGGAAGAATTTTTTCAATTCTCATGCTCCTCTCATCATGCATTGCGTATAAGTCGGGTCCACCAAGACAACCACATCTCACCTCGCTCACTTCCATGAAATTCCAACGACAAGCACTTTTCACTGCAGGCCTCACGCTGCTCTCTTCCAGTCTGTTGCACGCGGACTTGGTTCTCGAAACTGAAACCGCCGAACTCGGCAAAAAAGGTGAGGGGCTTTTCAGCGCCGCCCTTCAGTTCGAGCGGATGAAGGACGGCGGAACCGCCTATTTCACGCTCAATCAATTGGAATATGGCATCACCGACCGCGCGGAAATTCTCATTGAACCCTTTTTCTACGAGTGGGACAAGCCCAAGGACGGCCCTTCCTACAGCGGAGTTGGCGATTTGGAAATAACTCCTTCCTACATGATGGTGCTGGACGATCCCCATTCATGGGTTCCCGCGGCCGTCGCGGCGTTCAAGCTCAAGGTGCCCACCGCGACCAATCGCGACATTGGGACTGGTGAGTTCGACTATCAGCCTTACATCATCCTCGGGAAAGTCATCGGCCCATGGACGTGGAATGCGAATCTGGGCTACAACCTCGTCACCTCACCCAGCGACGAACCACTCAAGGACCAATTCATCTACGATTTGTCCGTCCAAACAAACCTGACGCCTGATCTCACAGTCTTCGCCGAGATCTTCAGCAATAGTTCGCCCGCCAGCGGCGAAAAAGGAACCTTTGCCGAAGCGATCGCCGCCGAATACAAATTCAACGAACACTTCAATGTCTTCACCAGCATTGGCTATGCCAGCGATAAAGTGACAACCTTCCGTTCGGGCTTTAACATCGAGTGGTGACTGGCATGTAAATTTCCTCATTGCTCTGATAAGCCGACCCGGCTACAAGAAGTTCACCTATCGCGATTTTGAAAAAAACACTGACATGTTCCTTCCTGTCTTCCGGACGCGTACTGGCCGTGGCAGCAGTCGGCTTGTGTTTTGGCTGTCAGGCGTATTTGCCAAAGACGCTCGACCCGCAAGCTACCGCGATCCGCTTCGGAAATCGCAGGCTCGATGATCCCCAACTGCGCGCGGCCATCATTTCATCCGGTCACTGGAGTCGCAGCCGGAGTTGGCCGCCCTCACCATGGAGACTTCGCGAGCTACAAGGTGCTGCTTTATACTACCACCCGGAAATCGCCGTGGCGAAGGCAAAGGCAGCCACCGCCCGCGCGGCGATTGCCACCGCGGATACCGCTCCCAATCCCACTCTTTCATTCGCTCCCGAGCTCGGAAATCCCGGCGGCGGGGTCAACCCGTGGGTGCTCGGATTCTCGCTGGACTATCAGATCGAGACTGCCAACAAGCGCGGTCAACGCACCGCCCAGGCGCAAGCTCAGACGAACGCTGCCGCGCTCTCCATCGCCGATACCGCATGGACCGTTTCATCGGGTGTGCGAGCCGCGTTGCTCGAGCTGGAATCCGCCACCCGACGTTTGGAAGTCCTTGAAGCTCAGCGTGAGAATGATGATGCCATCGTTTCAATGGTCGCCGCACGGGTGCAAGCCGGAGAAGCGCCGCGCACCGATCTTGGAGTCTATCAGACCCAGCAGGGCCGTGATCTGCTGGATCTCGCCGACGGCCGGAGCAAGCTGGATGCCAATCGCGCAAAGCTGGCGGATGCTGTCGGGGTTCCCGCCATTTCCCTGCGCGTCACTGCCGTGAGCTTCGGTGCTCTGGACAAACTACCTGGCATTCCCTCGCAGCGATCGCTTCGCAGTGCCGCCTTGCTACGGCGCAGCGATGTCCTCGGTGCATTGCAGGACTTCGCAGCGGCAGATGCGGCGTTGCGTTTGGAGATCGCCAAACAAACACCTGACCTTCACCTGAACCCGGGATACACCTTCGACCAGGGTCAGTCAAAATGGGCGCTGGGTCTTGGCTTGACGCTTCCCATCGACCGCAACGCCGGACCAATCCGCGAGGCCATTGCCAAACGCGATGAGGCCGCGGCCGTTTTCGAGCGTTTGCAAATCGGCATCCGCGGCGAACTCGACCAGGCTCTATCAGCCTATCAAGCAGATCGGCGGCGCTTGGGTGAAGTCGAAGCTCTCTTAAAATCCCAAAGCCAACAACTCGCCGATGCCGAGCGCCTTTCCAAGGCCGGGGAAGGGGGGCGCCTTGCGGTGAATACCGCGAAGTCCCTCGTTCTCCAAGCCAGACTCGCTCGCATCGATGCCCTCACCCAAGCACAACTATCACTCGGACGCTTGCAAGACAGCACCCGGATTTCCTTCGATGAACATTAAACCATTCGCTCCGTATCTAGCACTGATCTGCAGCTTCGGCCATGCCCGCGCCATCGAGGTAAAGGAGGACGCTCAGAAGTTGCTGGGAATCAAGACCGCACATTTTGCTGCGAAATCGTTACCGCCCGAAGTCGGGGCTTTCGGCAGTTTGCTGTCGCCTGCGCCCATCGTCGATCTGATCCGCCAGATCGGCAACGCACGTGCCGCAGTGGATGTTTCCAAGGTTTCGTTGGAGCGGGTGGAGAAACTTTTCGCATCGGGCGAACTGGTTGCGGGAAAAGATGTTCAGGCAGCCCGGGCGCAGCAAGTATCCGACAAAGCAGCGCTGCAGGCCTTGGAAGACCGCCTTGTCCTGGAATGGGGACCTTGGTTCTCGGGGAAGTCAGCGGAGGAAAGCAACCAACTTGCCACGGAGCTATTGGCAGGTCGCCGGTCTATCATCAGGGTAACAATTCCGCGGAGTGATGCTGTCGCAGCGAAACCGCTGGCAGCGCGCTTGCATGCATTTGGTGCGGAAAAAAAGGAATTGCGTTGCACCGTGATTCTTCCGGCACTCGCCGTGGATGCCGCCTATCAGGCGCAGTCCTACATCGGCGTGATCGACAACAAGGATGCGCCCTTGCCCGTCGGATTGTCGCTCTCGGGTGCCATGGAGCTCGAGGGCAAGCCCCGCGAAGGTGTCTTTGTTCCGCAGGATGCGGTGGTTTTTTATCTTGGCTGTGCGTGGATCTATCGGAAATCGGGCGATGATGAATTTGAGAGGCTCCGCCTTTCCACGGAAACCGCGGTGGACGGCGGCTGGTTTCTGGAGGGGAACGACCTCAAGCCTGACGATTTTGTGATTCAAGGTGCCCAATCGCTGCTGTCGCAGGAAACCCTCGGCCCGGCAGAAGAAGAGTGAGCAAGCCATGTTGAGCTCGATCATCCAACTGTCCCTGCGGTTCCGGGGCGTGGCAGTAACCGGCGCGTTGCTTGTCATGGCGTTCGGAATCTATCAAACATCGAAGGCGTCGCTGGATGTGTTTCCGGATTTTGTTCCTCCACAGGTGACGATCCAGACCGAGGTCCCGGGTCTCGCGCCGGAACAGGTGGAGTCACTCGTTACCTATCCGATAGAAGCCGCAGTCAGCGGCATCGCGGGCTTGGACACGGTTCGTTCGGAGTCGATTCAGGGACTTTCAGTGGTCACGGTTGTTTTTGATGAGTCGTCCGACATCCTTGTGGACCGGCAATTGCTTGCGGAGCGAATGACCGAGGTCGCCGGACATTTACCCAAGGAATCAAAAGCACCCACGCTTTCGCCGCTGGTTTCTTCGACAATGGATCTGCTGAAAATCGGCCTGACTTCCGAAACCGCCACCCCCATGGAAATGCGGACGCTCGCCGATTGGCAGCTCAAGCCGCTGCTGCTTGCGGTACCCGGAGTGGCGGATGTCAGCGTGGTCGGCGGTGAGGTCGAACAAATGCAGATCAAGGTGGATCCGCAGCGGTTATTGGAGTTTCAAATCACCCTCGCCGACATTATCAAGGCTGCCGGAGAAGCCACTGGCATCCGGGGCGCGGGTTACATCGAGACCTCGAACCAGCGCTTGCTGGTGGCGGCGGAAGGACAGTTTTCCGACCCGGCCGTACTCGGCGCAACCGTGATCAAAGGCAGCGGTGGCGATGCGGTGCGACTGCGCGATGTGGCGGAGATCAGCAAAGCCGCGTCACCGAAGTTCGGCGATGCGTTGATCCAGGGGAAGCCCGGAGTGTTGCTCGCGATGACGAGCCAATACGCCACCAACACGCTTGATGTCACTCGCCGGGTCGAGGCAGCACTCGAGAACTTCAAGCCCACCTTGGAAAAGCGGAACATCACACTGCACGGCAGCTTGCACCGGCCTGCGAATTTCATCGAAATCGCTCTCGGCCACATCGGGCATTCGCTGGCCATCGGTGCCGTGCTGGTAGTGCTGGTGCTGCTGGTTTTCCTTCGCAGCCCGCGGACCGCGTTCATATCATTCCTCTCGATTCCGCTTTCACTCTTGGCGTCGGTGATCGTTTTCCGGGCCTTCGGGGTGACCTTGAACACAATGACGCTCGGTGGCTTCGCTGTGGCCATCGGCGTGGTGGTGGATGATGCGATCATCGATGTGGAGAACATCGTCCGTCGCATGCGGGAAAACGCTGCCTCACCGGTTCCACAGGCTCTTGCCAGGGTGATTCTTGATGCCTCGGTGGAAGTCCGCAGTGCCATTGTTTACGCCACTCTGATCGTCATCGCGGCGTTCCTGCCAGTGTTCATGTTGGGCGGAATTCAAGGCCGCTTTTTCCTGCCTCTCGGCCTTGCGTTCGTGACGGCGACCATCGCTTCGTTACTCGTCGCCATAACAGTGACTCCAGCACTGTGCTCCCTCTTGTTGGGACATTTGAAGGAGGATCGTGAGCCATTCTATCTGAGGTGGATGAAATGGCTGCACTCCCATGGACTCCGCGTGGTCGCCCGTTTTCCCAAGCTTACGTTTCTGTTCGCACTTTTGATCCTCGGCGGCGTGCTCGCGCTGGTGCCGACCTTGAAAACCGTCTTCCTGCCGGATTTTCGTGAAGGTCATTTCGTGCTCCAGCTTTCCACTGTGCCTGGGACCTCGCTCAAGGAAATGTCTCGGTTGGGAGCTTCGGTTTCCGCAGAGTTGTTAGCAGACTCACGCATTCTGAGCGTTGAACAACAAGCCGGACGATCCGAGGCCGGGGTTGATACTTGGGGGCCGGAGCGTTCGGAATTCCATATTGAACTGAAGCCAGGCATCGGTACGGACGAAGAGGAGGCACAGGAAGACATCCGAAATCTGGTCGGTCGATACCCCGGAGTGCAAACGGAAGTGCTGACATTCCTCGGTGACCGGATCGGTGAGACGATCAGCGGCGAAACGGCGGAAATCGTTCTCAGCTTGTATGGTGATGATCTCGACGCGCTGGAAAAAAGTGCGGGGGATGTTGCCTCGGTCCTCGGCAAGGTGACAGGAGCATCCGATGTCATCGTCCAGTCAGCGTCCGAATCCCCGCGCCTGGTGGTCAGGCTGAAACCAGGGGTGTTAGGTCAGCTCGGACTGCGCTCTGCGGAAGTGCTCGACGCGCTTCAGGCCGTCTATCGGGGAACCGAGGTCGCTCAGCTTTATGAGGGCAGCCGGGTGATCCCGCTGATTGTGACAGGCGGCGGTGATTCATCCGACGTGGGACGTCTGGGAGAAATGCCGATTGTCGCATCGAACGGAAAAATCATCCGGTTGCGCGATGTCGCGGATGTTTTTGTCTCATCCGGTCGGGCTTCCATCCAGCATGACGGTGGGCGACGGCGGCAGGTGATCACCTGCAATACCCGGGGCCGCAGCGTGAAAGAGGTGGTAGCGGACGCAAAGGCGGCCATCAAGGCAAAGCTGAATCTGCCTTCCGGAATGCTGCCCGTTTTCACTGGAGCTGCGGAATCCGAAGCAAATGCGCATCGCAATTTGGCCGCTTCCTCAGCACTCACCGTGGTGTTGATCATTCTCCTGTTATGGATCGTTTTCAAATCAGGAAGAAACGTGGCACTGGTGATGGTGAATCTTCCTTTCGCACTGGTTGGAGGCATTCTCGCGTTGTTCCTGAGCCAGCTTCCGATTTCGTTAGGCGCGCTCGTCGGCATGGTCACGCTGTTCGGTGTCAGCACCCGGAACGCGATCATGATGCTTTCCCACTACGAACATCTTGTTAGCGTGGATGGCGCGCCATGGACGCTGGAAACCGCTATCCGCGGTGCCGGAGAAAGGATGATCCCGGTGTTGATGACAGCCATGGTCACGGCACTGGCACTGCTGCCCATTGCCCTCAAACCGGAATCCGCCGGTCAGGAAATCGAGGGACCGATGGCGATAGTCATTCTCGGGGGATTGGTGAGCTCGACGCTGTTGAACCTGCTGTTGTTGCCCGCTCTTGCACTGAAGTTCGGCAGTTTCGGGAAACGGAAGCTTGCGATTACCGCGCCGGTGGTAGTCGGAGAATGAATTCGATCCATCCATCCTTCGTCCCGCTTGCGAATAGAGTCGCGCCCGTGCATGTCGCAGCTTCAAGGCTGAGAGTCACAAATGGGGCCACAAATGGGGTCAGTCCTTGGAAATGCGCATTTTTATGTTGCGTATTTTCCTGTGATGCATAAACTTTCCGCATGGCTCGACCGTTACGCTTTGAATATGCCGGGGCTACGTATCATGTGATGGCACGTGGAGATGGCGGGAAACGAATCTTTGTTGATGACGAAGATGCCAAGGGCTTTTTCTTCCGACTCGCTGAGGTTAGTGAGCGGTGTGGATGGAAAGTTCATGCGTATGTATTGATGGCGAATCATTTTCATCTGCTGTTAGAAACACCCGAACCGAATCTTGTCGATGGGATGCGCTATTTGATGAGCACGTTTAGCCAGGGGTGGAATGCGCGGCATCAGCGCCGGGGTCATGTGTTCCAGGGACGCTACAAATCCATTCCCGTCTCGGGCGAACGTGCCGCCGATGGCAGTTACTTTCGCGTCACCGCTGACTACATCCACCTGAATCCGGCGCGGGCGCGACTCTTGCGTGGTGAACCATTGACATCATACGCATGGAGCAGTTTGCCGGCGTATGAGAGCGGCAAAGGACCAAAATGGCTGGTGATGGAGCGTGTGCTCGAGGCGTTTCATCTCGATCTCCGGCATCGGGGGCGCAAGGCCTACGTCGACTATCTGCAACGCCGGGCCGAACAAAATGGCGGCGAGTTGAGCGATGAGGCGATGCGCGAGTTGAGAAAAGGTTGGTATTTGGGAGGTGATGGATTTCGCGATCAATTGGTGAGTCAGATCAATGAAGCGGCTGGAAAAATGATCAAAAAAGGCTCCGTGTCCGGACCCGTTGTCAAAGCGCACAAAGAGTCTGATGCCGAGCAAGTTATTAATCTGTTAGGAGCGGAAATCGAATACGACATAGATCGAGAATCTCTCGCACAACAGCGCAAAGGAATCTGGCAGAAAGCATTGCTGGCAGCGATGGTGAAAAAGCACTGCGCTGTGGGCAATGAATGGATTGCCAAACGCCTGGAAATGGGACATCCTGCGGGCATGAGCAAGCTCGTAAAACTCTATCAAGAGAGCAAAGAAGGACTCAAACAGATGATGAAATGTGAAAAAATACTTAAATCCAAGGACTGACCCCATTCATCTCATGTGTCTGTCCCCATCTCATGGTCCCCATCTCATGGAAACCTTCCGGCCAAAAAGCCCCAGAGCCTTGGCCCAGCTTACCACGCCCAAAAATAAGCCGTCAAAAAAGTTGAAAATAACTCTTGATTTGATCTGATACTACTGACGCTGTTCACATACTCTGCGCAACCCGTAACTCCGACTATTTCGAACAACTCCTCTCCCTAATGTAGTCGCCATGTCCAGCACTATCGTTCTATCTACTTGCTTCGACTTGGAAAAAACCCATGTTTCTGGTGTGCTTTGGATTTTCACCCAGATCACCGAGGTGTTGATTGTATCCCAAAGGACTGCGTGCGGAAAGCGCGATCACGCAGTCCTTTCCAATACCGTCCAAATGGACGGCAAATCCCTTGCCGGGTTGCGGGATGTCCAACTGGCAAACCTCATCCAGCCTGTTGATGTCAAACAGATAGATCTTGGCTCCGCCCGGAGCGGAAATGGTGATTTCGACGTCTGATTTGACATCCGCATACGGATCTGGATCGTCACGATAATCAATTTCTTGGACTCCGATAATCCTTTTTTCGTCCAGCCACTGCCAAGTGATGTTGTTTGCATTGTATTCGGTTTTTTCCGGTTCTCTCGAAGGTGAGACGTTGATAGATGCCGGAAATGTCTTGATGAGCTCTCCAGACTTGGAATAAAGCGAAAAGAAACCCCTTTGGTCGGCATCCAGACTCATGGAGTGGGATGAGTTCCAATTTTTCCCATCCGGACTGCCAAGGCTTTTGATTTCCAAATAATGATTCTCATCGACCGGTAGAATTTTGAGCATCGTTGTCTTCACATCTTCAAGATTCGGTCCCGGATCGCGCTTGGCGGGTGTATTCTGCATCGAGCTGAGAGGCTGGTTTGCCTGCTCCGGTGGAGATCGGTCGAAGGCCTTTCCGGGCAGGCCCTTTTGGGACGGATCGGTGGTTCCTGCCGTCTCAACGTGACTCTGCCTCAAGCACCAGACCACTACGAAGAGGGCAAGCACACAAAGAACAATGGCTGCAATCTGGAGTTTCCGTGTTTGCATATCAATCTTCTATTCTTGGATTTTAATGTCTTCAAGGATTGCATCCCCGAATGAGTCTGAAAGGTCACGGCGGGTGGTGGCAGCGTCAGGGCCGGAGATGAGGGCGGTTTCCACGGAAGGGTTGGTGATATATTCAATCTCCGCGAGGCAGCTGCGGCTCTTCGGCATGTGGCCCTCATTACCGAGCCTGTCCGGCCTGTCGCAATAGGTGTCGGTGGGGATGCTGTTTCTTGTGTCGTCATCCGCCCATTCCTTCGGCCCCGCACCGGGCGAATACTCCCGAATACTGCCTCCGGGAATGGCTCCGACCATCGAATCGAGGATTCTTCTCCCAAAAGCTCTGTCTTGCGGGTTATTCTCGTTCACATGACCTGGCGAACCTGGACGTGCTCCGGCAGGTTCGACCCAAACTTCGGAGCCTCTCGTGGCCGTGGAAGCACCGCCATTGAAATGCAGACTGAAGAACACGTCAGCACCTTGATTTTTTGCCCTAGTGGCACGATTGCCCAGCGTGAGATTTTCGTCACTCTCCCGGGTCATCACGATCCTCGCAGCGAGATTCTGCGCTTTGCAAAGCTCTTTCAAACGAGCTTTTACCGAGAGCCCGATTGCCAACGTGAGATCCTTTTCGAGCGTATGCACCCGCTTCTTGGGGTCGGGTTCACTAATGGGTGATCCATAGCTGATCGCATGATTGGCGGCGGATCCGCCCAAGGTCCACTCGCCTCTAGAATTCTGCTGATATCCGGCCGCGAGTTTATCCGCAACGGATTCCGGCTCAATTCCCCCATGGCCCGGATCAACGATAATGATCGCAGGCACCTCAAGATCTATCAGATTAATCTCACCTTCTGTGTCTTCGATCACAATTTTGATCCGGGCCTTATTAAAACCTATCGGCGGCAAATTCACACGAATTGCGGTGTAACCTGCAGCATCAACCGTGGTTTTCGCAATGGTGGTTACCCCAACGTTGGTATCCTGTTCTAACATTTGGGCGATTGATTCATACCCATTAGCGCCATATTTCTCAGACGCTGAAAACCTGTGACGGTGAACTGAGTTAGCCGCAGTACCCCACTTGCCCCGGAACTGCGGAGCCGCTTTCGGGGTGCCGTCCGATTGCAACGGGGTGAATTGTGGAGTCATTGACCACGTTACTTTCTTCCCTGTCATGGGTCCACCAATCTTCACTTTTATATCCCGCCAGGCAATGCGAATAGCTGAGGCATCATTTAGTGGCGTGGGGGTTGCACTTGGATCGCGCTCTACCATTTCTGTAGATTTGGGTGCTTTGGCAGGCTTTTCCGATCCTTTAATCTCTTTGTCGTCGTCATCGCGGAGTTTGGGAGAGAGTTCTTGGACTTCCACTGGATTCAGCAACAGCAAGGCCTTCCCATTCGGTATGGGACTGGGCGCGTTGGCATCGTCGGCCAGGGCTACGATGGCTCCTTCTCCGTTCATGGCGTAGGCGCGGAGGTTGGTGTAGCGGGGCGCTGGATTGGTGGGGCTGATTTTTTGACTTTCTACTAGTTTGTCTAGTGGAATGGAAATGCCGTTTCGCCAAATGGTGCGGGTTCCTAACATGACGCCATTTTTTGCAATGGCGATGATGTTCGCCATCGTAGGTGGATGTTCTGCAATGTGCCAGGCGTTTTCTTTTTCTACCCAGAGACTGGAGCCTCCGACCGCTAGCCTGGAGCGGGAATCGGGATCGTTTTCATTGATTTGGCAAAGCGAGGCTCCAAAGGTGAAGGCTCCCGAAGATTCAGGCAAAATTGTTTCCTCTCCGTTTTTGACAACAACAGAGTCGATTTGCCCCCAGTAGGTATCCGTGCCAGAGATTCTTTCTCCCGCAGCGATTCCGTCATCATTAACAGCCTTGATCAATAATTGTGAATTGCTATCTTTGTAGGGCTTTTCCCACAACGGCGGTCCTTGTCCTGGAGTAGCGGAGCTTTTCCATACTTGCCATCTGCGGGCAGAAAATAGGTGATCGCCCCCGAGGACGGCTACTGCGCCGGCAGGGCTCGCTACTGCACGATAGTCTACAGCCTGCCATTCGTCATAGCAGTAGGTGGACGGATCGTGCATGGAGTAGGAATCTAGCGTGGGGGGAGTGGCAATCGGTTGCGTCTGCCAAGTAAGGCTGGCATTTTGTGTCCAAATGGTGGAAACACTAGGCGTGTAGATTCGTAACACTCCATCATTTATAGTTTCTGTTGTTTCGTATCCGTCATCATCGAATAAGTGAACGATGCGCGGTAGATCGCGAATCTCCCCTAGATAGGAGCCAGAGCCGATGATGCTTTCACCACAGACGGCATCCGGGGCAACGAAGGCTCGGAACAGTGGCGGAGATAGAGGTGAAGCAGGTCCGTTTAAGGGAATACGTGCCGATGTCTGATCTGCTCGGTATTGTCCAATTAGAGGAATGGAAGCAAAAATGGTAGGTGCCTCCCTGATGTCGGTAGTCCAAGTTCCTGATTTCCATATCCTACAGCGCTCCGACCAAGATTCCCGACCTTCACTATCGACAGCTCTGATTTTATCCTTCCAAAGTATTGTGCCGGTATCGCCTATGGATGCGCTGAATCCTTTATAGGGGTCAAATTCATTCCAAGTAGGCATTCCTTGATAATTGAGTTGATCGAGTTCGATGACTGCATAGCTGGCTTCACCTGCTGGTTTCCAGTCAACTACCCAGTCAAGAGGATCGGCGTCCTCTATGTCGGGAACGCCATCCAAATCCAAATCGGTAGTTTTGGAAAGTTCACGCCAATCGGAGCTAAGTCCGAGGACAAATGATTGCAAGGCGGTGTAGCCATCTTGCCAATAAGTGGTAGTGGCATCAAGGGTCCCTGCTGCAGCCAGATACCCCCATTGGGTGGGGTCACCCGCAATAAGATACTGAATTTCGCTGGTTTCCCAATCGTCTGATAGTCCATCACCGTCGGCATCGTTGTTTGGGGAGATTTGGAGGATGACGGTCTTATTCTGTGAGTCGTATGTCGAGAGGGTGATGCAGCCATTGGAG
>Ga0209598_10001573_pt1 | contig 18641 bp, 15 predicted proteins | sample M_140807_EF_Meta_FD_187317 | JGI IMG/M metagenome (GOLD analysis project Ga0209598, IMG submission 187317) | Freshwater microbial communities from Lake Montjoie, Canada to study carbon cycling - M_140807_EF_MetaG (SPAdes) (version 2) | ecosystem: Environmental > Aquatic > Freshwater > Lake...
GGTACAGAATTTTCGACAAATAAAAAATTAAAAAAAATATAATATAATAATCTACATAATTACTGTGTTTAAGTAATATCCCTAATCATAACAATCAGTTCAGAACCCTCAATGCGGGTATCATAGATGCTGAGGCTTTCTTTTGCCGGACCTTCTTCCACTTTTCCTTCTAAGGAAAATTTACTTCCATGAGCTGGACAGACCAGAGCATTTCCTTTGGGTACCAGACCAACTCCTTTGTGCGTACATCTCATTATCAAAGCCAGAAATTCACTTTCTCCTTTTTTAACCACCAAAATTTCTTCACTTTCCCGAGTTTTTCTTTGAATTAAAAGATAAGGTACCGTTTCAAAGGAGGTTAAAGGGATTTTGTAATCTTTGACTTTTCCATCAATAACAGCAAAGGGTTTTACAGAAGCACACCCTTCCAAAAAAGAAATGGCAACTCCTCCGCCCAAAACCAAACAACTGCTGCAACCAATATTTCTAATAAATCTTCTTCTTTGCATGTTCCTATCTCGTGTTTAGACTTAAATTTAAAATTAAGTGGAAATTTGAACTTCCGGATTTATTTTTTCTATCCTCAGAATCAAAACATTAGCAGATAATTATTCCATTGGTTTAAACTAAAAACCGTGCATGCTGTCCTAATTTCAAAGATTCACTTATGAAAAATTTCATTTTTTTAATGCTTCTACTCTCAGGTTTCTCCTTTGGGAACCTACAGGCTCAACAGGAAAGAATCGAAAAAACACCAGAAGAAAGAGCTACTTTCAGGTCTGAACAAATGGCCAAGAGGTTTAATCTTGATGCTGCTGGAAAACAAGGTGTTTACCAGGCTGTGTATGACTTTTCGGTGAAACTTAATGAATTACGTGCCAAACAGGAAAAAGGTCGCAGAGATCAATTTGAAGCACTCGAAGCCGAACTTGATGCCAAAATGGAAACCATTTTAGGACCTGAAAATTATCAGGTTTACCTAAAAACAAAACAAGAAAGAAAAGACCAACTCATGTCAAACCAAACTCCTCAGAAATAATGAAAGTACATCCAAATATTGCTGTGAGTGAATCAGGTTACCTGTTTAATCCTTCGAATGGAGATTCATTTTCATTGAATCCAACAGCCACAGATATAATTCTACTCTTAAAGGAAGATAAAAGCAGAGAAGAAATTCGATTGTTTCTTCTGGATAAATATGAGATTGATCCTGTTCTTTTGGAAAGAGATCTGGATGAATTTCTGATGGAAATCAAGGCATATTATTTGGTTTCCGGTGAATAAAAAGAAGCTCACCATTGGTGTGACCGGGCTAAATGCGATTGACAGTCCGGGGCCGGGTGTTGCGGTTATCCGTGCACTGCGGGAATGGCCTGACGTGGAAGTAAGGATTATTGGTTTGATTTATGAGGCTCTTGAACCAGGTATTTATATGCCCGGAATTGCAGATAAATGCTACCAGATCCCTTACCCAAGTGCAGGTACCGAAGCGTTACTTATGCGATTGAATTATATTCATGAAAAGGAGCAGCTTGATTTAATCATCCCCAATTTTGATGCAGAATTATTCAATTTCATTAAAATAAGTTCATCTCTTGAACAATATTGGATAAGGACTTTTTTACCTACCACAGAGCAATTTGAGGCCAGAGACAAACGAAATTTGTATCAGTTTGGTTTGAAACATGACCTGATTGTTCCGAGAGACCGCATCATATATTCTGTAGCTGAGCTAGCTCCTGCAGCTGAAGCATTTGGGTATCCATTGATTGTAAAAGGTAAATTTTATGAAGCCTACGTGTGCAATACCATTGATCAGGCAAAAAAAGCATATCATCAATTAGAAGCAAAATGGGGACTTCCAATAATTGTGCAAGAGTTCATCAGTGGTACTGAGGTTAATGTAGCCGCGCTGGGAGATGGTAAAGGAAATTGTATTTCTGCCGTAGCCATGCGCAAACTTTATATCACTGATAAAGGCAAAGCCTGGGCAGGAGTTACGCTGGAGGATCAATCATTGATAGCTCTTGCAGAGAAGTTTATTTCCGCGTCAAAATGGAAAGGGGGCTTTGAACTCGAGATAATCAGGAGTGTGGAAGGTAAATTGTATATTCTTGAGATAAACCCTAGGTTTCCTGCATGGATTTATTTAACTGTTGCAGCAGGCCACAATCAACCAGCGGCACTTGCAACTATGGCTCTGGGCGAAGAAGTTCAACCAATGGGCACTTATAACTCAGGTATAGTCTTTGTACGCTACGCCTGGGATCAGATCACTAACATTGAAACATTTCAGCAATTCTCAGCTTTCGGAGAAAATTAATTTTACGCATCATGGCAGAAAACAAAAATTCAAAACTCAGATATGAAAGACCCCTCATCACGAGGATGAATACGGGTCTTATGAATAAATTCGGAATGAGAACCGAGTTTACTCCCTTCACCCATATTGATGGAGTACCTGTAAAAAGGATTGCCGAAGAATATGGTTCACCTTGTTTTGTGATATCCGAACGAACCATTCGCAAAACATACAACAATGCTTTGCGTGCCTTTAAAACCAGATATCCGAAAGTGCAATTTGCATGGTCCTATAAGACAAATTACCTGAACGCAGTCTGCAAAGTATTTCATCAAGAAGGTTCCTGGGCAGAAGTAGTAAGTGGATTTGAATATGAAAAAGCGAAACGCAATGGTGTACCTGCTGAAAAAATAATTTTCAATGGTCCGGAAAAATCCAGAGAAGAATTAAAAAGTGCAATAAATGGTGATTCATTTATCCACATTGATCATTTTGATGAACTCTATGAACTTATTTCTTTAACAGAGGAATTAAACAAAACTGCAAAAGTTGCCATTCGAATTAATATGGATGTTGGCGTGTATCCATTATGGGATAGGTTTGGATTTAACTACGAAAGCGGTCAGGCATGGAACGCCATTTCTAAAATAATGGCACATCCGAAATTGAATCTGGCAGGACTTCATTGCCATATCGGAACGTTCATGCTGACCAGTCAGGCATATGGCATTGCTGCAGCAAAACTATGTGACCTTGCCATTAACATAAAATACAAATGGAACAGAATCATAGAATACCTGGATCTAGGAGGCGGTTTTGCCTCTTCTAATACCCTTAGGGGATCCTACCTGCCAGGTCCTGATTTAAGTCCATCTTTTGACGATTATGCTGAGGCAATTACTACAGCTATTTTAAATTCCGGATTTTCACAGGATGAATTACCAACCCTAATGCTTGAAACAGGTCGCGCACTTATAGATGATGCTGGATATTTGATAGGATCAGTTCTGGCGAATAAACGGCTCTCAGACAACAGAAGGGCTTTGGTAATGGATTTTGGAGTGAACATTCTTTTCACTGCATTTTGGTATGAACATAAAATCACACCAGCTCAGGAATTTACGCATCATTCTGAAGAAGTAGTGGTGTATGGACCACTGTGTATGAACATTGATAAAATCCGGGAAAGTGCAAGTTTGCCTCCTTTGAATAAAGGAGATAAAGTTGTAGTACACAAAGTTGGGGCTTATAACATGACACAATGGATGCAATTCATTGCCATGCGACCTAACGTGATTATGATAGACCTTAAAGGCGAACCACACCTAATCCGGAATGCTGAATCTATTGACACACTGAATAATCAGGAAATTACCCCTGAATACTTAAACAAAATAGCTCTTTGAGTGTAAGAGATCATATCAAATTTCATTATTTAGCTACAATTACCAGCTATTCTCAATTGTTTTTCTCAAAAAACAAGTATTTGGGAATTCTGGTACTTGTGGCTTCTTTTACCAATCTGTTTATTGGTATTAGTGGCCTTTGCACAGTTTTGACAATGAATCTTCTGGCTCAACTGTTCACTTTAGAAAAGGAAGATATCAAAAGTGGTTTAATTGGGTTCACAGGAGTCCTTACAGGGACAGGCTTGGGTGCTTTTTTTGCCTTTAACGCATTTTATCCCTTACTTCTATTTTCTACAGCTCTGCTTAGTTTATTTATAGTTTTACTATGCAGAGGATTTTTAGTAAAGTATCAATTACCTTTTTTAAGCTTACCATTTTTACTAACTTTTTGGATTCTTCAACTTGCATGGCCTTCTGTTCATGCAATAGAATTAAATTCCACAGGAGCCTCTTTTACAGTTCCCTACACGGGTGCTTTTAATACTCAAATCGACCTACTACTTGCGGATACTTTTATTCTTGTATTCTTTAAATCGATTGGTTCTATTTTATTTCAACCCCATGCTCTTTCTGGATTTCTTGTTTCACTTGGACTTCTATTTGCATCCAGAATATCATTTTTACTTTCCCTTGTAGGATTTGCATTCTCCTATTTTTTTTATGCTCTTTCCGGAATAGATATTGAAGGACTCGAAAAGCTGTTTAATGGAACAAACTATATTTTTTTGGCAATAGGCATTGGTTCTTATTTTTTAGTTCCAAATTTATATGCTTTTTTATCCGTAATTATTCTGATACCAGTAACTGTTTTATTACATTATTCAATGGAAGAGTTATTAGTACCTTTCGGTCTTCAACCTTATTCCCTGGCATTTTCAATTACAAGTCTTTTCTTCCTTTATTTTTTACAATGGAGAAAATCAACGAATCACCCTGCCATAGTTACAGAACAGTTAGAAAATCCTGAAGCAAATCTCAGGAATTACAGAATAAGTAAATCAGCATTTCGCTATCTGAATTTCTTACCGGTATCCTTGCCTTTTAACGGTAAGTGGTTTGTTTCTCAAGGCTATTACGGGAAGCATACGCATTTAGCCGGATGGGCACAGGCTTTGGACTTCATTTTATTAGATGAAGAACTCAAACCCGCATCAGGTCAGATGGCAAGACTGGAAGAATACTATTGCTATAATAAACCAGTGCTAAGTCCGGTAAATGGAATGGTTAAAGAAGTCATAAACCATATTGAAGACAATTCACTTGGCATAACTAATACTCAGGAAAATTGGGGCAATTCTGTTCTTCTTGATACCGGGAAAAATGTGTTTTTCCAACTGAGCCATCTAAAAGCAGGAAGTATAAAAGTCAAACCCGGAGAGTATATACATGCTGGGGATACTATTGGTTACCTTGGAAACTCCGGACGCTCTGCAGAACCGCATTTACACCTTCAGGCTCAAACAGTTCCTATTATTGGGGCTCAAACCAAAGATTATCCTCTATCGTTTTTCATTGCTGAAAAGGACGGCAAATCAGAAATAAAAGAATATAGTGTTCCTGAGGAAGGAACATCTGTTTATGTTCCTATAAAATTACACTTTGCAAAGAAATTATTAAAAACCGAACCTGGCTCCTATATAGAATGGAATTGGGGAAATGTCGTCGAAAAGTGGTACGTATATACAGACGCCTATAACAGGATGTATCTCGAAAATGAACATGGAAAAGTATGGATAAAAAATGACGGTATTTTCTTCAGAGTCTTGGATTACAAAGGAAAACCGGATACCCTTATGTATCATTTTGCAATAGCTTTCCGAAAAATATTTCCGGGACAATTATCCGGCCACTCCTTTTCAGAACATTTCTCGTCCTATACTGGAACATCAGGATTAATAAAACCCATATCTGATTTATTTTCCCCATTTATTGAAACATCACCTTGTATATCCAAAATATCCTACCCACAAAATGATGGAACAGACTTCACATCATCCCTGAAAGTAGAAATTCAATTTTCAGAAAAGAGTTTCGGCATTTTAAGAAAAACTCACTCCTATTCATTGTTATTTCAAAATGATATGACGTTAGAATTTAAGGGTCCTCATGGAATAGCTACTCGAAAAGCACTATGAAAAAAGCATTTTTAACTATATTGTTTTCTTCCCTTTTAATCAGTGTTATGTCTCAGACGATAGAATATACTGATAGCGTAACATATCAATTATATCTAGAGGAAAACTGGTCAGATCTTAAAAATGTTTGTGAACTTTCTGTTAAAAATAAAGAATACAATCTAAATATACTAAAAAGACTTGGATACAGTCACTTCATGTTAGGAAATGCTGGAAAAAGCAGATTGATTTATGCACAGGTACTAAAACAAAAAAATGATGACCCAGATGCATTAATAATGTTGCACTACCTTTCAGTAGTATTATTAGATTACGACAAGGTATCTTACTTTAATTCAATAGCACCTGACAAATCCATTTTTGGAAAAGATATTAGCGAACCAACAAAACTAAGGTATGTAGGTTTTGAAAGCGGACCTGGCATTAGTAATAATATTTCAACAAACTCTGGACAGATGCTCACAGGAAATGGCTCCAATTATGGTATATCACGGTTATCCGGGAATCAATTTTGGGCTATGGGCACTGCAGGCATAGGATTTAAAAAAGGGTATAGCCTTGAACTTGGCGTACAGGGATTCACCTCAGCTTTTACTGAAGACCAGCAGGCACTTCAGCAGGTTTTGAAGGGAACTTTTCCAGATACCGCTGAAAATGGTCAGCCCTACCCGAGAAACATTTATGAATTTATTAAAAAGGGTATTTCTGTATCTGGACCGTCTATTCAGGGACAAATCTACAGTAAAGTCAATGTAACAGCCACATCTACTACTAGAGTATCATTTTTTACACATTTAATTGGATATTCAGGCAAATCAGTTAATACAATAATCAGAGAAGTGCGCTATCAGGCACAGCCTATTGACCCACAGCCTTCTATGCGCAAGGATTACTTTTTTTCCGATTCTATAATATCAGGTATGGAAGTAGCACTTGGCGGATTTGTTACCCAAGATTTCGGAAATTTTGAAGCCGGTGGTGGCCTTTCTTTGCTTGGTTTATCAGGCGCAACAAATTTTCAAATAGATGGGAAACTCAAAATATTTCCATTAAAAAATAGAAATAATTGGGTATCTATACAACCTGCTTTAATCCTAAAAAATCAAAATTCTAATCTAAAATTAGATATCAGTGCAGGCTATCGTTTTTCAAGGATGTTCACTACCGAATTGAATGTAGGTTTTGGAAATGCCAAAGGAAGCCAAACTTCCGAAGGTTTGTTGCTATTTAACCAAGCAGATAATATTAATTTAAGATACGGTTTTTCCTTATCTACAGACCTGTCAAAGAAAGTAATGTTTACACTCAGGTATCAAGGTCGAAATCAGGAATCCATTTTATATACCTTTGACAAAGACTTGAACGAATCACAAACTCCCTCCGGTTTTAATATGAACTGGATCACCTTAGGAATTCTTTATCACTTATGAAAAATAAACTTTTTCTGGCATTTATTGCCCTCCTACTTTCAGGAACTTCTGTTTCCGCGCAAGAACAAAGTTCTGTACTCCGGGCTTTTACCGAAAGCTACACCCACGAAAAATCACAATTGTACCTCAATGGTGTTGAATCGCTTAAAAAAGTTTACGATGAAACAAATTATGAGATCAATCTTAGGCTGGGTTGGTTGTATTACTTAGCTGCAAAATCGAATGACGCCGTTACACATTATCAAAAGGCAATCGCTGCTGCTCCAGGTAGTGTTGAAGCAAGATTGGGTATTGTATTTCCGCTATCTGCATTAGAAAAATGGGATGAGGTTTTGGCTCAGTATAAAGAAATACTCAAACTCGATCCGGGAAATGGTACTGCCTTATACCGCTCTGCTTTAATTTTGTATAACAAAGCAAAATATGAGGAAGCTACCCCTATTCTAAAAAAATACTCAGACTTATATCCATTTGATTATGATGGACTGTCCTTAAATGGTTGGTTGTCTCTAAAGAAGAATGATAAAGTAAAAGCACTTGAGTACTTTAAGAAAGCGCAACTCAATCGTCCCGGCGATAAAGTTCTCAACGATACCATAAAATCATTGTCAAATAATTAAAGGAAGTAATTTTTCGAATTAAAAAGGCTGCAATTGTTGCAGCCTTTTTTATAGTTAGGTTTAGGTTTGTACTTTTTTGAAGATTAGTTTTTAGATTCTTTTTGCTTTTCAATAAACGTTGCAAGGAGGTCAGGGAGTTTTTCGAATGCTGCTGTTAGTCCATGTGAACTTCTGGATGGAATAAAAGTGATTTCAGAACCATGTGTTGCCAGAAATCCCATTGGCTCGATGCCCATTCCCGCTCCACCGCCGGAACCGCCACCTTTACCTTGTTTTTCGCTCTCACCCTCTCCTCCTCCATATCCCAATCCAAATCCAATCCGGATTACAGGTACGCAGGTGTATTCGCCCAATTGAAAGGGTTGTCCTACAACGGTTTCTGTCCGTGTTTCAGTTTTTAAAAAACTGGTTAATTGTTCAATTACGTCGTTAATGTTATTACTCATATTTTTGGTTTTAATTTAACGTGTTAAAAAATACCAAGCTGTTCTAACAGGAAGGAATTCAATTACCATCCTGAATCTTAATTCGCCGGTATAACTTATTCTAAGCTTTCTATTTTTCCTGTTTAAATTGAAAAAAATAGGATAAAGCCATGCATTCCATAATACATCATCTGTATCTAGAACCAGTATGCATTCTTTAATTTTTATGGACTGAATAACAGCTTTTGCTTTTCTGATTATCCAACGAATATTGGGTCGTTTGGCAATTTTTCTGTTTGCAGTTTTTCTTTTATTAGCTGTTGGTTCATTAACAGTTTCGACTTTCTTATTGTCGCTAGTGGAAAACCTGAAAGGTATACCCAGAAACACATTTCGGAATTCAAGCTTTCCTTTGGTTAAATAGCCACGTGAAATGAAAACCGGTCTATTTGTAAGCTCAAATAGCATACCTGATTCTGAATCAACTGTTAATACCCAAGGAAGAAAAACTGTAAGTAGCACCACTATAAGCGGCACACCAACAATAATCATGAGTATAAGCAGAATCACAAAACAATATTCTTAAATATATTCGCAGTCCAAAATGACATATGTCATTTTGAAAATTTTTAATAATAAAAAATGGCTACCCGTGAGGGTAGCCATTCTGGTTTAGTTTAGGTTAATGATTTATTCTACCACCAATTTGGTAACGGTATTTGAACCAGCCAGATTCAGAGTTACGAAGTAAACTCCTGCTGAAAGGTTGCTTAAGTTCAGTTCGCGTGCATTTTCACCAACAAGGCTTGTTCCTTGTTCAGTAGCAAAAACACGACCAGTTAAGTCAGAAACTGTTATTGAATAACCTGTTTCAGCAGCGGCACTAAAGGATAATGTAGCAGAAGATTTTGCAGGGTTAGGATAAACAGTAATTCCACTTGTAAGAATATCCTGTGGAGTTGCTCCTAAACGGCAAGATGGGATTAGGAAAGAATACACTGGAGTTTGTCCTTGTGAAACAGCATTACAGAAGTATTGAACTCTGAAATTCCAAGTACCACCTGAAAGGTTCAGATTAACATAATTTCCAGTTGTGAATGGAGAATTCGCAAAAGCGTTGTTGCCCGTACGATATTTTACTCTGAAGCTGTCAGAAGCACCACAGCTTTGCCATTGTACTCTATAATTACATCCTTGGTTCTGAGTTACAACAACGGAATAAGGCATTGCGCAGCTATTGATTGTATAAAAGATACCTGCTGGAGACATTCCCACAGAATGACCATTACACCAAGTTTGAATACGTATTTCCCAAGTACCTACACCAAGATTCAGGTTAATGTTATTTCCTGTAGTGAAGGCAGAAGCAACAAATGGATTAGAACCAGAACGGTATCTTACTCGGAAGGAATCTGCTGCAACACACTGATTTGCCCAGCTAACATTATAGGTACAACCTTGTACTGGAGTGATAGAATATCCAGCAGCTAAACCACATTGTACAGGTCCTGATGTTGTAAATGGCTCATATGAAGTCCAGGATGAAAAAGCAAAGGATTGTCCTCTATCGCATTTGCCACGAAGTTTAATACAATAATTTTGGCAACCACTTAAACCATAAATGGTATAAGATCTAAGATTTCCTGGAATTACAATTTTTGGCCCATTTGCAGTACAATTTTTAGCGTACTGGATTTGGAAGGAATCAGGATCATTAGGGCAAGTCCAGCTAAAAGTTACATAATTAATGCCAACTGCATCAATTGTCAAATTGGTAGGAACACCTGTACGAGTAATCATCATGGTATCAGTGTCCGAGCAATTTCCGTCTGTTACTGTCCAAACGAAAACACTTGGCTGACCTAAGCCAATACCAGTAACGCCAGAAGTTGCAGAGGTAGGATTTGTTACTGTTCCGGAACCTTGAATTTTAGTCCACATTCCAGTAGTATTTACAGGTTGATTTCCTGCCATTGTGGCAGTTGCACCAGAGCAAATCTGAATATCCGGACCTGCATCTGCAACAATGCCTTCATTCGGAGTACATTCAAAACATCCATTTTGATAATATAAACCTGCTAAAATGATTGAATAACAATCGCTTGGCGCATTCCAGCTGTAATCCCAAGATACAGTTGAAGAATTTATACCAGGAAGTGCTGGTGAAGAACTGATTGAACTATAGTAATCAGCATTATAGAAATTAGGATCAATATTATACGTTTGACCGTTTATAGTTTGTGTTTGACCAGAAACATTATCCTGAAAATCTCCAGAACTAACAAGAGCTTCTGTCACCCATGGCTCGCAAAATGAACTTGGAGTAACACCCGTCATAGAGTGAGCCAATGAACCTCCAAGTGCAACCATACAACCATCATCCAGACGGAAAGTTCCAGTCCATGCAGCAGATTTATCTTTGTAAATGATAATCAACTGTGCACCATCAGTATCATTACAACCATTATTTTGAGGAAGTCCATCAATGACATAACTTCCGTCACCAGTACTTGAAATTAAAGAAGTTACATCTGCTCTGTAGTGAAAAGAACCGGTACAACCCCAACAAGTATTAGAACCAAAACCTATCATGGTCATTGGAACTGAAACATTATTAAATAAAAGATCAAGATTATTATTGTCACCTGAAACGATAGCATACACATAGGCTGCCTGAATTTCAAAATCACAAGAAGTAAGTCCTACATTATTAATTGTAAGAGTCTGAGGCAATACAGCACCAGGTGTTTGATATCTCTGTGCAAGATAAACGCTGGTAGTGCGGTAGCTTAATCCACAATCAGTGTTAGAATAGGTAGTTCCAAGAAAGCCAGTGCCATCTTGAGAAGTTGGTGTGTTTGGGTTATGTGACCCAAGAGGATAGTTCCCTGTTACAGGTCCAGCAGACTGCTGGGCAAAAACCAAACCTGTAAAGCATACAAGCAGGGTTAATAGCGTCAATAAAGTAATCTTTTTCATGAGAGAAAATTTCAACAATTTTACCTTTAATTATGTTGACCTGCAATACGTGTTTTTCGTATTTTTAATGGTGGCGAGATTATTTTTTCATTAACTCAAATTAAACAAAATACTTTTCCATTATCATTGTAAAATGATTTCAGATATACTAAGGCAAATAAATATGTTTATTTAATATTCCAATTTGAACCTGAGTTTTAAATTGATTACTTAATTTGTCACACTTTTCGCATTATTCGAAAATTGAAACAAAAAAAGTGAGAACATTTTTTTAAAAATGTTAAGACTACTAAAACCAGCTTTTAGAATTGAAAACAGGGACAAGGATATCCCTGCAGAAGTTGAATGTGTCAAACATTTCTTATTACAAGAAAATGCTAAGTCTCACAACTGGATTAAAAAACTTTACCTTAAATTAGGTTAGTTTAAGCATCCGAATATCAGAGGAATATAAAACAAAGAATTCATTGTTTTTTCAACATCTGACAGGTAAATATAATAAAAATTCCTTAATGGCTAAAGCTTTATCGAAAAAACCAGGGCATTTAGAAAATGTAACATCATTGTACTAAAGAAATATAAAAGGTATAAGTTCTGCTTTATCTATTTCAAAACTTTTCCGAAACAGCATTATTTAAACTCAATTAATATGCGAAAATGCTAATATAAATAACAGTTTAATATAATTAAAAAGCTTTATTCTTTTTACTTTATTACCTGTAAAGAACAGGTTTTAAACTCACCTGAATTAGCATTTGTTAAAAAATAAATGCCAGTCTCCAATGTTTGAGTTGGAATTATGGTTTCAGAAGTTTCTAAAACCAATTTCCCTAAACTATTATACACCCGGGTAATTGAACCTGGTTTTGACCCAATATTGAGCAATTGATCAGCAACAATTGGATTCGGCCAAACTTTAAATTCATCCGTAAATCCCTTTTTGTACTCAATTTTCCTAAACAACTCAGAAGATCCATCCGGAAATACAGCCCTTAGTTCATAAAAGTAATTTCCTGGAGCTGGATTATCCGTTACATAAAAATTCGGTCCGTCAAGGCAAGAAAATTTTCCAAGAACCACCTCTTCTGAAGGATTTGTTCGGTATAACCATAAATCTGCAATGAATGTAAGATCTGCAAACTCAAAATGAATCAATACTTTATCCTGATCTGGCTGAACGGAAAAGGATATTAAACCAATAGGCAAAACAGAATACAAGGCACAACCGCCATCATTCACATACGAAACCAAATTTCCTAATGTATCAAAACTAACTCCATCTCCGTCAGAACCCGTATTAGATGAACTGGAATAATAGGTATATGTGTCTGAACATCCGTTTCCGAAATCAACAGTCAATGTTCTATTCGCATTGGAGGAGTTTGTAAAATTACCAAAAGCCGAAAAATTATTCAGAAACGCAACGTAAATAGGTCCTCCAGGACATAATGGCGAAAAATCGTAGGTAAAACTTGGTGTATTTCCTGTAAAAATGAGCAATTGCTCTCCAGCAGGTACAACACCACTTGGAGGATATTCAAATAAGGTACATCCTGCCTGTGTGTTTAATGCAGATATATAGGTTGCATTATCTTGTATTGTATTTGTACCACATCCTGAATTACAATAAACATTGTTATTCGGTAGCGTAATATTCAAAGTAGATAAATCTACACTATAACCATTGGTTTGGATTGTAAAGCACTCATCTGTTCCCTCCGTAGTGAAACCACAGGTATTTACCAGAATCGAATTGACAAAAGAACATTGAGCAAAGGCTGATTGAATATTACATCCAAAAATCAGCAATAAAAAAAGCACTTTATTCAGCATCAAAATAAAGTTACACATTCAGTATTACCTTAATGTTAAACTTTCAAATTTCGGGTTAATTATCTTAAAAAAAAGGATCTTTTATTTTCCAGGAAAGAAAGATGGCATTTTATCTTTCTTTTCTTCGCCCCAAGCCTTGCCTTTATAATGTCTAAGTGTGTAGGTAAACGTCAACATAAAATATCGTGTTAGCACATTGGTTTGACTATCTTCAACATACGTTTCTGTAACTGTTCTATTTATAGTGTTGTTTTGAGCAAGTAAATCAAACACACTAGCCTTAATCTCACCAACATTGTTTTTCAAGAATTTATATCCCACATAGGCATTCCAAAGGAAAAAGCTTTGATTATACCCTCTGCCTAATCCAGTATAATAAGAGTGATTAAGTTCAGTATTAATTACCCATTTTTTTGTAGGCATATAATTCATTCTAAATCCCGATAATTGATAATAATAATTGTTATCTGCTGAAGGTTGATTGGTGTTTTTTACAAAAACTGAGTTTGCATTCCAATTTATCCTGAAATCAATTTTCTCGGAAATATTGCTAGTCAACGCCAAACCCCAATTAAGTGTTGAATTATGTACAATGTTTTCCATTCCTGATATAATTCCCGGTGTGCGACTATAATTAAATCCTCCATTAAGGTTCAAATTGCTTTTTACTTGCTTCAACGGGAATCCATAATTAAATATAGTACGAAATGCCCTGTATCCATCAAGATTTATAGGAGCTGTATACTGTGAGCCTCTTCTTAGAATAACCCCATCTCTTAAAAGTGTATCCTTAGAAGCTATCAAGGTCTGGTTACCAATATAATTCAAAGAAGCATTGGCTTGTATCATTCCAAAAAGCGTGGTCCCTTTCGCCATATTAGATAAGTTATACCTCACAGAAATATTATTCGAAAACTCCTGTTTCAAATCAGGATTTCCAGAGCTTAAAAACAAAGGATTAGTATTGTTAATAACAGGCTGTAACTGAGAAACTGCCGGAGCAAAGGTTGAACTTCTGTAGGTAATTCTAAGATTTGCTTTGTTCACAAACCTATACTGCCAGTTTAAATTTGGAAGAATATTATTAAAACTTTTATCAACTTTAAAACTCACAGGAAATTCCTGACTTCCAGTAAGCCTTACATTTTGCAAATCGGCACCAATAGTTAGGGTATGTTTTGTCCATTTTCTGCTCACACCAATGGCCATTTTATGTGTTTCAAGCACATTATCAAAATTGCTGGAAAGCAATGAGTCAATTACTGAATAGCTTTCTGTTGAATCAACCTTTAGCAAAGTAGTTCTGTCAGAATTGCTTTTGTTAATCGAAGGTTGATACCCTACCTGAAGTAATCCGTTTTTACCCAAGGCTTCTGTCATCGTAACATTTGCAGATAAAGTTAGACTTTCATTATAGGAATCTGATTTCTGATCCTTCACAATAAAACTATCACTTATTGAATAATAATTATTTTCGGACAATTGCAATTCATCGCCGTTCTTATGCGTTAAATCCTGATTCAAATTAACAGAAATTGTTCTTCCTTTTTTTGAGAATTTATGCTTAAACAAAAGATTATTGCCAAATGAATAACCTTTATTTTTATTATCTGCATTTACTAATGATGTGCTCAATGGAACAATCAATATATAATTACCTCCATTGGTAAGCTTATCTGTTTTGTTATTTTGAAATCCAACTTTTGGAATAAAACTAATAAAATTCATTGAATCAATTGCATAATCAAATCTTAGATTTATACGGTTATTAAAATTATCTCCAGCAGAATTGGAAGTTTCTCTATAAGTTGGAGATACTGCACCTTTACGAGTAAAGAACGAACGGGTTAAATCACCGTTGTTTTTATTCATAGATTGATTGAAAAAATAAGAACCTGTAACATTTAGTTTCTTTGACCAACTATCTGTGTAATTACCTCCTAAGGCATGGGTTGTTGTAATACCTCCCTGTTGTCCTACCATAAAGTTTTGAAGGTCACTACCAAATGGCATACCTCCTCCCCCTCTTCCACTCCCGCCACCATAACTCGAAGTCATTCCACCACCTCCACCTCCCATTCCGCCAAACATGCTCATCATCCTGCCAGCCATGCCTCCGGAAGTATTGACACCCATCACTCCCAGTAAATCCTGCATAGCGAAATTTTGCTGGTTAATATTATTTGACATTCCAAGAATAGAAATCCTCCGATCTCCATTAAAAAAATTAATATTTCCTCCTGCATTATACCGGTCATCACTTCCATATCCTGTAAATACTTTACCGAATTGTCCATTATTTTTTCCCATACGGGTAATTATGTTCATGGCCTTTTGAGAGTTGCCATCATCAAATCCTGTAAAACTTGCCTGATCGCTCCAGCGGTCAAAAACCTGCACCCTGTCAACTATGTCAGCTGGAAGATTTTTCAGCGCTGCATTTACATCGTCTCCGAAAAATTCCTTGCCGTCAACAGTTACTTTTTTCAAGTTTTCACCATTCGCTTTGATTTGTCCATTTTCATTGGTGATTCCAGGCATTTTGGTTACCAAATCTTCAGCTGTTGCATCCGGATTTACTTTAAAGGCATTGGCATTGTAAATGGTTGTGTCTCCTTTTTGTTCGGAACGAACATTTACATCTGTTATTTCTACCTGACCTACTTCTTTTGCTTCTTCGGATAATGCAATATTTCCTAGGTCGAGGTTTTTGGATTCCAACAAAATTGGTTTTTCCATCTTTTGGTAACCCAGGTAAGTAACCTTTAAAATGTAGGATCCCTTTTTTAAATTACTGATTGAAAAAGTACCATCCGCCCCGGAAATGACTCCCTTTACCAAACTGCTATCCTTAGCCAGTTCTAGCCTAATCCCCGCACCGGGTAAAATAGCTCCGCCTTCTACCGCAGAAATTTTACCTGAAATTCTGAAATTCTGCGCCAATAGAAGGCTTACAGAAAAAGAAAAAATAAAAAAGGCTAAGAAAAATCTGACCATATATATGTGCAAATAAACATCATTTAGCGTTAAAACTCACTATTAGAAGCATGTTCATGCATAAGAAAGTGCTTTTTAAGTGGAATGAAATCATTAGGCTGAAAACTTAGGGTGTTTTCAGGTTCTCTTCGTAAACTTCAAGATAATTTATCAGAGCCAATTCTGCCTCTGTTTCCGGGTCTGCTTCAGCATTTGCAACACGAATCATATGTTTTCTGGCTTCGGTATCGGCACTTATTTTGCCATTTAATAAATCAATCATTTGACGTCCATACCTTTTTAAAAGGTGCAAATCTTCTGCATCAAAGTTGTCCTCTGTTAACAATGCCTCAGTAAATACAAATCTTGGCGTTTCCTGTAAAGCTGGCAGAGGCATTGGTTCCAGGAATGGACAATTAAGCATATACAATTTATCCTCTGCTCGGGTAAAAACGGTATAAGACCAACGTAAATATTCCTTCATACTTACCTGAGGATATCTGGGTTCAAATACCAGGATTACCTTTTTCCACTGGCCTCCCTGAGATTTATGTCCTGTAACACAATACCCAAACTTAACCTGGAGAGCATTCAAATAAGGGTCCTTTTTTTCATTTACCTTTTTTTCAGAGGAAGTTCTTATTCCGGAAATGATATTTTGAATCTTATCTCTTGAAATCATTGGGTCTTTGCTTTCCAACAGGTCCAGAAAGATTTTACATTCAATCTCCACAGTTTCGCCTTTCAAGTCTTCAAATGCCAAAATAACAGAGCAAAAGCGACAGCCATAAACAACTTCTTCAGTTTCTCTAAAAACCTTCACTACCCGACACATTTCACCATTAGCGATAAAAGGCATTTTCCGATGCGCAAAAGAATAGTTGTTTTTCACGACCATTAGCAAATCGCCCTCAGTAACTGGTCCGGGCTCGTCGTACATTCGAGCTCGAACTGCTTTATTTATCTGTACGGCCATTGAATTGGAGTAGGAAATCATTACGATTTCATCCATACTTTCCCGTGAATACTCTGTGATATACACTTCCAGAGCATCTGAACCAGATTCCAAGACTTGAACATCAGGCCCCAAATCGGCAAGACAAGGCGGAACATCCGACTCCGCATCGAGCGACGCTCTTAGCAATGTTGCTCCAGCTAAAATTCCTGATTCAAGTGCCTGACGTTTAACCTCTGTTAATGAAGCCTTTAGTATATTGTAATTAAACTTTTGTTTTAAGTAGATTTCATTTAATGCCGGAGAATTTTCAGATCCAACCGGTGGCAATTGGGCCGGATCACCTACGAGTACCAACCTTGTATCTTCCCTGTGTGCAAACACATAAGTAAAAAGCTCGCCTAAAATGCTGGGATTTGTAATGCCTGAAACGGAATCGTACCCTCCATCCTGGTCGCCCACCATGGAAGCCTCATCCACAATGTACCAGGTACCCTGAGCATCCTGATTGGATTTGCGCTCGAACAACATCCTGCCAGATGGAAGTTCCAGATTTTCAAATATATGCCTATGTATTGTTGAAGCATATTTTCGGGTTTTAGAGGTAATCACTTTTGCCGCTCTGCCTGTTGGTGCAAGCATGACCACATCATGATCTGACTTGGCCAAAAACCGCGACATCACTTGTATTAAGGTGGTTTTGCCTGTTCCCGCTGTTCCCTTCAGAATAAAAACCTTTCCTGCATCCTTATGGGTATAAAAAGCAGCAAATTGGTACAATGCCTTGTACTGATGATCGGTAGGTGAAAACCGGAATAAACCGAGTAAGGTTTCAAAAACCTCTTCCAGTTCAGAATCGTAGGCCATGGTTTTTTTGGAAATTAGAAGTAAAGCTGGACATTTAGATTCTGTTACTTTTGTTTATTATATTTGATAATGATAAAACTGTTCACAACCTTCTTCATTTTTTCCCTTTTTGCATTTGTTCATGTTGTAGCTCAAAATGATGAGCAATTTCAACTGGATTCAATGTTAGTTAAACACAAAACACTTACAGTGGTTCCCTTCAACGTGAATTTGTTCATTAAGAAGAACAAAAACAAATTAGATGAGGATCAGGAAAATGATATAGAAAAGGAACATGCGGCCTGGTTTCAATCAAATTTGATTGAACATATTAATCTTAATCCTGATAAACAAAGATTTAGTGTACAATTAATTGAAGCAAACATTTGTAATGCAAAGCTCAAAAAGGCTGGTATTGAGCCTCTTAAAGCATATGAAGCCTTGCCTGAGGATATAGGAAAAGCGACAGATTGCGATGCGGTATTAATTGGAAGAGTGGTTATTGAAAAGGACTTTAGTAAAGCTTATCTCAGCATTTTTGATACTAAAACCAATACTTTGTGCTGGCGTACTCAAATGGTGGATCGCGATGGGTATCGGGATAAACCAAGAGAATATGTAAAGAACTTCGCCAAAAGAATGGCAGGACATCTTCCTTATAAGATTAAGGATTAAGCAAGGGCACAAAAAGGTAACAGAATTCTCTATAACCTCAGAATGTAACAGAAAAA
>Ga0209598_10001580_pt1 | contig 18604 bp, 11 predicted proteins | sample M_140807_EF_Meta_FD_187317 | JGI IMG/M metagenome (GOLD analysis project Ga0209598, IMG submission 187317) | Freshwater microbial communities from Lake Montjoie, Canada to study carbon cycling - M_140807_EF_MetaG (SPAdes) (version 2) | ecosystem: Environmental > Aquatic > Freshwater > Lake...
CGAAAATCAACAACCGCTTGGCATCCTTTGTAAGTTCCGCTCTTGGTGGCATCGGCATATCGTTTTTCAACGGTTGCCTTGGCAGCTTCACGCCGCGACGTGTCGACATCGCACACAGCCAGAACCTGACAATCTTTCTGGCCCAGAAAATGGCCCAGATGGCCGCTGTTCATCTTTCCTACGCCAATGAATCCGAGGCGCAGCCGATCGCTAGGGGACTGAAAAGCATGGCTCTTCAGGCTGAACTGAGATGCCATGGCTGCGGAAGCAGCAGCGGAGGCCATAAAACCACGTCGATGCGGAGAACGCATGAAAAACTCCAGAAAGTTGTGTTCCATTCAAACGCAATAATCCATCAAGCAGAATAAGGTACGGCATTAGCTTGCGCCACCATGAAAATCAGGGGTAGAGATCATCAGTTCAGTGCGTAGATAAGCAATTCTTAATGAAAATCTTCACAGTTTCCTCTCGAATTCTTACCCAATTTCTTCACATAAAGCCCGCATGATATTCTCGTTGCCTTAATTCCAGTTTCAGGGGTTATCACATGACGAATCGTCTCAGCAAGCGCTCAGCATTTACGTTGATCGAACTGCTTGTTGTCATTGCCATCATTGCTGTTCTTATTGGTCTGTTAGTTCCTGCAGTTCAAAAGGTACGCGAGGCAGCCAACCGCATGAGCTGCACCAACAACCTGAAGCAACTCTGCTTGGCCATGCACGGATATCACGACACCAATAAATACTTCCCAGCCTCGTCGTATACGACCGGGGCAGCTGCTCTTGGCAACCCAACTGGCACATACCACGCTTGGCGCGCCTTTGCCCTCGATTTCATCGAACAGGGCGCCATCGGCAAAATGTACGACCGCAATTCCAGCTGGTTTTCTGCTGCTAACGGTACCGCTATCAATACCACTATTAAAACTTACCTGTGCCCATCCACTCCCGGTCGCACCCAAATCGCCTCTGTCACCAAAACATTTAAAATCGCAGGGACAAACACGGCAACCACTATCGCATCCGCTTCGTGCGGGCCAACCGATTACGACACCATGAATACCTTCAAGGTTGGCCAGTATTGTGGCGTTTTTGGCATCGCTACAACTGCTGCAGGCACCCCCCTGATCGACAGCATCATGATCAAGGACACGCCAACAACCATGGCACTTGTGCTTGATGGATTGTCCAACACCGGCATGATTTGGGAATGCTCAGCTCGTCCTGATGTTTGGTTGAATGGCAAGAAAATCGCATCAGGCGCCAACGACCAAGGCTTCTGCTGGGCCGACAGCGATGGCCCATTCAGTGTCGATATGTGCAATCCCGCCGCCACAGCTGCAGATTACACCTCCGTCGTGTTGCCAGCCGCAGCAGGCGTGAATGTGTTTTGGGCCAAGAATGACGTGAACCCCGCCAACCTGACCAAGTTCAGCGCCTTTATGAACGCCAGCAACGACAACGAAGTGTTCAGCTTCCACACCGGCGGTTCCAACGTTGCCATGGGCGACGGATCCGTTCGCTTTATCACCCAGTCGACCGACATCAAGACCTTGGCTGCCATCGTGACCGCGCACGGCGGCGAAGTTGTTAACCTGCCCTGATTTCAAACCTTTGGATCAAAGCAACCTACCAAGAAGCCTTCCGGCATATTCCGGAAGGCTTCTTCCATTTTGGCATCACAGTATTTTCTAATGAATCCAGACTAAAATAAAGAAGGTAAACTTACTACGGATCACACGTTTCTTGTCAGGGGCCACGCCATGTTCCTCGTGTTCCTTGCCCCGATTTTTGCCTCCTCCCAAATGGCTGAGGCAAAAGCCACACGGCAGTTTGAAACCAAGATCCGGCCCGTCCTTGTGAGCAAATGCCTCTCGTGCCATTCATCTGTTTCGGGGAAAATGAAGGGTAACCTCGACTTGGCCACAGCAGAGGGCCTGAAGCGTGGCGGAGACCGCGGCCCGTCCGTAGTACCGGGCAAGCCGGAAGAGAGCCAATTGCTGCAGGCCCTGCGTTACTCGCACGATGACTTGAAAATGCCCCCTGCCGGCCCATTGCCTGCGGATATTGTGCGTGAATTTGAAGTCTGGATCAGTCAAGGCGCCATCGACCCGCGCTCGGGCTCACCTGCTTCCCCCGGCAAGAAACCAACGCCTGTGTTTTGGTCGATCTCGCCCATCGTTTCACCAAAAATCCCCGCGCCGGCCGATTCCGCTTGGCCGCAATCCGATCTCGACCGGTTTGTGCGCGCGACCCAAGAGGCCGCAGGGGTTAACCCCGTAGCCGATGCCCACCCCGAACAACTGTTCCGACGCCTCCACCTCGACCTGACAGGGTTGCCTCCCAGTCGTGAGGAAGTCGCGGCATTCCTCAAAGATCCATCAGAAAAAGCTTACGCGGCAGCCGTGAATCGCCTGTTGGCCAGCCCGCACTTTGGGGAAACGTGGGGCCGGCACTGGCTCGATGTGGCGCGGTTTGCCGAATCCACAGGCAAACAGGTCAATTTTAGTTATCCACACGCTTGGCGCTATCGTAACTGGGTTATCGATGCCTTGAATTCCGATATGCCGCTGGCGGATTTCATCACGCGCCAACTGGCGGGAGACCTGTTGCCTGCCACCAGCGAAACCGCCAAAGATGCCAACCGCGTAGCCACCGGTTTTCTGGCGGTGGGCGCGAAGGCACTGAATGAACGCAATGCCACCCAGTTCGCCATGGACATGGCCGATGAACAATTGGATGCCACCACCCAGGCGTTTCTGGGCCTGACAGTGGCATGCGCCCGCTGCCACGATCACAAATACGACCCGGTCAGTCAGGCTGAATACACAGCTATGGCTGGAATTTTCCGCAGCACCGACACCTGTTATGGCACAATTAGGCTGGTACAAGCGCAGCATCCATCTCGCTTGATTTCCCTTTCAAGCAAAGCACCCGCAGGCCGCGATGCCCGCTCCGCGGAAGAACTGAAAACCCTCACCGCGCGCCGCGATCGTTTGAATTCAGAATTAGACGCGTTGCGGTCGTCTGATCCCATGGCGGTATTTGTCAGCATGCAGGGTGTGCGGCTGCGCATTCAGCAAGGCATGGTGCAGGGGCAGTTGGAACTTTACGACGCCAATGGCGAACCAAAACGCTTGGCCATGGGGGCCAAAGACCGCTTCTTTGCCACGGACGTTCCTGTCTACGAGCGTGGCGAAGTGGACCATCCAGGCGCAACCGTGCCACGTGGCTTGCCCACACAGTTGGGCGGGACCCCCAAAGCGGTGAAAAAAGGCAGTGGCAGGCTGGAACTGGCCCAATGGATTGCCACACATCCCTTGGCGGCACGTGTTGCTGTCAATCGTGTCTGGTTGCACTTGATGGGCCACGGACTGGTGCCATCGACCGACAATTTTGGCTTGGCGGGAACACCTCCTCGCGATCAACTCCTCCTCGACTGGCTGGCCAGCGGGTTTGTCGCCTCGGGCGGTTCCACCAAGCAGCTCATCCGAAAAATTGTCTTGAGCCGGACATACCGCCTCGGAAATGAGACACATCCAGCGGCTTTTGAGAAAGACCCGGATAACACCACCTGGTGGAAGCATGAGCGAAGAAGACTCGATGCCGAGACCCTGCGCGACAGCCTACTGGCAGTTTCCGGCAGACTGGACTATGAACGTCTGCAGGGAACTCTTTTGGTCCAAGCCAACGAAGGTTTTGCGGTTGGCCCGCAAGGTGGTGGAGAAGTCAGCTCCACCAAGAGATCTATCTATCTGCCAGTGCTCCGCGATGGCATGCCCGAGGCCTTGGCGCTGTTCGATGGCGCGGACCCAAGCCTGATTGTCCCGGAAAGGCACACCACCACCACGCCGGCACAGGGCTTGTTCCTGCTGAATAATCCAGAAATGATCCGGGCTGCTGAAGCGATAGGGCGCATGGTTCTCGACAGAGAAGAATCGGACCGCGAGCGCATGGAGCGATTGGCTTACACCATTTGGAGCCGCCCCGCCCGCCCCCGCGAGATTGAAACAGGGTTGGCATTCGTTGAGGCATTTGTGCGGAAGCGAGGCGGCTTGCCCGCGCGGGCACGTTTCGAAGCCTGGAGTGCCTTAGCCCATGCCCAACTTGCTTCGGCGGATTTCCTGCTGACCCCCTGATTTGCCTTCCTTGGAGTACCAACCCCATGATGGATCGCCGAACACTGCTGAGTGTCGCTCCTTCAAGCTTTGCTTGTCTGGCGCATACTGCCATGACTTCCGGGTCGGCAAATGCCAGCAACCCCTTATCGCCCCGCATGCCGCATCACCCACCGCGTGCGCGTCGTGTGGTATTTTTGTGCATGGATGGCGGCCCAAGCCACATCGACCTATTCGACCCCAAGCCCGCTCTTACCAAAGCCAACGGTCAGACGATCAACAAAGGCCGGCTTGTAGGTGCCAAACTGCTGGGTTCGCCATTCAAGGCGCACAAAAGTGGCAAATCAGGACTAGAAATAGGCGAAACACTTCCAGAATTGGCTCACCATGCTGATAAATTGTGCCTGATGCGGGGCATGCATACCGATCAACCGAACCACCCGCAGGCATTTTTGCAAATGCATACGGGTCTTTTTCAGTTCCCAAGGCCCAGCATTGGCTCATGGGTCCTCTACGGTCTGGGCACCGACAACGCTAACCTTCCCGGGTTTGTGTCGATTGCACCACCTGCCAACAACGGTGGTACCGCCAATTATGGTAGTTGCTTCCTGCCTGCCATTTATCAGGGCACTCGTCTGGGGCAGGCAGGTCGTCCGATGGCCAATGCGCGCATGGCTAACATTGCCGGGGGGGAGCGTCGCGCGGACCGTCAAAGAACTCAGCTAGACGTGATTCAGGAATTCAACCGGCAAGCGACCCCAAGCGGACCAGCGGATCCCCTGATTTCTGGCCTGATGGACAGCTACGAACTGGCGTATCGGATGCAGGGTGAAATGCCGCCACTGCTGGATATTTCAGCGGAATCAGCATCCACCAAGTCTTCTTACGGGCTCGATGACCCAGCATCACGAAATTTTGCCCATCAGTGCCTGTTGGCTCGCCGGTTGCTAGAGGCTGGCGTGCGTTTCGTGGAGATATGCCAACCGGGTTGGGATCATCACCGCGGCATACAGGAAGCTCTAACAAACTCGTGCAGAGCCATCGACAAACCCATGTCCGGGCTTCTGGGTGATCTTGCAGCGCGAGGCATGCTTGAAGACACCCTTGTTATCTGGTCAGGAGAGTTCGGCCGCACGCCCACCAGCCAAGGCGGCGACGGCCGCGACCATAACAGCAAAGGCTACACCATGTGGATGGCCGGTGGAGGCGTGAAGGGTGGCCATGTTCATGGCGGAACCGATGAATTGGGTTTTGAAGCCGTTTCAGGTCGCATGCATGTGCACGACTGGCATGCCACAATGCTTTACTTATTGGGACTGGATCACGAAAGGCTGACCCACCGCCATGCTGGCCGCGAGATGCGCCTAACCGACATCAAAGGACAGGTGGAGCACGGAATCGTGGCCTGATGCAATCGGTGCCAACGGCTCAATCGTCACGGTCGCCCAGACCAGAAAAACACGACTGTGCGATCTGGTTGAACTTAGTTGCGGGAAAATCGTAGATAACCCTGTGCCGGGCAACCGGAACAGGGCTATACTATATGAAGAAATTGTTTGTTCTCTTGGGAACCTTTGGGCTCTCAGAAACAAGCGGTTCACGCGGGAAGCACCCTCCCAACCCGCGCCACACAGGCCCCCGGGGCCCATTAGCTCCGGTCACTCCGAGGCGTGTTATGAGTGACTTTTCTCTGTTTGGCAAACACCCGCTTCTGGCCGCACTAGCCGCTACTGTGCTGGCCACCAACGCATGGGCCCAGTCGCCTGTGCATACGGAACGCAGACCAGCCTCGAACGAGGCTTTCCAGCCAGAATCGGTTGCTGACCTGCAATCTCTTCAGGACCGCGTCAAAGACGTGGTGGCCCGTTGCCGGGCTTCAACTGTTGGAATTTTTGTGGGTAACTCCGCTGGCAGTGGCGTGGTGGTGAAGCGCGAAGACGGTTACTACGTCCTCACGGCAGGGCATGTATCTGGCGGCGCCGACCGTGATTGCCAGCTTGTTCTACCCAACGGTAAACGGCTTAAAGGACGGACTTTGGGTGCCAACAACGGCATCGACAGCGGCCTGATCAAGATCGTTGACAAAGGCGAATTCGAACATGCTGAAACCGGAAAATCGAAGGCGCTAAAAGCCGGACAGTGGGTTGTGTCGATTGGCCATCCGGGCGGATATCAGGCTGGTCGTACTCCTGTGGTGCGTGTTGGGCGGATCCTTAAGGTTGAAAATGGCGCGGTTCAAACCGACTGCACCTTGGTGGGTGGCGATTCGGGTGGCCCATTGTTCGACCTCGATGGCAAAGTCATCGGCATCCATAGCCGCATCGGCATGAGCCTGAACGTGAACTTCCACGTCCCAGTCGACACCTACGGTGAAACGTGGGACCGCTTGGTCAAATCCGAAGTCTGGGGCGGCGCTGGCAGCTTCATGGATCTGTTCAAATCTGGGCAATCTGGTTATCTGGGAGTTCAGGTCAATCAAACTTCCAACGGTCTGGAAATTGCCGAGGTCGTGGCAGACTCCCCCGCAGCCAAAGCTGGCCTCAAAGTCAAAGACATTCTTCTGAAAATCGATGGTAAAGCACTGAACGCCCCGGAAGACCTTCCGCGAACGTTGGCCCGCAAGAAAACGGGCGACTCGATCCAGTTGGAATATTCACGGGCAGGAAAGACAATAGAGTTATCCATCAAGCTTGGAAAGCGCCCCAGTTAAACCCTCCGAATTCCACTTGGTCTGCAGGGAGTTTGAACGATGCTAGGCCTTGCCTCACGATGCTGCCTTGGTTTCCTCGTGGCGGTAGCGTTTGTCACCCCCGCTCGGGCAGATGAAACGAAGCCATCAGACAATAGGCCCCTATCTAATAAGTCGAGCACGCGGTACCTATCCGCGTTCCAAAGCTCTGTGCGTGAAGCTGCCAAGGCTACGGTTTCTATCCTGTGCGAAGGCAAGGTTGTCTGCCTTGGAACCATCGTGAAGGCAGATGGTCATATCCTCACCAAGGCCAGCGAATTGAAAGACAAGGTTGTCTGCAAGCTTGCTGACAACCGGTCTTTCCCGGCCACTATTGTTGGCATCGACGACAAGAACGATCTTGCCATGCTGAAAATCGACGCGAACGGTTTGCCGATCGTCAACTGGACCGACAGCAAAGTCGCTGAAGTAGGACACTGGGTCTGTGTTGCAGCCACGGGAACGCTTCCTGCCGCAGCTGGCGTGATCAGCGTGGCCACGCGTGAAGACAAATTGCGGGAGCGGAACGCTCCAACATCCAATGGTTTTCTTGGAGTAACCCTCGGCGAGGACGATAAAGGCCCGAAAATCGAGGAAGTGAAGGAAGATTCAGGAGCCGCCAAGGCCGGTTTGAAAGTTGGAGACATTGTACTTGTGGTGGGTGGCAAAAAAGTGGCCAAGGCCGAAGAAATGATTCGTTCATTATCACGCACACGCCCCGGCGATGTGGTGAAGCTGCGGTACATACGTGGCGATGAAGAAAAAGAAGTTGAAGTCATTCTTGGCAAACGGCCAGCCTTGGCCAATGCTCGTGGAGAAATCCAAAACGGCATGGGCGGCCCATTGAGTCACTTCAAAGGCCCTTTTGAAAAAATCCTTCAGCACGATGCCGTTTTGCGGCCCGAGGAATGCGGTGGCCCACTCGTTGATTTAGCAGGCCGCGCGGTAGGACTGAATATTGCTCGCGCCGGACGCGTCGAGTCGTATGCCCTGCCCGGCGAAATGTTGACCCAGCTTGTTCCTCAATTCTTAGCGGGTAAGTTTACTGTTACCACAGCCGCTACCAAGCGCGCCACGCCCGCCGAACTTGTCAAGCAGGCCCAAGCCGAACTCGCCAAATTGGAAGAAGCTTTAGAAAGCTCCAAAACCAGACTCAAAGAACTCAAAATTGAACTGAAGAGTTCGGCCATCAACGGCGACAATAACGAACGACGGAAACTCAAGCCCAAGGTTGACCAGGCTGAAAGTGATATCAAGAACCTTACCGAGCAGATTGAAAACGCTCAAAAAGAGCTGAAAGCTCTAGAGTCTTCTGAAAAGGAAAGCAAGCGCTGATTCCCGCGATCAAGCGCCCGACATCGTTACCACGAGGTTGTCGCGGTGGACAATCTCTTCTGTGGCCAGTGGGCCATGAATACGCCTTATCTGCTCGGTACGCAAACCCCGCAATTTATCAATATCCAGCGAGGAATATTCGCACAATCCCCGTGCTATTTCGGCACCCGTTGGATCGAGAAGACTGATCACAGCCCCCTTGCCAAACTCACCAGTCACCCCCGTGATGCCGATAGGCAATAAGCTGCACCCGCGAAGCCTCACAGCATCGACTGCTCCCGAATCCATATGAACGGAACCGGATGGCTGAGCCGTGAAACCCAGCCAACGCTTCCAAGCAGGCAGACGCTGGTCTTGCTCGGGCAGAAACAAGGTCCCAATATCGTCGCCCAGCGCCAATCGGTCGATCACCCCTGCCTCGCCACCATCTGCCAAAAATACAGCCGTGCCCGAAGCTGCCGCCAAACGCGTGGCGCGCAACTTGCTGCGCATACCCCCTGTGCCTAGCCTGCTGCGCGTCGATTGGGCTAATTCTCGCACATCATCCACCCGACGGACTAATGGCACGCGTTTCGCGGTGGGATCGTGCCGAGGGTCGGCAGTGAACAGTCCATTGACGCCGCTGAGCAAGACAAGCGCATCCGCTTGAACCAAAGCCGCGACCATCGCTGCCAAGGTATCGTTGTCACCAAAGCGGATTTCGGCAGCGGAGACTGTGTCATTCTCATTGATAATCGGCACACACCCCATCTCAAACAAGCTTGAAAGGGTGTTGCGCATGTTCAGATATCGAACCCGATGATCGAAATCAGCTGCGGTGAGCAATATTTGTGCGGTATGGCACCCAAACGGAGAGAACGCTTCTTCCCATGCCGTCATAAGAAAGGGTTGCCCCACGGCAGCACAGGCTTGCAGCGTGCGCAATTCCGTCGGACGGGTTGCCAGGCCCAAGCGCCCCATACCGGCCCCAATGGCACCGGAACTGACCAGCAATACTCGCCTGCCGGGCTGCCTTAATCGATCGACTTGCCCTGCCAACGCTGCCATCCGTTCACGCGATAGCTGGCCCGCTTCATCGGCGAGCACCTGAGTGCCTACCTTGACCACAACCGTCCGAGCGGAATCCCACGTTTGGCGCCTCTTGCCTTCATCTACCGCCGCATCCATATCAACTCTCTCCCGGGAAGCGCCTGAACTGATATGCTAGCGACTTCTTCCTTCCAAACCCGACCCAGGATGGCAGATCGCCATGAAAATTGCGGGTGGTCGATCTTTGCCCCACGCTCCCATCGGGCTTTCGATCGGGCTTGAACAATCTGTGCTGCTTGTCTGGGACCGTAATGGAGGCGTCACGCTTTTTAATCAGGCTGCGGAAATTCAAGCCAGTGCTCAATTTACGGGGCTTATTCAAGGCGGTCTCAGCGCCGACGGTTCCACACCCGCTGTTCTGCTAGCCAATGGCACGCTGCTGCTGCTGAGGCAAGATCTTTCCGTGCGCTTGGAAATTGCCGCGGGGGAAACAAGTCGTGCCTTCGCCATCGACAATCATGGACACCACCTCGCCATTTCACACAGCACAGGCGAGCTGTGTTTCTGGTCCGGCTTAGGGCAAAAAGGCAAACGCGTGGAACTGCCCCGGCCTGCTATTCACTTGGCATTTGCAGTCGAGCATCCATGGTTGGCTTTCACAGCGGAGTCTGGGCTGGCAGGTTGCGCGGATATCAATGGGTCCATCCGCTGGCGTGAAGGATTGGCCCACAACTTGGGCCCTATTTCCATGGCGGGTGGTTCGGGCCACTGGTTTGTTCCATGTTTCAGCGGTGGCCTGATCAGGTTCGGTCCACTCGGACCGCCACACGTAAGCATCAAAGGTATTACCATCTGCCGGAGTGTTGCGGTCAACCACACCGGGTCACGCCTGTTCGTGGTAGGCAACCATGGCGAGATCAGCATATTAGACGATACCGGAAAGCCGGTATCGTCTCTCACCATTCCAGCAGCCATTACAGCCGTGGCCTCAGACCCTCTGGGTCGGTTCGCCGTGCTGGGACTAGAGGACAAACGAGTCCTCTGGGTCCATCCGCCGTCCTGAGCAATCAGGCTTGGGCTAGCGTCACTTGCTTCCGGTCAGCTCAACGGCCAAATCCTTCGCATCGTAGACCTTGTTCAAGGCCTCAACAATTGCCTGTGAGCAAACGGAAACCGCGCGGGCCTGATCCTCCGAAAACGCGAAATCCAGAACCAATGACTGGATGTTCCCGTCGAAAATCAGACCAACCACTTCACCCTTTTTGTTGATGACCGGGCTACCGGAGTTCCCGCCAATAATGTCCGCCGTGCAAACAAAATTGTACGGTGTCTTCAGGTCCAAAGCCGATTTCTTTTTCTCCCACAGGGGCGGAAGATCGAAAGGAGGCTTGTTCTTCTGCTCAGCAGACCTCTGATACAGGCCTTCAAGATTGGTAATTGGCGGCACATCGACGCCATTCTCCTTGTACCCCTTCACAAGGCCATAACTAAGACGCAGGGTAAAGGTCGCATCCGGGTAGGTGGATGTTCCGTTGAGCGCGAACTTCACCTTGGCAATCTGGTTGTAAGCTTGGCGTTTGACTTCTTCCACTTCCGTTTCCATCCGGCGGCGCAGTTCGCGCGATTCCGGATCCACCAGACGCGCCAGAAGAATCATCGGGTCTGTGCTCGCCTCGATAGCAGCTTTACCACCCTCGTAAAGTTTTTTGCGCGTGGCTACAGACTTCAGGGTGCTTCCAGTCACCAGTTCCGCGGCGCGTGCTTGCGGAGATTTCCCGGCAAGCACCTTCACCACCAACGGATCATTGAAGCCCAGTTCGCCCGCCAAAAATGTCAGGCTGTCTGCAAGCTTGATAATTTCAAAACCCTCATAGAGGGGTTCCTCCGAGAAAAGCTCCAGCTCCAGAGGTTCCTTGTTGGAATCAATGAACTCACGCAGGCGATCTGATTGAGGTTTGGCCTTTTCCTCAGCAGCGCGAACCAGCGTACGAGCCAAACCAAACAGGTCTGACATCATTCCGGATCCGCCTTCCAGCAGAGTGTAACGGCGAAGGATTTCCGCGCGCACCTTATGAGCTTTTTCAATCTTGTCCCAAGCGCCAATGGCATCCTTGAGTTTCGGATCTGCCGCTGCTGCCGTCTTCAGGCGTTTTTCTTCCTCAGCCTTGCGGGCCATCAGTGCGGGGTCAAGCAGACCGCCAAGGCCGCCCACGCGGGCTTTGCGACTATTTTGAATACTAAACAGGAGTTCCTTGGCCTGACGGGCATTCTCTTCGCTGCGGGCACTGAATGCTGTCAGCAATACTTCAAGCCTGTAAAGACGCTGCATCAGGAACGGAAAACCAATGTCACGCGTGTAATCAAGTTCGGCCATCGTTGCCAAACGGTTGGTACGGCCGGGATGGCCGGAAACAAAAACAAGCTCCCCATCGGCGCAACCATTTTTGCTCCATGACAGATAGTGTTTAATTTTAGCTGGCTTGTCGTCTTCGTAGACTCTGAAAAAGGCGACGTCGAGGTCGTAACGAGGATATTCGAAATTGTCCGGGTCGCCACCATAAAAAGCAATCTGTTGTTCCGGCGCGAACACCAAGCGCACATCGGTGTAACGCTTGAATCGGTACAGATGGTAGGCGCCCCCTTGGTAAAGGGTCACCACATTGCAACGCAGTCCGGTTTTCTTGTTCTCGTCGTTTTCAATACCGTTCATGGCTGCGCGGCGCGCCTTGAAAGACTCATCGGAGCTGAGACCTTCCTTCACCGCGTCGTTCACCCGGGCTGTCACGTCTTCGATGGAATCGAGGACATTCAGTTCCATCGCCTCGCACTTGCTTTCCTTGTCGCGGGTGCGCGCATAGAACCCGTCGCGATAGTAGTTATGTTCCTTGGTACCCAATTTCTGAAGTGCATCCGAAGCAACATGGTGATTGGTCATCACCAAGCCATCTGCAGAGACGAATGAACCAGATCCGCCGGAGTTGAAGCGAACACTGCTTTTCTGCACATGCTCCATCCACGCCGCGTCGGGCTTGAACCCGTATTTTTCTGCAAGTCGTGCCAAGGGCGGATTGTTGAAAAGCCACATGCCCTCGTCACCCAGAAGGGCCGGGCCAGAGAAAGTTGTTGCCAGCATGGCGAATAACACTCCACGTATCCAGTATTTTACATTCATGGAAGACTCCAATGGGTTGATCAGACCGAGGCACGACCTGCCCGGCCGGTGCGGTTCACAAGTACAAGCGCCACCATCAGCAACGCGAAGAGGATCAGAGAGCCAACATCCAGCCAGCCACCCATTGGCTGGACCAGATGCCCAAGTTCAAGGGTTTTCTTGAAGCCCGGTGCAAATTCCAAAAAGGCAATCACCACGCCACCAAGACTGCCACCAGCAATATAGCCCGAGGCCAAAAGAACTCCGGGCGCCGATTCGGAACGGGCCAAAGCTTCAGTATCATCGTGGCCTGCGGGCGCGCGTTCCGAGGCAAACCAATCGGCAATCCATCGGATCAATCCACCCACAAATATCGGTGTGGTGGCTGCCATGGGAACATAAACGCCCACGGCAAAAGCCAAGGAGGAAACACCACACAGTTCCAAAGACACACTGACCATGGCACCCAACAAAATGAGCGTCCAGTTCAGATCCTGATTCAGTAACCCGTTGATAATGATGCCCATCACCTGTGTCTTGGGGGCGGGAAATTTCATTTTTACCGATTCAGGCTCGTTACGGTAGGCTATGTCGCCTGTTTCCTGGTCTACAAGATATTCCCCCGGAGGAACCGGGGCCAGCAGAGTGTTCAGGTGAGCTGTCAGCCCTTCAGGATCCGATGTTGTGGTCTTACTGGCCTGCCCGGCATCCAGAACAATCACCACGCGGTATACCTTGCCGTTCATCTGCGCGGTGTTCGGCACTTTGTTGGCGAAAGGCTTGAGGCCGGGGACAGGGCGCGAATCCGCCACCCAGATATCGCGCTTATCAAATTCCCCCGTAATGGAAGGATCGACCAGGTAGCGGATCCGGTACGCGTCATCTACAAGATACCGGGCAGGCTTGAGGCCAGGCACAGCCTTCACCGCTGCCAACGATGGGCGCCATACCTTGTAATCGCGGCCTTCAAATGTTTCGCTTGCAGTCATTTCTGAAGCATAGGCGCGCATATCGGCCTCTGGGAGGTTGCGCGTGCTGTGCACGACACCTGCGCTGTTGAACAGCAGTAATGTGCCGCCAATCACAATGGCTGAGGTCAGAGCGCCAATAATGATAGCATACTGCTGCAGGTAAGGAGTCCCACCCACCAGAAACCCGGTCTTCAGGTCCTGCGATGTGGTTCCGCCATTACTGGCGGCAATGCACACAATTCCGCCAATCGACAACGCGAGCAGAGCGTCTCGCGGGCCAACCATACCCAGCCCAAGGAATATCAGACACGTCAACAGCAGCGTCGCGATGGTCATGCCAGAGATCGGGTTACTCGACGAACCAATCTCACCCGTCAGGCGGGACGATACCGTGACAAACAGGAATCCGAATACCAGAACAAGGAAGGCACCCGTCAGTGCGGCCCAGACCCCTACTTCAGGGGCCAAAAATGCCGTCAGTCCACCAAGAAGAACCAATAATCCGCCCCAGACAAATGTGGGAGACAGGTCACGCTCGCGGGGATCCAACGACGCGGCTGAACCGTCCGCAGATCCCTTGCTGCGTCGCAACGTGGAAAGTGCCGCGCCAAGAATAAGAGGCAGCGTTTTGATCATGCTGAACACACCCGCCGCGGCAACGCAGCCAGCACCCAGAAAACGCAAATATGTTTTCTCGATATCGCCAGCCTGCAAAATACCGATTGGTTTGGTGGCTGGAGCCAAGACATCGGGCCGGCCATCGCCAAAAAAAGCCACGGCAGGGACAATCACAAGCGCGCCAAGAACAGATCCAGCCAGCATGAGCGCGCTGATGCGAAGGCCGATAATGTAACCAACACCCAGCAGTTCGGTGGCAAGATCGCCTGTGATACGGGCCACACGCGAGAATTGGGTGAGCGGCAGTTCCACTCCTGAGCGAAGCAGGCCCATCCCTTCCGTAACGAATTTGTGAACAATCGCCACCATGAATCCAATAAAAACAGCGCCCCCTTGGCCGCCATCCTTCTCGCCGGATTCAAGCACTTTGGCGCACGCCGTGCCTTCAGGGTAAAGTAGCGTACCAGGCTGTCCTGCCTTGCCATGCATCTGAACAATGAATAACCGCCTCAGCGGAATCATCATCAATATGCCAAGCACACCTCCCAATAACGAAACAATCATCACGCGAGGCAGGTCGAGGTCGAATCCGATCAGCATGAGGCCGGGCATGGTTACGCCGACACCGAACGCGATCGATTCGCCAGCACTGCCGGCGGTTTGAATGATATTGTTTTCAAGAACACGGGTGCGGCGGGTTAATCCGATCGATTCCAGAACCCGAAACAATGTGATGGCAAGCACGGCAACGGGAATGCTGGCCGAGACCGTTAAACCAACCTTCAAAACCAAATAAAGAGAGCTGGCTCCAAAGACAAGCCCCAAGGCGGTACCTGTCAGAATGGCACGAAGCGTGAATTCTGGGCCCCGTTCATGCCCTTGGCCGGTCGGATTCATGATGCGCCTCCAACCCATCGACTATTTCAAAACATCTGACCCTGTCAGAATGCCGGTTCCGATCGCTTGGCGAATTCAAGCCCCGTCTCGCCCGGCACCACTTCGCCAATTCGGAATGCCTTTTCTCCCAGTTTTTCAAGCTGGTGGACAATACTGTCAGCAAAATGATGGCTGCAAATCACCACGAAACCGATTCCCATGTTGAACACACGGTACATCTCAGCTTCACTCACGCCGCCAAGCTGCTGAAGCCAATTAAAGATAGGGGGAACCGGCCACGATCCGGGCCATAAACGCACGCGGCAATTCGGGGGAAGCACACGCGGCACATTCCCTTCAAGCCCTTCACCTGTGATATGCGCCAGTCCGCGGATCACGCGCTTCTTCACGGGGTAATGACGCATCAGGCCAACAATGGCCTTGGCATAAATGCGCGTCGGCTCCAATAGGGCGTCGCCTACTGTGCCACCCAGTTCAGGCACCACAGAATCAGCTTTCAATCCGGCGCGCTCGAACACAATTTTACGAGCCAGCGAATAGCCATTGCTGTGCAAGCCACTGCTGGCCAGACCAATAACAGCATCACCAACACGGATCTTCTTGCCGGTCACCAGTGAATCGCGGTCGGCAACGGCAAGGCAGAATCCTGCCAGATCGTAGTCGTTGGGCTTGTAAACATCGGGAAGAATGGCGGTTTCGCCGCCCACCAACGCGCAACCGGCCTGCACGCAGCCTTCACTGACACCCTTCACCAAAGATTCCACCAGTGCCGGGTCGTCTTTTGGAATGGCAATGTAGTCTAAAAAAAACAGCGGCTCAGCGCCTGCACATAGGCAGTCGTTGACTGACATGGCAACAAGGTCGATACCAACGGTGTCGTGGCGATTCAGCATCGCCGCGACTTTCAGCTTTGTTCCCACTCCATCGCAACCGGAAACAAGCACAGGGTGCTTGTAGTTCCGGTTGAACAGACGGGCGTTGAAATCGAGGCTGAAAAGGCTGGCGAAACCGCCAAAACCATCCATCACACGCGGGGTATGCGTGCGCCTCACCCAGCGGGACATGCCCTCAAGGGTTTTGTCGTACAAATCCAAATCAAGGCCGGCGGCCTTGTAGTCGAGTCCGGTGGAACCGGTAGGGGAATCGCTCATACCTTCAAGATAGGCGTGAAGCCGTCCTTGGGTAGGCCTACCTGCCCTTAGCGGCTGATCCGCAGTCCGCCACCCTTAACTGTTGACTCGACTTCCGCTGCTGTTACCCACGCAAAATCGCCGGGAATTGTGTGCTTGATGGCGCTCATGGCAATACCCCAATCGAGCCCCTTCTGGGGATCGTTGTCGAGCAAACCATGAATAAGACCGGCTGCAAAACTGTCACCTGCACCCAACCGGTCGACAATTTCAACCTTGTACGAACGCGTCCGCAACACACCTTCCGGGCGCCACAAAATGGCAGTCCAGTCGTTCAGCCACACCAGCGGATTTTCGCGCAGGGTAATGGCAATGGTGGGAGTACCAAATCGTTCATGCACCCGGGCAGCGGCAGCTTCATAGCTATCCGCCTTGATCTCGAACACTTTTTCGATGTCCTCTTCCGTTGTGATCAGCACATCGCAGAAAGCCATCAACAGGCTCATGCAGGCACCTGCCTCGGCAGTGGACCACAATTTGGCACGGTAGTTGAGATCCATCGAAATCTTGCAACCAGCGGCGCGTGCTGCTTGGCAAGCCTCAAGCGTCGCCTCAGCGGCGCTAGACGACAGTGCCGGAAGGATTCCCGTCACATGGAACCACCGTGCCCCCTTGAACACATTGGCCCAAGGGATCATTCCCGGCTTGACTCCAGCAATGGCCGAATTTTTTCGGTCGTAAAGAACCCCGCTGGCACGTGGAGCGGCGCCAAACTCTAGGAAATACAAGCCCACGCGATCTTCCGACGTGAAAAGAACGTTCGATGTATCGACACCCGCTTCGCGGGCATGGTTGGCGATCAAGCGGCCAAGCGGGTTATCGGTCAACCGAGAAACCCACGAGGTGGAGCGACCAAGACGGGCCAATCCAACAGCGGTATTCAGCTCGGCGCCACCGACCTGCACATCAAGGCTGTGGGCCTGTTCGAGCCGGCGGTGCCCCGGAGGGGCCAAGCGCACCATGGATTCGCCAAACGTGATGCAATCGAAAGCCATCATTAAGTCTCCTCGTGTTAGTTCTTTCGGTTTAAGGATCCAGCCACCCGTTGGTCAGGGGGGACAAGCTTTCGCATTGAGGTAACACGCTTCGCTGGCATGAGGCTGACGTGGTTCACGAAAGAATGTTTATTGGGCCATCCTCGCGTGTGCGCTGCCTTTGTTATTTTCAATCTTGCAACCACTTGTCCCTACTTCACCGCAACCAGTACTGGCTGGCTCCAATGCCCGCAACGGCCGGTGTTGTCGCGCCAACGGGCTCGCACACGGTATTCCCCCCGTTTGCTGAATACCTCGGCAGGAATCGAAACCGACGTTTCCATTCCTTCATTCTTGTGCCAATAATCAGCCAGCTCATACCAACCTTTTTGTCCGACACGGCCGACCCGCCATTCCAACCCCGCCGCCAAGTGCTTGGCAGGCGAGACAAATGCTGAAGCCCCGAACCGGTTCTTGCCTTCCCCGATGCGCTCCACAATTGGTTGAGCAGGTATGGCTTCGTCTTTCGTTTCATGGTTCAAGTAGCCCCAGCCGTACCCCCTCTGGTCGCCATCATTCGGAGCGTAGTTTTTAACGGGTCTGGAATCGGTACAAAAATCAACGAGATATTTACGGAATCCGGCAAAGTCATTGGTGGCCAGCGTTCGCTTCCATGGCCCGCCAAAGTGCTCAGCTCCTGATGGATTGACAAAATAAGAACCTTTTTGGTTCATCCGTGGATGCATGTTCCAGACGGCTTCATCCAGACGCGGCCAATCCACATCAAACCCCTTCGGGGTCAAGAAACCGGCCAAATCATTGACCAACTGCCCCACCTGCCCGCCACGGTCGCTGGCATCGGAGGCAAAAAGGTCAAGGATTTCACGGCCGCGATTGCGATATTCCAGCGCCAGACGAGGTTGGTTCAGGCAAGCGATCGCTTCGATATACCCGGGCTGATGGTGGCGGGGCACAAAAAACATATCATTGTCCCACGGAATAGGAGCCCAACGTCCATCTGGATACTGGTAATAACCATGGTTTCCATCTGGGCGTAGATCCACATTCGCCATGAGCCTATTCAACGCGTGAAAACTGTAATAGGCAGGCAGGTCCAGGTTTTTACGCCACCATTCCTCGGGTGGATTCGCGCGCATCTTCTGAAGGAATCCTTCCCAAACCTTGCCAGGATCTGTCATTCCCTTGGGGGCATGCTTGATGCCGCTCTGTGTGCTGACAGTCAAACCATCCGGCAATCGGTTCCCTGCATCGCCCAGCATTTTCGGTTTCATGTCGCCCATGGCGACATACACACCCCACAGATCTCCTGTGTACTGATCCTTGGCCGAAGTTTCTTCTGCTCCCACCACCACACGCCATTGCACCCATCCGGAAGGTGGGCTTGGAACACCGGCCAAGCGATAAGCCCGCATCGACATCACTTCGTCCAGCCCAGTGATACCCCGCAAAACCGGCAGATACGCTGTCGAACCACCTGGGTTCAGATTCAGGCTGGTGCACGGCGCGGGAAAAGGTACGCCATCATGATCCAGCAACGGCACATCATGCCTATCGTTGAACTTCAGACCCCATT